>Ga0126307_10000362_pt1 | contig 29303 bp, 25 predicted proteins | sample Plot28_FD_89955 | JGI IMG/M metagenome (GOLD analysis project Ga0126307, IMG submission 89955) | Serpentine soil microbial communities from UC McLaughlin Reserve, CA, USA - Plot28 | ecosystem: Environmental > Terrestrial > Soil > Grasslands | place: USA: UC McLaughlin Reserve, Lake County... | reverse complement strand
TTCACGAGATCCGCGCAGAGCAGCGCTCGGTCGCCGCCCGAGTCGATCGCGAGCACCTGGTGCCCGGGCGTGTGCCCGGGCGCGTGTTCGAGCCGGAGCTCGTCCGTCACGGCGAACGCGGCCTCTGAGAGCTGAAGGACGCCCGCGTGCTCGAGGGGTTCGAGGGCAGTCGTGAAGATCTCACGATCGTCTTCGTCGGTGGCATTCGCCATCAGATCCCAGTCGGCTCGGTGGATCACGTACCGCGCGTTCGGGAAGGTCGGCGCTCCCGCGTCGGTGACGTTCCAGCCGATGTGGTCGTCGTGGACGTGGCTGATCAGGACGAGCTCGACGGACCGTGGATCGACACCCACGTCGGCGAGTTCGCTCGGGAGGCTGCCGGCGACCCCGCTCCAGCCGAACGCAGGGGCCGATGTTGGACCGACCCCCGTGTCCAACAGGAAGCTACGCCCATCGACGCGTACGGCGTACTGGTGGATGTGGAATCGCCATCGGCCATCTCCGGCGAAGACCTCTGGATGGCGCTCACGCGCTTCGCGCCAGAGATGCTCGTCCACGTTGGGGTAGGAGCCCGACCCGGGTGAGCTTGAGGCCACGACGGCGTCGCAGAGGGCGACGACCTCGACCCGTCCGACCCGGATCGAGCCGTGCGCCACTAGGGCGTGGGGCCCTCGACCTGCGAACCGTCGATCATGGGCTCGACGTCGGGATCCAGCCCGGCCGAACGACGCGCCCTCCGGGCCCGGAGAAGATCGTAGGAGGCCTCGAGCTCTCCCTCGATCTCCTTGAGGCGAGTCCGCTCTCTGGTGGAGGCGTCGCCGCGCGACTCTCTGTCGAACAGCTCGTGCTCCTCGTGAGCGAGCTCCTCGATGTGCTCGATGAGGTCCTTGTCCCCCTCCATCGAGGGAAGCCTATGCCAGTTCGAGGGGGGTCGACTCGACCCGGCCGGCCGCGGTGACCTCCCGAGCGTGGGCACGGCCGGGGATGAACCGGTTCGCGACCACGGCCGCGACGAGCAGCACCAGGCCGGCCACCAAGAGCGAGATCCGGAAGCCGCTCATCCATGAGTCGCGGAAGGCCGCCACCACCGCACCCTGCTGCTCGAGCGGGACCCCGGATAGCTGTGAGGGATCCAGCGTGCCGTGTCCGGCCGTCGCCTCGATCGCGGACTGCGTCGTCGGCGCGAGGCCGAGCCCGCTCAGTGCGGGAGCGAACACGGCGTTGAGCCTCGTGGTGAGGATCGTGCCCAGCAGCGCGATGCCGAACACGCCGCCAACCTCCCTGGCTGTGTTCGTCGTGGCGGAGCCCAGGCCCGCGCGTTCGGGGCCCACCGCGTTCATGACCGCGGCCGTCATCGGTGCCATCGTGGCGCCGATCCCGATGCCCATCATCACGAGGACCGGCGCCAGCAGCAGGTACGGCGTGTCGATCGAGATGCGCGACAGGAGCAGGAGGCCGGTGCCCGCCAGGATCAAGCCGAACGTCATGGGGATCCTCGAGCCGTGCTTGGAGGCGTAGCGACCGGCGTTGGGCGCGACGATGATGATCATGACCGTCAATGGCAGGAACCGGACGCCGGCCTCGAACGCGGTGTACCCGCGGATCAGCTGCATGTACAGCGACATGAAGAAGAACGTCGCGAACATGCCGAAGGAGAGGCTGAACGCGACCGTGGCGCCCGCGGAGAACGCGGGGATGCGGAAGAACCGCAGGGGCAGCATGGCCTTGGGACTCTGCCGCTCGAACATCAGGAACGCGACCGCCAGGACAGCAGAGGCGAACAGCATGCTCACGATCAGCGGGTCGCTCCAGCCCTTCTCGTTGGCCTCGATCAAGGCGTAGGTCGCGCAGAACAGCGCGCCCGAACCCAAGAGCAGCCCGGGGATGTCCAGCTCGCGCGTGACCTCGGAGACCGATTCGCGGACGTTGCGCGAGGCCGCGAAGATGGCCACGATCCCGATCGGGACGTTCAGGAAGAACACCGACTCCCAGCCGAGGTGCTCGATCATCAGGCCGCCGACCGTGGGGCCCAGGGCGAGCGCGAGGCCCGACACGCCTGCCCACAGGCCGATCGCCTTGGCCCGCTCGTGGGGCGGGAAGGTGACCGTGATGATCGACAGCGTGCCCGGCATGAGCAGGGCCGCCCCCACACCCTGGAACGCGCGCGCCGCGATCAGCTGCGTTGTGCTCTGGGACAAGCCGCAGAGCGCCGAGGCGAGCGTGAAGATCGCGAGGCCGGCGAGGAAGACCTTCTTGCGTCCGTAGCGGTCGCCCGCGATGCCGCCCGTCAGCAGCAGCGAGGCGAACACCAGGACGTACCCGTCGACGATCCACTGGAGCTCGCTGACGCCGGCGCCAAGCTCGCGGCTGATCGTGGGGAGCGCCACGTTGACGACCGTGTTGTCGAGCATCGCCATCGCGAGCGCGAAACACATCGTGAACAGGACGATGACCTTCTCGCGAGCGTTCTCGCCCTCGAAACCGAACATGCCTTCGGACCTCCGGAGATCGACGACGTCCCGGTCACTGTACCGGCCTCAACGGACAACCTGAGGGTGCGGCCCGATTGTTCCCCGCCCGGCGTTACGCTGCCGAGGCGGCGTCGTGGGCGCCCTTGGCCACGGCCTTGCCCGCCTCGAAGGAGCCCCCCGACGTGTCGAACAACGCCCAGAAGACCGCCTGGTCCTGCCACATGCAGATCGTGCCGGACACGTCGCCCACCAGCGGGGCGCACACGTAGGTGACTCCGTCGATGGTTACGACGGTTTTCCTCGAGCCCTCGAGCGATCCGGCCGTCCCGATCCCCGAGTCGAACCCCCTGGCGAACTCGTCGAAGGCCGCGTCGGTGGTCGGCGTCGAGGCATCGCGTATCCAGAAGAGGGCTGCGGTCGGCAGGCCTGCCCCGTACATCGCGATGTCGCCCTCCACCCCCATCGTGTCCAGCTGCCGGTGGAGCGTGTCCGCGACGAACCCGGTCTGCGCGTTCTCGATCCTGACCAGGCCGCCGACCTGCTCGGGGAACGTGACGGACCCGTCGCGTCCTACCCACGACGTCACGATGCCGATCGAGACGAGCGTGAGCAGGGCGACGCCGACGATGCGGCCGACCCCGCCGCGGCGCCGCGCCGAATCGTCGAGAGGGCCAGGGGTCGGCGTCCACCCGGGAGGTGCCGCAGGTATCCCCGGTGTCCAGGAGCCCGGGCCGGGCGGCGAGCCCGCGAGCCCCGGCGGCGTCTGGTGGGCGCCGAAGGGCTGGTGGCACTGCCAGCAGAACGCGGCGGTCAGCCCGCTGGAGGCGCCGCAGTTCGGGCAGGTTCGGTCGCCCGGCTGCGGTGCCGGCGAACCGCTCGGCGTCGTGGGTGCCTGCATGCGCGGATGTCCTTCCGCAGCAGGTACCGGCAGACGCAACGGTCGGCTGAACCGTCGGACTATCGGGAGGGCGAGGGCGGGCTACGTGCGGCGGTAGGCGCGGATGCCCATCGCGTAGAAGAAGGCCAGGAAGCCCGCCATCCATGCGGCCGACTGCCAGAGCAGGGTCCACAGCGACGGGACGTCCGAGAACAGCTGGCTGTTGCTCTCGGTGATGAGGTCGCCGAGCGTGAGCACCCGGACCAGGTTCACCCAGATCGTCACCGGATTGTTCTGCGCGATCGGTTGCAGCCATGAGGGGAACGTCTCGGGCGGGACGAAGGCGGAGCTCACGAAGACGAACGGGAACACGATCGTGAACAGCGCCGCCTGGACCGCCTCGATCGTCTTCAGCGTGAGCCCGGCGAAGGCGGACACCCAGGTGAACACGTATCCCACACCGACGATCACGCCGAACGCGAGCAGCGCCTCCCACACGCTCGTGTGGATCCGATAACCGACCAGATACGCGACGATCAGCATCAGCACCGTCTGGATACCCACCGAGACCGTGTCGGCCGCGGTGCGACCGGCCAGGACCGCCGAGCGAGCCATCGGAAGCGACCGGAACCGATCGATGATGCCCTTCTGAAGATCGTCGGCGAGTCCGACGCCCGTTTGCGTCGCGGCGAAGATACCCGTCTGCACGAAGATCCCGGCCATCAGGAAGTCGACGTACGACAGGTTGGGCGGGAAGAAGCGCTCGAACGCGCCGCCGAACACGAAGACGAACAGCAGCACGAACATCACCGGCTGGATCGTCGAGAACACCAGCAGGTCCGGCTTGCGGATGTACGTGATCAGGTTCCGGCGGGTGATGACCCACCAGTCCGAGACCGTGTTCGCGAGGCGGCCGGGCGAGCGCTGGGTCTCGGTGATCGCGCTCATACCTTCTCCCGCTTCCGATCGCGGCGCTTGGACCTGCCGCCGTCCTCGGGCGGCTGCTCCAGGTCCGCCTCCTCGGCCGCGTGCCCGGTCAGGGCCAGGAACACGTCGTCGAGCGTGGGTCGGCGCAGGCCCACGTCGGCGAGCTGGATCCCGCGGTCGTCGAGCCTTCGTACGGCCTCGGTCAGGATCGCCGTCCCATCGGTGCCGACCGGCACGTTGATCTCGCCGGTGTTGTTGTCCACGTTGCCCCCGCCGGGTCCGAGCCCCAGCACGGCGCCCGCCGCGTCCGGCGCGCGGCTGCGATCGGCCACGCGCAGGGCCAGCACCTCGCCGCCGACGCGGGCCTTCAGCTCGTCCGAGGTTCCCTCGGCGATCACGCGGCCGACGTCGATCACGACGATCCTGTCGGCGAGCCGGTCCGCTTCATCGAGGTACTGGGTCGTGAGCAGCAGCGTGGTGCCCTCCTTGACGAGCCCGCGGATGACGTCCCACATCTCCAGCCGCCCCCGCGGATCCAGGCCGGTCGTCGGCTCGTCCAGGAACAGAACCTTCGGCTTGCCCACCAGGCTCGCGCCGAGGTCGAGCCGCCGCCGCATGCCGCCGGAGTAGGTCTTGGCCACCCGATGGGCGGCGTCGGACAGCTCGAACCGCTCGAGGATCTCCTCGCCGCGCCGCTTCGCCTCTGCCGCGGGCACGTGGTACAGGCGCCCGACCATCTCTAGGTTCTCCAGGCCGGTCAGGTTCTCGTCCACCGCGGCGTTCTGGCCGGCGAGCCCGATCACGTGCCTCAGCTCTTCCGCCTGCTTGACCACGTCGTAGCCGGCGACGGTGGCGTGTCCCTCATCCGGGCTGAGGAGCGTGGTGAGGATCCGGACGGCTGTGGTCTTGCCCGCCCCGTTGGGGCCGAGCAGCCCCAGCACCGTGCTGGGCGGGACCTGGAGGTCCACCCCCTTCAGCGCCTCCACCTTGCCGAACCGCTTGGTGAGGCTCTCGACGACGATCGCCGCGTCGGTCATGGAGCGCGCCATCCTATCCGCGACGTCAACCCCGCCACCCTTGCACCCCTCGCGCTCGGTCGGATCCGAACCCGTGCGTCACGCCGTCCTCCGCCTGGCTCATGTCGTAGCCCCACACCACGTGGACCACGTTCCGGCCCCGAACTCATCGAAACGCCGAAACACTTCCTGGGTCGAGCCGGGGGCCCGGATCGACATCCGCGGGGGGACGCGGCTCAGCCGCGCCCGATCGCGGACATGATCCGCTGATGGCCCGCCTCGAGCCGCCCGATCGCGGTCGGGTCGAGCCGTAGGCTGCCGTACCGCACGTCCTCGTAGGCGCGCGTGAGCTCGGCGAACGCGTCCGCGCACGAGGGCACCGCGCCGGCCACCACGGGGGCGAACTCGGCGGGCGTCTGCCAGGGTTCGCGAACGATCTCGCGGCGCCGGAGCGCCGACAGGGCCTCGGCGTACCAGCGCCGAACCGTGTCCGCGGGCGGCTCGCGCCGGAACCGGGGCCGGGGGGACAGTGCCTCGACCGCAGGCAGTGCCGCCTCTGTCTGGGTCCCTGGGATGCGGGGCTCGGGCTCGGCGCCCGCCGGCGGCCGGAAGTGCCGGATCGCCCGGAACACGGCGTAGCCGATGGCCGCGAACGCCAGGAACCCGAGCATCCGCTGCCAGATCTCGGGGGGACCGGCGTGACGCTGGTCGATCACGCGACCCGCCGCGCCCTCCCGCAGGCTCTCGAAGAATTCTCGCACGCGGTCGGGGTCGATGCCGAGCAGATCCACCAGGAAGAAGATCGGCCGCGCGGCCTGCGAGAGCAGCCATGCGAAGAGCGAGGCGACGGCGTTGGCCGCGGGGGTGAGCCAGACGCCGATGCGGTCGAACACTCCGCCCTCGACGCTCAGGATCACCGCGGTGGCCATCGCGCCCACCAACGCGCCCGTCGCGATGAGCGCTCGACGGATCCATGCGGCGCGGATGCGTGGGTCGAGCTCGCCGGCGCCGCCCGAGGTCCACACCGTGCTCGCGCGGCTTGCGAGCGCGGCCACGAAGAACAGCGGCACGAACAGCAGCAGGGGGCCTCGCCACTCGTCGGTAGAGCCGGCGGCGACCATCACCTCGAGCCCGAGGGCGAGCGCGAACCACCCGACCTCCGCGTGGATCGGCACACGCCAGTCCCGCAGAGCGAGGGTGACGAGCCGAAGCGAAACCAACAGGCAGATCAGGACCGCGAACACGGTGCGGTTGAGGTCGCCGTGCCCGAGCCAGATCCCCGCCAGCACGGCGAGCATCGCCGCCCCGAACGCGACGTTACGCCAGGCCCGGAACCGGCACGCGAGCATCGCACCGCTCACGTAGGCCACCACGAACGGCACCGCCAGGGCGATGACGCCGATCTCCAGCCCGCGGGTTTCGGTCAGGACGAGCCACACCGGCAGGACGAGGACGCCGGCCTCGGCGAGCGCGGCCAGCCCGCACGCGCGGAGCTCACGCGCCTCGGGTCGCGTGGTTCCGATCCAGGCTGACCCCATCACGAGACCACCCCGGAGCGCGTCACGACGCCGCCTCCCTGGATTCCTGGAGCGGTGAGAGGTGGATCACGTCGCACCCCCGCCGGCGAAGCACCTCCATCTCGTGGGACAGCGCTGGGCCCGGCCGCGGCGAGACCACGATGACGGTGGTCCGGCGGACCAGCCGCCGGCCGACCTCGCGCAGCACCGGCCCGAGGTCGCTGGTCGGTTGGTTCGGCATGCGGGCGAGGGCCGCGAACAGGGCCGCCTCGTTGCCGGCCGAGTCCGAGGTCCGCACACGCAGCGGCCCGCGGCCGCGGCGCAGGTGCGTGTTCGCGACCAGGCCCGTGCGCCAGCCCGCGTGGATCGCCTGCCGGGCGAGGTACGAGGTCCAGCCGATCGACTCTTCCGCGGTGTCGGGATCGACGGCGTGCCAGAACGGTTCACCGTTCGCGACGTCGAGCGCGAACAGGACCTCGGCCGAGCGCGTCGGCTCGTACCGCTTCGTCTGCAGTTTGCCCGCGTGGGCGGACAGGCGCCAGTGCACGTGGTGCATCGGGTCGCCCGGCTCGTAGTCGCGCACGCCCGCGAAGTGCTCCCGGTCCTCGAACAGCTGCGCGGCCGGCGCCGGCGAACCGAACGGCAGCCGCCGGGCGATCCGGAGCGGGATCCCGACGCGGGGCTCGGGCATCACGAGCAGCGGCCGGTCCGTCGTCGCCTCGTGTTTGACCGGGGCGAGGTCGAACGGATCGGAGACGACGAGGTCGACGCCCTCGAGCCAGTACTCACCGCGCGTGGTGACCACGACGGGCAAGCGAAGCTCCACCTCGCTCCGCCCCCCGATCGACAGGCGTCGCCGGTGGCCGCGAAGCGCGGTGGGGTCCGGGTCCGCATCGGGCAGGAGGCTGAAGGGATAGCGGACCAGCAGGCGGACGATCGGGAGGGGGAGGCGCTTGTGGTTCGCGATCCGGACGCGCAGCGTGACGTCCTCGCCCACGAACGCCCTCGACGGTTCGAACGCCACCTCGACGCTCACGCCGCGGAGCGCCGAACGCGCCCACAGGGTCGACGCGATCGAGATCGCCGCGATCGCCGACGCCCACAGCAGGACGACCATCTCTCCCCACGCGACCGCGAACACACCGACGATGCCCGCGACGTAGAGCGCGATCTGGCGCCGTTCCGCCGTGTCCGTGGGGCGTCCCTAGGTGTCGAGCTCGGCGGGCACAGGCACCGAGCGCAGGATCTCGCGAAGGATCTCGTCGGCGTCCCGGTCGCGGATCCTCGCGTCCGTGGTCGGGACGAGCCGGTGGCCGAAGACGGGCTCGGCGAGCTTCTTCACGTCGTCGGGCAGGACGTAATCACGGCCGTCGAGCATCGCGAAGGCGCGCGCGGCGTCGCCCATCTGCTCGACGGCACGGGGACTGGCGCCGACCGACAGCTCCGGGTGGTCGCGGGTCGCGCGCGCGAGGGCGACCACGTACGCCCGCACCGGCTCCTCCAGACCGATGGACGCGATCGCGTCCCGGAGCTCCCGCAGCGGCGGACGGTCGGGGAGCGGCTCCGCCGGCAGGGTGCGATCGGCCGGCCGGGTCTGCAGGATCCGGAGCTCCTCGCGCTCGTCCGGATACCCGAGCTTGACCCGGAGCAGGAAGCGGTCGAGCTGCGCCTCGGGCAGCGGGAACGTGCCCTCGAGCTCGATCGGGTTCTGCGTCGCGAGGACGAAGAACGGGTCGGGCAGCGGATGGGTCTGCCCGTCGACGGTCACCTGGCGCTCCTGCATCGCCTCCAGCAGGGCCGCTTGGGTCTTGGGGGTCGCCCGGTTGATCTCGTCGGCCAGGAGGACCTGTGTGAACAGCGGCCCCGGCCGAAACTCGAAGTCGTTGGTCTTGAGGTTCAGGACGGAGGTGCCGGTGATGTCGCTCGGCATCAGGTCCGGCGTGAACTGCACCCGCTGGAACCTGAGGCCGAGCAGCGTCGAGAGCATCCGTACCAGCGTGGTCTTCCCGACCCCCGGGACGTCGTCGATCAGGACGTGGTTGCCCGTGAGGATGCCGACCATCACCAGCCCGAGCGGCTCGCGCACGCCGAACAGCCGCTCGTCGACCCGGTCGGCGACCTGCTTGAAGAGAGCCCGCGCCCCTTCTGCTTCGGTCATCGAGGCAAGGATAGGCGCCGGTGAGGCGTCAGGGGTTGCGGTTTCCTGCTCAGGGAGAACCGAGCCCGTCTCGGCGAGCGTCGCGGCACGTATCGCATGACGATGGAGAGAGGGGCTCCTCGCCTGACCGCGCTCGCCCTTGCGGGCGTCCTCTCGCTGGTCGGGGGGTGCTCTGGGGACGGGGGCGGGGGTGCGACGTCCACGATGTCCCCGACCGACGAGCGGGCTACTGGACCGACCGGGACCGGTCTCGAACGGCGCGCGGTCGTGGAAACCACGATCACAGGCGGTTCGGACCCGATCGGCATCGCGTCGGGCGAGGGATCGCTCTGGGTGGTCAACGCGGACATCAACGCGAGGCGAGGGTCCGTCTCGAGGATCGATCCGGGAAGCGGGGCGATCCTGGCAACGATAGGCGTCGGCGCGGTCCCCCTCGAGGTCGCGGTCGGGGCGGGAGGCGTCTGGATCTCGAACTCCGCCGACGACACCGTCTCGCGCATCGACCCCTCGTCGAACGAGGTCGCGGCCGACATCGACGTCTGCGCGGCGCCCGAGGGGCTCGCGGTCGCCGACCGGTCGATCTGGGTGGCGTGCGAGGACGACGGCGTCGTCGCGCGCATCGATCCGGGGACCGACGAGATGGTCGACCAGTTCGAGGTCGGGCTCCAGCCGAGGTTCGTGACGTTCGCATTCGACGACATCTGGGTCTCGAGCTACTTCGACGGGACGATCACGCGGATCGACCCGGCGAACGGAAAGGTCGTCGCCGACATCACGACCGAGCAGGGGCCGCAGATCATGGCGGAGGCCGGCGGCCTCCTGTGGGTGTCCTGCACCGACGTCGACCACGTGCAGGCGATCGATCCGGCGACCAACGAGGTCGTCGCGACGGTCGAGACACCGGTGGCGCCGGACGGGCTGGCGTTCGACGGCTCGACCCTGTGGGTGGCGACCGAGATCGGGCCCGACCTCGCGGGCATCGATCCATCCACGCAGGAGGTCGTAGCGACCACCACAGTCTCGGACCACGGGCTGATCAACGCGAACCAGGTCATGGTGTTCGAGGACGGCTCGCTCTGGCTGCCGATCCTCGACGACGGTGTGGTGCTGCGGGTGACGCCGCCAGCTACGTGACCGAGCCGAGCGCAACCCCGCATCGGTTGCAGTACGCGATCTTCACGGAAAGGTCTTCGCCTTCCAGCGTCGTCTCCATCGCCTTGACCGCGAGCGTCTCTTCCAGCGCGGCGAAGCAGTTCGGGCACGTTGGCGGATCCGCAGCGGGTACGACGGTGGGGGCGATCTCCCTGGCGAGCTCCTCCTCCATCTCGGCGCCGCCCTCGACCTTGCGAGCCCCCGCGCCCGCTGCGTAGCCGGACAGGAGCTGGATCACGGCCTGACGGACGCGGTCGAGGTCGGCGCCGAGCTTCTGCAGGACCTGGGCCGCGACGCCCTCGCCCTCTCGGATCAGGCCGAGGAGGATGTGCTCGGTCCCGATGTAGTTGTGACCGAGCTGCAAAGCCTCCCGGAGCGAGAGCTCCAGGACCTTCTTGGCGCGGGGCGTGAACGGGATGTGACCCGTCGGCGCCGCCTGGCCCTGGCCGATGATCTCCTGGACCTCCCGGCGCACCGCATCGAGCCCGATGTTCAGGCTGGCGAGCGCCTTGGCGGCGACACCGCTCCGCTCACGCACGAGGCCGAGCAGGATGTGCTCGGTCCCGATGTAGTTGTGCTGGAGCATCCTCGCTTCTTCTTGGGCGAGGACCACGACGCGACGGGCCCGGTCGGTGAAGCGCTCGAACACCTGGACTTCAGGATAGGCCTACCGGCATTCGTGCCGGCAGCTATACCGATTTCGGTATCGGTCCGGTCGACGAGATCGTGGCTCACCTCGGCGAGAACGCCGCCGGACTGTAATCCCGCTTACACCTGGGGAATACCGTGCCTGAGCAGCGCGTTGACTCGGCCAGACAACTCTCTTCGAGGAGAATCCGACATGGCACAGCTCGACACCCAGATCCTGCCGCTCCTGCCGCTCACCTCGGGCGTGGTCCTGCCGGGCATGGTCGTGACCCTCACGATCGAGTCCGACGAGGCCCGCCGCGCGCTCGCTGCCTCGGAGTCCTCCGGCGGCGAGCTCCTGCTCGTGCCCCGGATCGGCTCGAGCTACGCGAAGATCGGCACCGTCGCCAAAGTGGAGAACGTGGGCCGGCTGCGCAGCGGCCTCGAAGCCCTCGTCATCCGCGGCGTCGTTCGCGCCGTCGTCGGGACCGGCGTCGCCGGGACCGGCGAGACGACGTGGGTGCAGTTCGAGCCCCGTCCCGACCCCGAGATCCCCTCCGAGCGGTCCCTGGCTCTCGCGCGCGAATACCGGGCGGTGGTGGAGAACATCGTCGAGGCCCGGGGCGTCCCCGAGGTCGCCGACTTCCTCCGCGGCTTGTCCGACCCCGGTCAGGTCGCCGACACGGCCGGCTACTCGCCGGACCTGTCGATCGAGCGGAAGGTCGAGGTCCTGGAGACCCTGGACGTCGAGCAGCGGCTCGAGAAGGTCCTGGACTGGGCGAAGGACGTCCTGGCCGAGCTCGAGCTGAAAGACAAGATCCGCACCGACGTCCGCGACGGCTTGGAGAAGAACCAGCGCGAGTACATCCTTCGCCAGCAGATGGACGCGATCCGCAAGGAGCTCGGCGACGAGTCGGGCGAGGGGATCGCGGAGGAGTACCGCAAGAAGATCGCCGACGCGAACATGCCCGAGGGCGCGCGCAAGGAGGCCGAGCGCGAGCTCGGCCGCCTCGAGGCGATGTCGGAGCAGTCGCCCGAGTACGGCTGGATCCGCACCTACCTCGATTGGATGACCGAGATCCCGTGGGACGTCCGCACGGAGGACAACCTCGAGATCGACGCGGCGCGCGCGATCCTGGACGAGGACCACACGGGCCTGTCCGACGTGAAGGACCGGATCGTCGAGTACCTCGCGGTGCGCAAGCTGCGCCAGGAGCGCGGGCTCGGGCCCTCGTCCGGCCGGGGTTCCGGCGCGATCCTCACGCTCGTCGGCCCTCCGGGTGTCGGCAAGACGTCGCTGGGCGAGTCCGTCGCGCGGGCGCTCGGTCGCAAGTTCGTCCGGATCTCGCTCGGCGGGATCCACGACGAGGCCGAGATCCGCGGGCACCGGCGCACCTACGTCGGCGCGCTTCCGGGCCGCATCGTCCGCGCCCTCAAGGAGGCCGGGACGAAGAACCCGGTCATGATGCTCGACGAGGTCGACAAGGTCGGCGCCGACTGGCGCGGCGACCCCTCGAGCGCGCTGCTCGAGGTGCTCGACCCCGCGCAGAACCACACGTTCCGCGACCACTACCTCGAGGTCGACCTCGACCTGTCCGAGGTGCTGTTCATCTCGACCGCGAACGTGTCCGAGACGATCCCGGGTGCGCTGCTCGACCGGATGGAGGTCATCCGTCTGGACGGCTACACAGAGGACGAGAAGGTCACGATCGCGCGCGACCACCTGCTCGCGCGGCAGGAGGAGCGCAACGGCCTGCGCTCGGACGAGGTCGAGGTCACGGACGACGCGCTCCGGCAGGTCGTCGGCGACTACACCCGGGAGGCCGGCGTCAGGAACCTCGAGCGCGAGCTCGGCAAGGTGCTCCGCAAGGTGGCGACGCGGGTCACGAGCGGACAGGCGCAGGTTCCCGTTCGGGTCGGCGCCGCCGACGTCCGCGAGTACCTCGGACGGCCGAGGTTCTTCTTCGAGGCCGCCGAGCGCACGAGCGTGCCCGGCGTCGCGACCGGGCTCGCGGTCACCGGCACGGGCGGCGACGTCCTGTTCATCGAGGCCACGCGGCTCGAGGGCGACGGCAAGGACCCGCTGATGCTCACGGGTCAGCTCGGCGACGTGATGAAGGAGTCGGGCCAGATCGCGCTGAGCTACGTGCGCTCGCACGCTCGCGAGCTCGGGATCGACGCGTCGAATCTCGGCGGCCGCTTCCACGTCCACGTGCCCGCGGGCGCGGTGCCCAAGGACGGCCCGAGCGCCGGTGTCACGATGGTGACGGCGATCGCGTCGTTGCTCGCGGACACGCCGGTGAAGAGCACGGTGGGGATGACCGGCGAGGTGACGCTCCAGGGCCGGGTGCTGCCGATCGGCGGCGTCAAGCAGAAGGTGCTCGCCGCACATCGTGCCGGGCTTAAGGAGGTCATCCTGCCCAAGCGGAACGAGGGCGACCTCGACGACGTCCCCGAGCAGGTGCGCGAGGAGATCGCGTTCCATCCCGTCGAGACGATCGACGAGGTGCTCTCGATCGCGCTCGAGCGCGAGGACGCGGGAGCCGCGACGGCAGCCTAGGCTGCGTTCAGAGGATCACGGGTGTTCGGCGCGTCCCGCTCAGAGCGGGTCGCGCCGCTCGGGCTACTATCCGCACGATGGCGACCGCCGGGCGCACCATGCGGTTCGTGGAGGGGAGCCCGTTCCCCCCGATCGCGGAGTACGCGTTCCTGTCCGACCGCCAGGTCCAGGTGCTCGTAGCGCCGAGCGGGAACGTCGAGTGGCTCTGTCTCCCGCGGCCCGACAGCCCCTCCGTGTTCGGGGCGATGCTCGACCGCTCCGCGGGCCTCTTCCGGGTGGGTCCGGCCGAGGTGACCGTGCCCGCCGGCCGCCGCTACGTCCCGGGGACGCTCGTCGTGGAGACCACGTGGCAGACGCGGACGGGGTGGCTCGTCATCCGGGACGCCCTCCTCGTCGGTCCCTGGTACGACGATACGCAGCGCCCCGTGGACTACCAACGGCCCCCCGGCGATCACGAGGCCGAACACATCCTGCTGCGCACGGTGCGTTGCGTGAACGGCCACGTCGAGCTCCTGATGGACTGCGAGCCTTCGCCCGACTACGCGCGGGCGGGCGCGAGCTGGGAGTACGAGACCGACGGCTACGGCCACGCGCTCGCGCGCATCGCGCCGGGCGACCTGCCGCTCCGTCTCACCGCCGATCTTCGGATGGGCTTCGAGGGCAAGCGGGCGCACGCGAACACGACGATGCGCGACGGCGACGAGCGGTTCGTCGCCCTGTCGTGGTCCGACCACGAACCGCCGCAGTCCTACGAGGACGCCGCCGACCGGATGTGGCGGACGCAGGAGTACTGGCGCGAGTGGCTGAACCACGGCGAGTTCCCCGATCATCCCTGGCGGATCTACCTGCAGCGCAGTGCGCTCACGCTGAAGGGCCTCACCTACGCGCCCACCGGCGCGTTGATGGCGGCGGCCACCACCTCGCTGCCCGAGGCGCCGGGCGGCGAGCGGAACTGGGACTACCGGTACTCGTGGATCCGTGACTCGACGTTCGCGCTGTGGGGCCTGTACACCCTCGGGTTCGATTCGGAGGCGGACGGGTTCTTCGAGTTCGTCGCCGATCGGTGCCAGGACGGCAGCGACCTCCAGGTGATGTACGGGCTCGGCGGCGAGCGCGACCTCACCGAATCCACCCTGCCGAACCTGACGGGGTACGAGAACGCGGAGCCGGTGCGGATCGGCAACGCCGCGTACTCCCAGAACCAGCACGACGTGTGGGGCGCGCTGCTCGACTCCGTCTACCTGAACGCGAAGTCCCGCGACCGCATGTCCGAACGCGTCTGGCCGATCGTCGTCGCGCAGGTCGAGAAGGCGATCGCGCACTGGCGCGAACCCGACCGCGGCATCTGGGAGGTCCGCGGCGAGCCGAGGCACTTCACCTCCTCGAAGCTGTTCTGCTGGGTCGCCCTCGACCGAGGCGCGCGCCTCGCTCGCCGTCGTGACGAGGAGGCGCTCGCGGAGAAGTGGCTCGCCGTGGCGGACGAGATCCACGCCGACATCTGCGCGAACGGCGTCGACGAGCGCGGCGTCTTCACGCAGTTCTACGGCACGACCGCGCTCGATGCCTCGCTGTTGCTCATGCCGCTCCTGCGGTTCCTGCCAAGGGACGACGAACGCGTTCGCGCCACCGTCCTCGCGATCGCCGACGAGCTCACGATGGACGGACTCGTCCTGCGCTACCGGGTCGAGCAGACCGACGACGGGCTGCCGGGGGAGGAGGGGACGTTCACGATCTGCTCGTTCTGGCTGGTCTCGGCGCTCGTCGAGATCGGCGAGCTTCTGCGCGCGCGCGCCCTCTGCGAGAAGCTCCTGTCCTTCGCGAGCCCCCTCAACCTTTACGCGGAGGAGATCGACGCAATGACCGGGCGCCACCTCGGGAACTTCCCGCAGGCCTTCACGCACCTGGCGCTCATCAACGCCGTGGTCCACCTGATCCAGGCGGAGATGCAGATGCGGCGAGGGTTCTCGATGGCGCACCAGATCGTCACCTAATGCGGGCGCTGGTCGCCGCCCCCGGCCGGCCCGCCAACATCGAGCTGCGCGAGGTGGAGGAGCCCGATCCCGCGCCGACCGAAGCCGTCGTCGAGGTCCGCGCGTCGTCCCTCAACCGCGGCGAGTGCAGCGCGCTGCAGGGCGCTGCCGACGGTTGGCGCCCCGGATGGGACGTGGCGGGCGTGATCGTCGAGCCGCCGGCCGAGCCATCGGCGGCGCAGCACCGGGGCCCCGAGGTCGGCGCCCGCGTGTTCGGGTGGGCGAACGGCGGCGGGTGGGGGGAACGCGTCGCCGTGCGCTCGGACCATCTGGCCACGCTTCCCGAGCAGGTGTCATTCGAGGTTGCCTCGACCCTGCCGGTGGCCGGACTCACGGCGATGGGCGCGCTGGCCTTCGTGGACCCGCTCGAGGGCCGTCGCGTTGCCATCACCGGCGCGGCCGGCGGCGTCGGCCGCTTCGCAGTACAACTCGCGCACGACGTGCACGCCGACGTGACCGCGATCGTCGGCAGCCCCGAGCGCGGCGAGGGCCTTCCGGAGCTCGGGGCGGACCACGTAGTGTTGGCGCTCGAACCGGAGGGCGAGCCGTTCGACCTCATCCTGGAGTCGGTCGGCGGCTCCAGTCTGGCGGCGGCGCTCGGCCGCGTATCGGCGGACGGGACCGTGGTGTCGTTCGGGAACTCGTCGAACGAGCCGACGTCGTTCGACGCGCGTGGGTTCTACCGACGCGGTCGGCCGACGATGCGCGGCTACTTCGTGACCCACGAGCTCCTCGACGGCAGGATCGAGTCGTTCAGGTTCGATGAGCTCGTCGGCCTCGTGACGAGCGGTCGTCTGCGCCCCGACGTGGACCTGGTGGTCCCGTGGACCGACGCCGCGTCGGCCGTGACCGCGCTGCTCGAACGGCGCGTGCGCGGCAAGGCCGTCCTCACCGTCGGGTCGCCGTGACCGCGGCGCCGTGGGGCACGGACGCGCTCGAGTTCGTCGGGTTGGTGCGGCGCTTCGGCGAGGTCATCGCGCTCGACGACGTGTCGTTCCACGTCGCTGCCGGCGAGATGGTCGGGTTCGTCGGCCCGAACGGGGCCGGCAAGACGACGGCGATGCGGATCGCGCTCGGCGTGCTGCAGGCCGACGCCGGCCGGGTGCGCTGGCGCGGGCGTGACGTGGACGCCGACACGCGACGCCGGTTCGGCTACCTGCCCGAGGAGCGCGGCCTCTACCCGAAGATGCGCGTCCTCGATCAGCTCGTGTACCTGGCGCGCCTGCACGGCCTCGAACGCGAGGACGCGCGCTCGCAGGCCGATCGGATGATCGAGCTGCTCGGCGTCGCCGACCGAGCCCGCGACCGGGCCGAGTCGCTCTCGCTGGGCAACCAGCAGCGCGTCCAGCTCGCGGCCGCGCTCGTGCATCGACCGGAGGTGCTGGTACTGGACGAGCCGTTCTCGGGCCTGGACCCGGTGGGCGTCGACGTCCTGTCGGAGGTGCTTCGTCGGCAGGCCGACGACGGCGCCCCGGTCGTGTTCTCGAGCCACCAGCTCGAGCTCGTCGAGCGCCTCTGCGAGTCCGTGGTGATGATCGACCGCGGGCGGATCGTGGCGTCGGGGCGCATCGCCGACCTGCGCGCCCGAGACACTCGGCGCCTGGTTCGGGTCGAGGTGGCGGGGGCCCCGGTCCGATGGCTCGACCGAGTCCCCGGCGTCCGCGTGCTCGAACCGATGACGGAGGGCGCGATCGTCGAGCTCGACGGCGCGAGCGAGTCCGACGTGCTCGACGCGGCGAGGGCCGCGGGATCGGTCAGGCACTTCAGCGTCGTCCGGCCAAGCCTGTCCGAGATCTTCCGCCGCGAGGTCGCACGATGACCGGTCGGCGGCGCATGTGGCCGATCGTCGCGCGGCGTGAGTTCGTCGAGCGTGCGCGCGACCGAGGCTTCCAGGTCTCGACGGCGATCACGCTGCTGCTGCTGACCGGCGTCATCGTGATCTCGTCGGTCTTCAACCGCCCGACGAGCTTCGACCTGGTCGTCGTGGGGGAGGGGTCTGACGCCATCGGGCGCCAGGTGCGCGCGGCGGCCGACGCACTGGGCATCGAGGTCACCGTGCGTGAGCTCGCGGACGGGGCCGAGGCGCGCCGGGCCGTCGACGCCGGCGCGACCGATGCCGCGCTCGTCGACGCCGCCGAGATCCTCGTTCGCGCCGAGCCACCCGCTCAGCTCGTCGGGCTGATCCAGGCGGTCTCGGTCCGGGAGCGCTCGCGCCGGGCGCTCATCACGGCGGGGCTCACGCCCGAGGAGGTCGACGACGCGCTCCTGCAAGCGCCGCTCCCGGTCGAGGCGCTCGAGCCCGTGGACGACCGCAGCCGCGAGACCGCGACCGTGGTGTTCGTCGGCGTGCTCCTCCTGTACGGACAGCTCTTCGCGTACGGCTACTGGGTCGCGGCCGGCGTGGTCGAGGAGAAGTCCTCGCGGGTGGTGGAGGTGCTGCTGGCGACGGTCCGCCCGTCGCATCTGCTACGCGGCAAGATCCTCGGCATCGGGCTCCTGGGGCTCGGGCAGCTCCTGCTGATCGGGCTGGTGGGCCTCTTCGCGTCGGCCGCGGTGGGCACGCTCGGGTTCCCCTCGGGCGCGGTCGAGACGATCGGGCTCGTGCTGGGCTGGTTCGTCCTGGGCTTCTTCTTCTACGCGAGCCTGTTCGCGGTCGCGGGGTCGATCGTCACGCGGCAGGAGGACCTGCAGACGACGATGACGCCGCTCACGATCCTGATCCTTGGCTCGTTCTTCATCGGGCTGAGCGCGACGAGCAACCCGGACTCGACGCTGGCGACCGTGGCATCGCTCCTGCCGTTCTCCTCGCCGCTCGTGATGCCGACCAGGATCGCCCTGGGGGAGGCGGCCACATGGGAGGTGGTGGCCTCGATCGCGATCTCGGTGGGCGCGACCGCGGCGGTGATCCCGATCGCGACGACGATCTACTCGCACGCGCTGCTGCGGCCCGGTCGCGTTCGGATCCGGCAGCTGCTGCGCCCCGACGGGGCGTGAGCCCGGCTCAGTCCTCGTCCCGTGGGACGATGCAGAACTCGTTCCGCTCGGGGTCGGCCATCACGCGCCAGCGGTAGCCACCGGGCATCTCCAGGATGTCCGAGACGGCCGAGCCACCCAGCGCGACGATCTTCGCGAAGGCGCCGTCGAGATCGTCGACCGCGAGGTCGACGTGGAGCCGGTTCTTGACCGCCTTGGGCTCCGGTACCCGCTGGAATGCGACCGGCGGCGCGCCCGCGTCGGCGGTCAGCATCAGGTAGTCGTCGCCGAACCACCCCCGTTCCCGGACGCCGAGGAGCGCGCACCAGAACGGCGCGATCCGCGCGGGATCGACGGTGTCGATCACGATCCAGTGGAGCCGCCCGATCGCGTCCGGCATGGGCCGAGCGTACGACGGTGACCGAGCGCGGCGCTTGCTCTTGCTTGCCCTGTGGTCCCCGCTGACGGATCAGCCGCTCAGCTCGGCCGCCATCTCCTCGAAGACGGTCGAGTGGGCGTCGACGTCGGCCTCGGTGGTCGCGGGGGACATCAGGGCCATGTTGTGGAACGGCGTGAGCAGGATGCCGCGGTTGAGCGCGTACAGGTGCGTGAACCTCGCGAGCTCGTGGTCGTCCGCGGCCGCCGCGTCGCCACCCGTCCGGGGCGGCGTCGGGGTGAACCAGTATTCGGCCCTGCATCCGATCCGTTGCACCTCCCAGGGCAGGTCGTGCTCCCGGATCGCCGCGGAGACGCCGTCGGCCCACCGTTCGCCCAGCGCGATCATCCGTTCGAACGCCGAGTCGGTGAGGACGTGTTCGAGCGTGGCCCGCATCGCGGCCAACGAGAGCGCGTTCCCCGACAGCGTCCCGCCGATCCCCGCGACGTCGGTCGTCGGGAGCGAGCGCATGAACGCGTCGGTGCGTTCGGCGACCGGGGCGCTCATCCCGTAGCATGCGGCGGGCACCCCGCTCGCGAGCGGCTTGCCGACGGTCAGGAAGTCGGGGTCCAGCCCCCACGCCCGCGTCGCGCCGCCGGGCCCGGCGCAGATCGTGTGCGTCTCGTCGATCACCAGGTAGGTGCCGTGCTCTCGCGTCAGCGTTCTAAGCGCGTCGTGGAACCCCCGCTCGGGCAGGACGATCCCGATGTTCGTGAGCGCCGGCTCGGCGAGCACGCAGGCGACGTCCTCGTGCGCGAGCGCCGCCTCGAGCGCCTCCACGTCGTTGAACTCGACCACCCTGGTGGTCTCGCTCGGGTCGGTGGGCGCGCCGACGTTCCCGATGCGGGGGCCAGGCCTGCCGTCCTGGATCGTCACGATCGTCTCGTCCACCGAGCCGTGATAGCAGTAGTTGAAGACCAGGATCTTCGGCCTGTCGGTGATCGCTCGCGCCAGCCGGATCGTGAACCGGTTCGCGTCGGTGGCGGTCAAACAGAACTGCCAGAAGGGCAGGCCGAAGCGGCGCTGCAGCTCGGCGCCCACCCACGCCGCGTCCTCCGTCGGCAGCATGAGGGTGATGCCCCTGGCCGCCTGCTCGGCGATCGCATCGACCGCCTCCTTCGGGCCGTGGCCGGTCATCGACCCGGTGTCGCCCAGGCAGAGGTCGACGTACTCGCGCCCGTCGACGTCGGTGAACCTGGCCCCGCGCGCCTCGGCCACGAAGACGGGGTACGGGCCGGCCCACTCGCTCATCCACGGCATCGGGACCCCCGCGAGGAGGTTGGCCTTGGCCCCCTCGAACAGCTCGCGCGAACGCGGGTGGTCCTGCTCGAAGCGGTCGAGCTCGCGCCGCATGAGGTCGCGCAGGCGCGTCCGGTCGATGTCGTGGGTCACCTGGTCGGTCCTCGCGTCGGGACGACGCAGCGTGTCGCATCCGGTCCGCGGCCGTCAAACGAACGGAGGGCGGGCCTCGCCCCGCCGATCCTTCGCCGTCTACGGGGCGAGCTCGCGGCGGAGCGCGGTGAGGGGGAGCGATCCGAGCGCGAGCAGCCGGTCGTGGAACGCGCGGAGCGAGAACCCGGCCCCCTCGCGCTCCGCCGCGGCCGCGCGCTGCCGTTCGATCTCGAACTGCCCGATCTTGTACGAGAGCGCCTGCCCGGGCATCGTGATGTACCGATCGGTCTCGATCGTGGCTTCGACGGCGGGCACCCCGGCGCCTTCGAGCGTCTCGATCGCACGCTCCCTCGTCCACCCGAGCGCGTGGATGCCCGTGTCCACGACCAGGCGGGCCGCCCGCATCCCCTGCAGGTCGAGCATGCCCAGCCGTTCGGCCTCGTCCAGGTACAGATCCATCTCGTCGGCCAGGCGCTCGCTGTACAGACCCCATCCCTCGGTGAACGCGCTCCCGGCGAGGAACCCGCCGAACCGACGCAGCGCCGGCCGGCCGTCCATCTCCTGCTCGAGCGCGACCTGGAAGTGGTGGCCCGGGTTGGCCTCGTGGTACGTGGTCGGGGCGAGCTGATGCTTCGGCTTTCGGGCCAGGTCGAAACCGTTCACGTAGTACACGCCGGGCCGGGACCCGTCCTCGGTTGGCTGGTTGTAGAACGCGAACGGCATGTCGGCCTCGCGGAACTCCTCGACGAGGCGGACCTCGCAGTTGGCGCTCGGGACCCTGCCGAACCACGCCGGCGCCAGGTCCCAGCTCCGCCGGACCTGCTCCTCCGCGGTCGCCTTGAGCTCCTCCGGCGACCCGAAGCGGAACGCCGCGTCCTGCGCGATGGCGGCCTCCGCGGTGGCGGCGTCGGGGTGGCCGAGGATCGCGGCCGCGCGCGCGCGTTCGTCTTGGATCTTCTCGAGGTCGGCGGTACCGAGCTGGTGGACCTCGCGAGCGTCGAGCTCGAGCGTCGTCCAGGACAGGATCTGGGCCGCGTACATCGCCTCGCCGCCCGGGAGGTCCCGCAGCCCGATCGTCTCCGTCGCGTTCGGTAGGTAGTCGCGTACGCCCTGGTGGTACCGCCCGAGCGCCGGCAGGAGGTGGTCGGCGACCGCCGCGGCCAGGCGCGAACGCCCGTCGGCGTCCTCGGCTGGGATGGGCGCGAGGACCGGTGAGCCCTCGGCGCCCGCCTCGATGAGCCGCTCGGTCTGCGCGAGCGTGCGTTCGGCGACGATCCGCGGGGCGGTGACCCCGTCGGCGATCGCCTCGCGCATGATCTCGAGCTCGGCGTCGTAGAACGCCGGGGTCGCCGTGATCCGAGCCGCGTAGCGTTGGATGCGTTCGGGCGTGTCGGCGCGCTGGAGCGAAGCGAGCTCGCCTACCAGGCCCGCCGGACCCCAGAGGTGGCTCACCGCGCTCAACCGGTCGGTTCGGTGCTCGAGAACGGCGAGATCGCGGCGCGCGATCGCTTCGAGGATGTCGAGGCTGACCCGACGGTCCTCGTCGAGCTGGTCGACCTCGAGCAGCCCGAGCTCATCGAGCGCGCCGCGATGCAGCTGCTCGCGCTGCGTGCGACCGTCGGGTCCGGGGTCGGGGAGCCGGTCGTCGAAGCGCTCGTCGCCGATCGCGGTCCCGAGCAGCGGCTCGGCCTCGAGCAGCCCTTCCCAATAGCGTTCGAGCAGCCGGTCCGCCGCGGTGCCGTCGTCTCCCATCTGCGTTCGCTCCCAAGGTCCTCCGAGGAGCGCCCATCCTAGCGGGCGCGGCTCCTCCGGCGATCCGAACCGAGCCGGAGCGACGAGGCCCATGCCGGCGGACCCGAACCTTGGGACGTTTCGGACGTTCTCTGTGCTCTGGGACCGGCTCAGCAGGGGGATGGTGCATGAGATCGATCGTCGCGCGCGTGTGCGCGCTGCTCTGTCTGGTGGGGCTCTCCGCGTGTGTGTCGCCAGAGGTCGTCGGATCTTCGGGGAGGCGGGCCGGGTCTGCCGGGCCCGCTTCCGAGGGACCGCTCTCCCGCCCTACCAAGGAGCCGTACGAGGGGCTCGGCACCTGGATCGACATCTACGACACGGACGTCTGGGAGCACCCGGTGCACGCGGTCCGGTCCATGGCCGCGCACGGCATCCGGACGATCTACCTGCAGAGCTCGAACTACCATCGCAACCGGCCGTTCGTGCATCGGGACGGCGTGGGGGCGATCGTGGACGCCGCGCACCGGCGCGGTCTCCGGGTGGTCGCGTGGTACCTGCCGGGGTTCCGCGACCTCCCGCTCGACCTGCACCGGGCCCTCCGGACGATCCGGTTCGAGACTCGCGGCGGGAACGGGTTCGACTCGTTCGCGCTCGACATCGAGTCGACGGAGGTCCGCCAGTCGGGCCTTCGCACCGTACGGCTGCTCCGCATGTCGGCGGCGATCCGGCGTGTCGCCGGCGCCGGGTATCCGCTCGGCGCGATCGTGGCCTCGCCCGACCGCCTGGTTCGGACCGATCCCTCGTTTTGGCCGGACTTCCCGTGGCGACAGCTCGCCGAGACCTACGACGTGTTCCTGCCGATGACGTACTACACGTACCGGGTCGAGGGGCCGCGGGCCGCGGGCCGGTACACGGCGCAGAGCGTGCAGATCATCCGCCGGCAGACCTCCGGGCTGAAGGTCCCGATCCACGTCGTCGGCGGGATCTCGTTCGACGCCACCGGCCCCGAGACGCAGGGGTTCGTCCAGACCATCCAGGAGCGGGACGTGATCGGCGCGAGCTACTACACGTTCCCTGGCATCACGCTCGATCAGTGGGAGGCGCTGAGCGCGCTCCGCTGAGGTCTACGCGTCCACCCAGCCGAAGTGTCGACGCCGCACGTCGTCCTTCGCCGCATCGTCGACGAAGCTCGCGTCGAGGGCGTTCGCGGTCACCCGGCGGACGTCGTCGTCGGAGAACCCGAGCACCTTGACGCAGATCTCGAGCTCGTCGGTCAGGGCGATCGCGAACAGGCCGGGGTTGTCGGTGTTGATTGTGACCGAGACGTCCTGGTCGAGCAGCCGGCGGGCGGGATGGTCGGCGAGGTGGGCGACGGCGCCCGTCCGGCGGTTCGAGGTCGGGCACATCTCGAGCGTCACCCCACGCTCGCGCACGATCGCCGTCACCTCGGGGTCGGCCGCCACGCTCACCCCGTGACCCAGGCGCATCGAGCCGAGCACCTCGACCGCCTCGCGAGGGAACGCCGGCCCGCCGGACTCGCCGTAATGGGTCGTGAGCCTCAGTCCCGAGCCGGCAAGCTCGGCCACGACGTCGACGTACAGCGACGGGGGGTAGGCCTGCTCGTCGCCGGCCAGATCGAACGCCACCAGGTGGTCGCGGTGACGGAGCGCGAACGCGGCCGTTCGCTCCGCCGACCCGATCCCGTAGTTGCGGCTCGCGATCGCGATGAGCCCCACGGTGACGTCGAAGTCGCGGCCGCCGCGTTCCACCCCGCGGACGATCGAGGCCAACACGCCGTCCCAGTCCAGGCCGTGCGGCCCGCACAGGAACTCGGGCGAGAAACGCAGCTCGGCGAGCCGAACGTTGTCCGCGGCCAGATCCTCGACCGCCTCGAACGCGATCCGCTCCGCCGCGGCCTCGTCGGCGAACGCGCCCTGCGCGAGAGCGAACCGGGACAGCACCTCCTCGAGCGAACCCATCGGGTGCAACACCTGCGCCTGCGCGGAGAGCTCGCCCTCCGTCTGTTGCGGCAGCGGACGACCGGCGCCTCGGTACAGCTCGAGCATGGTGGACAACCGGATCGCCCCCTCGAGATGCCGATGCAGGTCCACCTTGGCGGCGGCTTTGAGATCCACGGGCCTTTCAATAGCATGCGGGGCGACCGAGAGGATCCGATGCTGCTCGAAGGCAAGAAGCTGCTCGTCACCGGCGTGCTGACGCGCGAGTCGATCGCGTACGCGGCCGCGCGGGCCCTGCAGGAGCACGGGGCCGAGATCGTCCTGACCTCGTTCGGCCGCGCCAGGGGGCTGACGGAGAAGTCGGCGCGCCGGCTGCCGCATCCCGTCGACGTCCTGGAGATGGACGCGAACGATCCCGCGCACATCGAGTCGGTCTCTGCCGAGATCGAGTCCCGGTGGGGACGGCTCGACGGGTTCCTACACGCGATCGCGTTCGCGCCGCAGGACGCGCTGGGCGGGAACTTCCTGCACACCCCGTGGGAGAGCGTCGCGACCGCGATCCAGACGAGCGCCTACTCGCTGAGGGCCATCGCGGCGGGGGTGCTCCCGCAGATGCGGGAGCACGGGGGGGCGATCGTGTCGCTCGACTTCGACGCCCGGGTCGCGTGGCCGATCTACGACTGGATGGGCGTGGCCAAGGCCTCGCTCGAGTCGATCACGCGGTACCTCGCGCGCGATCTCGGGCCTCACGGGATCCGCGTCAACACGCTGTCCGCCGGCCCCCTGCGGACGATCGCCGGCAAGGGGATCCCCGGGTTCCAGGCGCTCGCCGACGGCTGGAGCGACCGGGCCCCGCTCGGGTGGAACCCGACCGACGCGACACCGGTCGCGGACGCCATCGTGTTCCTGCTGTCGGACCTGGCGCGAGGGATCACGGGCGAGATGGTCCACGTGGACGGCGGCTATCACGCGATCGGAGCGAACCTCGCAGTGCCGGCGAACGATGAGGGTGGAACGGGCTAGCGAAGCGCGACGCCTGCTTCGAGCGCGAGCGCTTTCTGCGCACGAGCGATGATGCGGAACGCCTCCTTCAGGCCCTGACGCGCGACCGCGCCCAGCTCCTTGGGATCGACGAAATCGTCCGGGTGTTCTCCGGCGTCGAGCTGCTCGACGTGGTGGCGGAGCCTGACCTCCCACAGGAACCGGAAGGCCTCCTCGAGCCCTTCGCGGGTCTCGGCATCGATCGCACCCGCGCCCTCGGACGCACGGAGCCGATCGAGCGTCCGCTTCGCGGTGAGTCCCGCACGGATCGCGTACGCCCGTGCGAGGTTGCCCACGATCACGATCCCCCCGTGCTTGATGTCCACCTTCCCGGGGTGCTCTCCTTGCTGATCGACGATGATCCCGCGCACGAATCCGATCGGTGGTCGCAGGTCGAGCGCGCGTCGGGCGAGGTGCTGGAGGAACAGCGGGTGCTCGGCGCCCTTCGCCATGGCGGCGTCCAGCTTGACGTCGGCAGCCAGCGGTCCGGCCACCCTTCGGAAGTCGAAGACGATCGACAGCTGCTCGCTCGCCTTGGGGCTCTGGGTCCGCATCCAGTGATCGAACCGTTCGACCGACGCCTGCACGGTGAGCCGGAGCGCTTCGTTCGTGGCCATCACGTCGCCTCGGCACCGGGGGATCCCGGCGGTCTCCAGGCCCGCGGTCACGAACTCGGCGAGCGGTGCCAGCGTGGCGTCCGCCGCGTCGCGCTCGCCGTCGAACGCGAGCGCGTGGTCCTGGTCGGTGCGGATCGCCTGCTCCTGACGGGCGGCGCTCCCCAGGGCGAGCCATGCCCAGGGGACCGGCGGCTCCCCGTGCTCGGCGATCCCGAGCTCGAGCAGCCGGCGCGTCGCGGCGTCGATCGAGAACGCGATCACGTGGCCCACGTCGACGGGATCGGCGCTCGAGCTCACGAGCGCCGACACCACGCGGGGGAGCTCGCCGATCGCGACCGCGACCGCATCGCGATCGGGCGCGCGCTCGATCGTGCTCTTGAGCGCGAACGGCGTGTCGCGGCCGATCCCCATCAGGTCGGTGTCCGTCACCACGCCGACGACGGTGCCATCGGGCGCGGCGATCGGGAAGTGGTGGAAGCCACCCTCGAGCATCCGCAGCAGGACCTCCCCGACCATCGTGGTCGGCGTCACCGTCTCTGCACGCTGGGTCATCACGTCCCGGATCGGCGTGTCGCCGCTCCGGCGCTCGGCCACGACCCGCGCGCGCAGGTCGCGGTCGGTCAGGATGCCGACGCCGCCGTCGGCGTTCGGGATCAGCAGGCTCGAGACGCGTTCGCGCGACATGAGCTCGGCCGCCTCGGCGACGGGCGTCGCCGGGTCGCAGGCTACCGGTGGCCTGCGGACGAGCGCGCCCACCTGCCGGTAGCGGACGGGATCGATCTCGCCCTTCAGGGTCTCGTCGACCCGGGCGATCCTGCGCCGGACGCTCGCGGCCACGAACGCGACGCCGGGGCCCGAGCGCAGGACCTCGTTCGCCACGCCCGGGTCGATCAGGTAGCACAGCGTGTCCTCGGATGCCCGGACGGTTGCGGTGGGTGCGACGTGGCCGAGCAGCGACCACATCCCGAAGACGTCGCCCTCTCCGATCTCGTCGATCACGCGGCCGTCGTCCACGATCTCGGCCCCACCCCGGCGGACGACGAACAGGTGCCTCGCCGGGGCGCCGGCCTGCAGGAGGATCACGGTGCCGGGGGCGAAGTGCTCGATCTGCACGCTCGCGACGACCCGATCGAGCCCGTCGCGGCCGAGCGCGTCGAAGGGAGGATGGTCGGCTAGGAACGCACGGACGTCCACGGCCGGAGCGTACGTCGGGCCGGCCGTGGCCACAGTGGATGGTGGTGTCGAGCGGCGCCTAGCGCTCGAGGTCGGACGCGGAGAGCTGGTTCCCGAACGGTCCTCGCCCGGCCGCGCACCAGGCGCCGCACCGCGCCGCGAGCGCAAGGGCCGACCGCGTGTCCGTCCCCGCGCCGAGCGCGAACGTGAGCCCCGCGGCGAACGAGTCGCCGGCGCCGTAGGTGTCGATCACCGGCCCCGGGGGAGGGACGGCGTCGTACCTCCCGGTCCGACCGTCGTCGGTCTCGTAGCTCCCGCCCAGCACGCTCTCCGTCCGGACGATCAGCCGGGGTGGGCGTGCGAAGGAGGCGGGATCGATCGCCTCCGCCGGATCGGCGGCGCTCCCGACCACGGCGTCCAGGCGCACGCCGGTCTCCTCGAGGAGATCTGTGATCCGACTCGTGGCGACCAGCACCCGAGCGCGACGTGACTCCCGGAGGGCGCCCGGGTCGCCGGCCGTGACGTAGACGGCGGCGGCGCCATCGAGATCGCTCCACGGCAGGTCGTCGGCCGCGTTCGGGGCCAGGCGATCGCCCAGGGTGGTGATCGTCCGCTCGCCGTTCGCGTCGACGAACACCACAGCCCGGCGGGTCGGTTCCGGTCGGGTCGCGGCTTCGACCCGAACACCCAACCCCTCCAGACGGCGTCGCGACCACGCGCCACGCTCGTCATCGCCGAGCGCCGTGAAGAAGGAGCACGATCCCGACAGGCGCGCGAGCTGCACGGCTGCCACCGCACCGCCGCCGCCGGGCTCCTCCCAGGCGTCCGTCGCGTGCACGATGTCGCCGGCGGCCGGCACGCGTTCGACGTGGCCGAACTCGACCCACTCCGTATGCCCGACGACGCAGGTCCGCATGCACGGCAGTGTGGCATCCTCGATCCGTGGAGCATCGGCGACTCACGAGCTTCAGCCACGGGGCCGGGTGCGGGTGCAAGCTTGGGCCGGCGGATCTCGAGACGGTCCTCGGCACCGTGTCCCTCCCGGAAGTCGGGGCCGACGTGCTCGTCGCTGCCGACACGGGGGACGACGCCGCGGTGGTGCGGCTGCCGGACGGGCACGCGCTTGTCGCGACGCTGGACTTCTTCACCCCGATCGTGGACGACCCGTACGACTGGGGCAGGATCGCGGCCACCAACGCCCTCTCCGACGTCTACGCGATGGGCGCGCGGCCGTTGCTCGCGCTGAACATCGTCGCCTGGCCTGTCGACGACCTGCCGCTCGAGATGCTCGGCCGGGTGCTCCAGGGCGGCGTCGACGTCGCGAACAAGGCGGGCGCCGCGATCCTGGGCGGCCACACGATCACGGACCCGGAGCCGAAGTACGGGATGGTCGCGCTCGGGCTGGCCGATGCCGAACGCATCACGCGCAACTCGACGGTGCCGCCCGAGGCGCATCTGTTCCTCACCAAGCCGCTCGGGATCGGGATCGTGACGACCGCCCACAAGCGTGGGGTCGCCGAACCGGCGTTGCTCGCGGCGGCGATCGAGCTGATGACGACTCCCAACGACGCCGCGGCCGAGGCGATGGGCGAGGTCGGCGCCGAGGCAGCGACCGACGTGACGGGCTTCGGGCTGCTCGGCCATCTGCAGCGGATGCTCGCGGCCTCGGGGGTGGGTGCGAGGATCGACGCGTCCTCGGTGCCGGTGCTCCCCGGCGTCCTCGACCTGGCGATGCTCGACGTGATCCCCGGCGGCACCAAGCGCAACCATGCGTACCTCCGCCCGAACGTGCAGTGGGGCAAGCTCTCGGTCCCCGAACAGCTGGTGCTCGCGGACGCGCAGACCTCGGGCGGGCTGCTGATCGCCACGCTCGATCCCGAGTGGATGGCTCAGGAGCTCACCGGTCGAGGCATCGGATGGGCCGACGTCGGGGTCACGGTCCAGGGCCGGCCCGGAACGATCGCCGTCACCGGCAGGCTCGCCCGAGGTGCCTGAACACCCGTTCAGGGAATACCACCTTGCTGGTACGGTTGTTGCACCTGCAATGATCGAACTCGAACGCGCCTTCTTCGACGAGATGGTCGAGCACGGACTCGCGGCCTTCCCGAACGAGGCCTGTGGGTTGCTCGCGGGCAAGGAGGGCAGGCCCGTCAAGTTCTTCGCGATGAGCAACCAAGACGCCAGCACGGTCAGCTACCGCATCGATCCCAAGGAACAGCTCCAGGCCGAGTACGAGATGGAAGACGAGGGGTGGGAGACCCTCGCGATCTTCCACACCCACACGCACTCGGAGGCGTTCCCTTCGCCGACCGACCAGGACGGGGCTTTCTGGCCGCCGATCGGGTCGGAGCCGCGGATGGCCACGTTCCCGGATGCCTACTACCTGATCATGTCGCTCGCCGACCGCTCGAACCCTGACCTTCGGGCGTTCCGGATCGTGGAGGTCGGCCGGGTCAGCGAGGCCGAGGTGGCGATCGGATGACGGCCCCGGCGTTCACCGAAGAGCAGGTCCGCCGGTACGCCCGGCACATCATCCTGCCGGGGATCGGCGGCGACGGACAGCGGAAGTTGCTCGACGCGAAGGTTCTCTGCATCGGCGCGGGCGGGCTGGGCTCTCCCGTCGCGATGTACCTGGCCGCGGCCGGGG
>Ga0126307_10000361_pt1 | contig 29305 bp, 28 predicted proteins | sample Plot28_FD_89955 | JGI IMG/M metagenome (GOLD analysis project Ga0126307, IMG submission 89955) | Serpentine soil microbial communities from UC McLaughlin Reserve, CA, USA - Plot28 | ecosystem: Environmental > Terrestrial > Soil > Grasslands | place: USA: UC McLaughlin Reserve, Lake County... | reverse complement strand
GCTAACCTGCCGGCCACCCGGGCCGGATGCGAACTCCTGGACCCCGTAGCCCACCGCGGTGAACGTCTGACTGCTCGTGAACGAGGAGGCCAGGTCCTCGTCCGGGAGCGCCCCGTAGGTCTCCATGTAGACGGGTTCGGCGAGGATGGCGATCCCGAGGTCGTTACGGGAGTAACCGGTCAACTGCGGGAACACCTCGCCGTAGCCCTCCATGGTGTAGACGTCGGCCACCGCGACGGCATTGTCCGTGTAGAACCAGGGTTGGGTGGGATCCGGGTTGACGACGGGCTCCGACTCGAACGTGACGTAGGTCGGGGTGCCCTCGAAGAGCACCGTGCAATGCCCGGCGGTCAGGAAGACCGTGGGCGAGAGCAGCGTGCCGGTGCAGAAGGTGTCGACGTTGAAGATGATTCCGACGTAGGGATGGGCACCGTCGTCCGGCTCACCATTGGTGATGGCGCTGGCCGGCACAGGGAGGAGCAGCAGGAGCACCGCGGCGAGCAGCGGGATCAGAAGCAGCGCGCGACGACCAACGATCCGGTGCATAGTGCATCCCCCTCGAGTCCTGTGGCTCTGTGGCTCGGAACACTACTTGTCGGCCCACAGGCCGTCGAGCGCAGCAGGCGGGTCGGCCAGGTCACGGGGGCGTCGAGCTCGAGGTCGTCGACAAGGTCGGCGCTCACCGCCCAATTCACGACGTTGAAGCTGTATTCCGGCCTGTGGCCGGGCGATGAGGACCGGATCCGGCTCGCTGTGGAGCGGGCGTTGAAGGCGACGCCTGAGGACCGGCTGACGACCGAGGGGGCGGCGGAGTGACCTGGCCCCCTGTTGAAAGCACCGCCATGGCGGCGAGTCAGCCCTTGAGCAGGAACTCCTGGTCGACGTCGTCGAGGAGGAGGCCGACCTCGTCGGCCAGGTCGGGGTGGGCGTCGAGCCCGTCGCCGTCGACGATGGCGAACGCCACCTCGCGGGCCCGCTCGACCCACGAGCGGTCACGTCGCAGCGACGCCAGCTTGAGGTCGCTGCGGCCCTTCTGGCGCTCGCCCATGATCGTGCCTTCCCCCCGCAGGTCGAGGTCGACCTCCGCCAGCTCGAACCCGTCATCGGACCCGACGAGCGCCCCCAGCCGGGCCTCGGCCTCCGGCGTGTCCGACCGGCTGACCAGGTAGCACCATGACGCCTCGCTCCCGCGCCCCACCCGGCCCCGCAGCTGGTGAAGCTGGGCGATGCCGAAGCGGTCGGCGTCGAGGATCGCCATGACCGTGGCGTTGGGCACGTCGACGCCCACCTCGATGACCGTGGTGGCCACGAGGACGTCGAGCTCTCGGGCCCGGAACCGGGCCATCACGCCGTCCTTGTCGGCGGGGGCCAGCCGGCCGTGCAGCAGCCCGAGCCGCACCTCGGACAGCTCGCCGGCGGCCAGCTCGGCGTAGGTGTCCTCGGCCGAGCGGGCCTCGAGCTTCTCGGACTCCTCGATGAGCGGGCAGACCACGTAGGCCTGGCGACCGGCGGCCACCTCGCGGCGCACGGCGTCCCAGACGTCGACCTCGTCGGCCTCGGTGCGGGCCCAGCGGGTGACGATCGGCTGCCGGCCCGCGGGCCGGGAGCGGATGACGGTGACGTCGAGGTCACCGTAGACCGTCATCGCCGCCGAGCGCGGGATGGGCGTGGCGGTCATGACGAGCACGTCGGGCACGGCCCCGCTGCCGGACTTGTCGCGCAGCGCCGCCCGCTGCTCCACCCCGAAGCGGTGCTGCTCGTCGATGACGGCGACGCCGAGCGAGCGGAAGGCGACCTCGTCCTGTATGAGCGCGTGGGTCCCGATCGCCACGTCGACCTCGCCGGCCGCCAGCCCGGCCAGGATGCGGCGCCGGTCGGACCCCGGCACCCGATTCGTCAGCAGCTCGACCCGCACGGGCCGGGCCCCGAACAGCGACGTGCCGTCGTCGGGCACCTCCACCCCGTCGAGCAGCGCCCGGATGCCCTGGGCGTGCTGCTCGGCCAGCACCTCGGTCGGCGCCATGAACGCGCCCTGGTGCCCGCCCTGCACGGCCGCCAGCAGCGTGGCCACGGCGACGACCGTCTTCCCGCTGCCGACGTCCCCCTGGAGCAGTCGGTGCATGGGATGGGGGGCGGCCAGGTCGGTGGCGATCTCCGCGATGGCGGCCCCCTGGTCGTCGGTGAGGGCGAAGGGCAGCCGGGCCCGGAACGCCTCGACGAGCGGGCCATCGAGCGTGTGGGACAGGCCGGGGGCCGTACGCTCGATCTGGCGCTTCCGCTGGACCAGGGCGAGCTGCACCCGCAGCAGCTCGTCGAGCACCAGGCGCTTCCGGGCGGCCTGCATGTGACGCATGGAGTCGGGAGCGTGGATGCCGGCGAACGCCTCGGCGCGGGTGATGAGGTCGTAGCGGTCGAGAACCCACTCCGGCACGGGGTCGGCCAGACCCCGGACCGCCGAGCGCCGCAGGGCCTCCGCCACCCAGTCGCCCACCTCCCAGGTGGACAGCCCGGCTTTCTCGGACTGCGGGTAGATCGGCACGATCCGCCCGGTCTTGTCGCCGATCAGGTCGACGATCGGGTTCGTCATCTGCTTCGCGCCCTTGTAGACGTCGAGCTTGCCGAACAGTGCCACGGTCGTGCCGGGCCGCAGCTGGCGCTCGCGCCAGGCCTGGTTGAAGAACGACACCCGCAGGCGGCCGCTGGCGTCGCTCACGTCAGCCAGCACGAGCGTCTTCGGCGGCCGGCCCCGGGTGCGGCGCGCCTGGGTGCGCTCGACGGTGACTATGACCATCGCCTCCTCGCCGACCACCAGGTCGCGGATGCGAGCCTCGTTCGTGCGGTCGACGTAGCGCCGCGGGTAGAAGGTGAGCAGGTCGGCGAGCGTCTCGACGCCGACCATGGCCAGGCCCTCGGCCTTTTTGTCACCCACGCCTTTCAGGCGCGTGACCGGCATCCCGTCGAGCTCGCGCAGCGTGATCGCTCCGTCGCTCACGTGCGGGTCACCCCCGTGTCACTCGATCCCGACGAGGTAGGGGTAGAGCGGCTGGCCGCCGTGGTGGACCTCGGGCGACACGTCGGGGCGGTGCTCGGCGAGCCACTCGGTGATCTGGCGCGTGTCGGCCGGGGTAGCGCCCTCGCCCTCGATCAGCGTGACGATCTCGTGGCCGTCGGCCACCAGGGCGTCGAGCAGCCCGATCATCGCCGCGGCCACGCTGGCCTCCACGGCCCGGATGCCGTCGGCGGCGATGCCCAGGTAGTCGCCCTCGCGGATCGGGCCGATGTCGCAGGTCGACTCGCGCACCGCCCGAGTGACCTCGCCCGCCACGACGTTGGTGGCCAGCGCCGCCATCTCCTTCGCGTTCTCGTCGGCCGGCGACTCGGGGTCGTAGGCCATGAGGGCCGCGAACGCCTCCGCGATGCCCCGGGTGGGCACGACCTTCACCCGGCGCCCCGTCTGGGCGTCGACCTGCTCGGCCACCGGGATGATGTTCTTGTTGTTCGGCAGGATGACCACCTGCTCGGCGGGGACCCGCTCGACGATCTCGAGCAGCTCGGCCGTCGACGGGTTCATCGACTGGCCGCCGGCCACGATGCCCTGCACCCCGAGGCTGTAGAAGATGCGCTTGATGCCGTCACCGGCGGCCACGGCCACCACGGCGGTCGTGACCGGCTCGCTGGCGTGGGGCGGCTCGTCGACGACGCCGCCGGTCTCGGTGGCGTCGCGGACCCAACGCTCCTCCTCGACCTGCTCGTGGAGGTCGGTGACGCGGATCTTGCAGGGCCGGCCGGCATCGAACGCGGCCTCGATGGACGCGCCGATGTCGTCGGTGTGGATGTGGCAGTTCCACAGGCCGTCGCCGCCCACCACCACGATCGAGTCGCCGATGCCGGCCCACACGTCCTTGAACGCGGGGATGGCGCCGTCATCGGCATCGAGGAAGTACATGACCTCGTAGCGCGGGCCGGAGCCGTCGCCGTGGTCGTCGGCGGTGTGCATGACGAAGTGCGCGTCGCTGCGCACCGCGCCCTCGCCGATGCGCGGCTCGGGCACCGGGCGCCCGTCGACCACGGCCAGGAACGCGTCGATCAGCAGCACGAACCCCGTGCCGCCGGCGTCGACGACGCCCGCGTCGGCCAGCACCGGCAGCAGCTCGGGGGTCTGCTCGAGCGACTCGTGGGCGCGGACGCTCGCGGCGTCGAGCACCCCGACCAGCTCGATGGCGGCCTCGCCGCCGGCGGCCACCGCCGCCTCGGCGGCCTCGGCGGCGCTGCGGACGACTGTCAGGATCGTGCCTTCGACCGGGCGCATCACGGCCTGGTAGGCCGCGTCGGACGCAGCCCGCAGCGCCCGGGCGAGGCCGGGACCGTCGAGGCCGCCGGCCTCTTCGGCGGCGCCCACGAGCCCCCGGAGCACTTGGCTGAGGATCACGCCCGAGTTGCCACGGGCCCCCATCAGCGAGCCGTGGGCCACGGCCCGGCACACCGCTGACAGGTCGTCGCCCTCGACCCCGGCCAGCTCGTCGCTCACCGAACTGAGCGTCAGCGCCATGTTCGTGCCGGTGTCGCCGTCGGGGACCGGGTATACGTTGAGGCGGTTGATGGGCTCGCGGTGCGCGGCCAGAGCGTCGCGGTAGGCGTCCACCACCGCGCGCAGCTCGGCAGCACCCAGGTGCTCGAGGGCGGTCACCCGGGCGATGCTAGGGGACGCGCCCCTGACCGCAGCACCTCGGTGAGTTGTCGCCACCTCCGGACCGCCGGTAGTGTCATCCGGTTCCCTTCTCGATCCAAGACCCGAGGTATCCGTCATGGCAGCCGTCTGCGAGGTGTGCGGCAAGCACCCGTCCTGGGGCATGAGCGTCAGCCACTCGCACCGCCGCACCAAGCGCCGCTGGAACCCCAACGTCCAGCGCATCCGCGCTGTCGTGAACGGCTCTCCCAAGCGCGTTCACGTCTGCACCGGCTGCATCAAGGCCGGGAAGGTCACCAAGCTCGTCCACTGAGTCCGGGCGCCGCGGCGTTCGCCGACATCGTGCGACTGGGGCGCCCGCCGGGCGCCCCAGTCGCGTTCGCCCGCAGGTCAGACACCGTGCGGTCACGAGGCGGACACGGACGCGACGCCCCGACCCCGAGAGAGGGGTTGCACCGCCACCGCGAACGGCATTGGTCGCGTTACCGACGGTTCCGGTACGGTGGCGTGCACCCAATCGTGGCGAACCCGCGAACACAAGGGAGTCCCTTCAAGGTGCAAGGCGTGATCAAGTCGTACGACCCCGGCTCGGGTGACGGGATCGTCGTGCGAGACACCGACCTCAGCGAGGTCGACCTGGCCACGGACGCCCTGTCCGGGTCCGTGTTCCGCCTCTTGCGTCAGGGACAACGTGTGATCTTCGACCTCAACGGCGAGGGCCAAGCCACGCATCTGCGGTTGGGGTCGGAGGTCGACATGGGGACGCCAGGGCTCGATCCCGAGCGCGGCACGCCCCCGTGAACCCACGCGGCCTCCGACTGACCGGCTCAACGAGCACACCGACCGGAGGATCATGGCCGCAACCACCAGCAACCAGAAGCTCAACGACTGGGTCGCCCACTGGGAAGGCGTGTTCCAACCGGACCGGGTCGAGTGGTGCGACGGCTCCGACGCCGAGTGGGAGCGCCTGACCAAGCGGCTGACCGTGGGCGGCACGTTCGAGCGGCTGAACTCCGAGAAGCGTCCCAACAGCTTCCTCGCGCTGTCCGATCCGGGTGATGTCGCCCGCGTCGAGGACCGCACCTTCATCTGCAGCGAGAGCCCCGACGACGCCGGACCCACGAACAACTGGCGGGACCCGGGTGAGATGCGCGACGAGCTCGTCGCCCTCTACACCGGAGCGATGCGGGGCCGCACGATGTACGTCGTGCCGTTCTCGATGGGTCCGCTGGGCTCGCCGATCGCCCACATCGGCGTGCAGCTGACCGACTCGGCCTACGTGGCGGCCAGCATGAGGATCATGACGCGCATGGGGCAGGGCCCGCTCGACGTGCTCGGCACCGACGGCGACTTCGTCCCCTGCCTGCACTCGGTCGGCTACCCCCTCGTGGATGCCGAGGGCAACCGGCGCGACGACGTGCCGTGGCCCTGCGACGCCGACAGCAAGTACATCGTCCACTACCCCGAGACCCGCGAGATCTGGTCGTACGGCTCGGGCTACGGCGGCAACGCCCTGCTGGGCAAGAAGTGCTTCGCCTTGCGCATCGCCTCGACGATGGCGCGCGACGACGGCTGGCTGGCCGAGCACATGCTCATCCTCGGCATAACGCCGCCCGAGGGCGAGAAGCGCTACATCGCCGCCGCGTTCCCGTCGGCGTGCGGCAAGACGAACATGGCGATGATGATTCCGACCCTGCCGGGGTGGAAGGTCGAGACGGTCGGCGACGACATCGCCTGGATGAAGTTCGGCGACGACGGCACGCTGCGCGCCATCAACCCCGAGTACGGGTTCTTCGGGGTGGCGCCGGGCACCGGGGCGGACACCAACCCGAACGCCATCGGCACGCTGTACGGCAACTCGATCTTCACGAACGTGGCGAAGACCGACGACGGCGACGTCTGGTGGGAGGGCCTCTCCGAGCCGCCGGCCCATGTGATCGACTGGAAGCGCCAGGACTGGACGCCCGAGTCCGACGCCCCGGCCGCGCACCCGAACGCCCGGTTCACCACCCCGGCGTCGCAATGCCCGTCGATCTCCCCCGAGTGGGAGGACCCGGCGGGTGTGCCGATCTCGGCGATCCTGTTCGGCGGGCGTCGGGCCACGAACGTGCCGCTCGTGACCGAGTCCTTCGACTGGACCCACGGCGTGTTCCTCGGCTCGATCATGAGCTCGGAGACCACGGCGGCCCAGACCGGCGCGGTGGGCAAGCTACGGTTCGACCCCTTCGCCATGCTGCCCTTCTGCGGGTACAACATGGGCGATTACTTCGCCCACTGGCTGGAGATCGGCAAGACCGGCGACTCCACCAAGCTGCCGAAGCTGTTCTGGGTCAACTGGTTCCGCCGGGGCGAGGACGGCTCGTTCCTGTGGCCCGGGTTCGGCGACAACAGCCGGGTGCTCAAGTGGGTCGTCGAGCGCCTCGACGGCGCCGGCGAGGTCGTCGACACGCCGATCGGGCGGGTGCCGGGGGCCACGGCCATCGACGCCTCCGGCCTCGACCTCGACGAGTCCACGTTGGCCGAGTTGGTCGCCGTCGACCCCGAGTCCTGGCGCCAGGAGCTGCCCCAGCTCGAGGAGCACTACCGGTCGCTCGGCGACCACGTGCCGGCAGCCCTCAAGGAGCAGCTCGAGGCGCTCGAGAAGCGCCTGGCCGCCAGCTGACCGGCCGCGAAGAAGGATCCTGCGCACGGTGCCGCCCTCCGGGGCGGCACCGTCGCGTCCGGGCCCATGCTCCCAAACTTGAGTTGCACACACTCAGCTTTGGCCATATCATGTTGTGCAGGTTCCTAACTGAGAGGCAGCCTGACAGAGCAGGAGGTTCACCCAAATGCTGATGCGCTTCGATCCCTTCCGTGAGCTCGATCGGGTGACCGAGCAGGTAGACCAGGTGCTGCGCCGGACCGGGTCGTCCATCCCGATGGACGCGGTCCGCCACGGCAACCAGGTGTTCGTGAGCTTCGACCTGCCCGGTGTCGACCCCGACGCCATCGACGTGACCGTCGAGCGCGACGTGCTCACCGTTAACGCCAGCCGCCGCTTCGAGAGGGCCGAGGGCGACGAGGTGCTCGCCGGTGAGCGCCCCCAGGGCACGTTCACCCGCCGGGTGCTGCTCGGCCAGAGCCTCGACACCGGCAAGCTCGAGGCGGCCTACGACCACGGCGTCCTCACCATCACGCTGCCGGTCGCCGAGCAGGCACAGCCTCGGAAGATCGCTGTCGGCGGTTCGCAGCGCCCGCAGGCGATCGAGGCCGAGGTGACCGACTCTTCCGAGAGCTGATCCAGTAGCCGTCGGGGGGCGGACGTCCCGTCCGCTCCCCGCCTCCGCCGCCACGAGGGCGCACCTACGCGGGTGCGCCCTCGAGCGTCGCGCGGGGACCCGTCACCCGGCCTTCGATCGGCGGGCCTATACGATGCGCCCTGCCTGGAGGGAGGCCCCGATGCCCGTGAGCGCGTACATCCTGATCCAGACCGAGGTCGGCAAGGCCGCCGAGGTCGCCGAGGAGGTGGGGGGCATCGAGGGGATCGTCTCCGCCGACGACGTCACCGGCCCCTACGACGTCATCGCCCGGTCCGAGGCCGATTCGGTCGACGAGCTCGGCAAGATGGTCGTGAGCCGCGTGCAGATGATCGCCGGCATCACGCGGACGCTCACCTGCCCCGTCGTGCACCTGTAGCGCCGGACCGGGCCGGGGTGGGCGATCAGCCGCCGCCCGGCGTCGCGGACGTGTGCCCGGGGGCTCAGCGGTTGCCGCCGATGCTCATGGCCCGCAGGGCGAGCCCCATGAGGAACAGCCCACCGAGCCCGTAGAGCAGGTAGAGGCGGGACGCGAGCTGGTGACGGTAGCTGTAGATGATCGCCACGGCCACGATGCCCGAGAAGCCGTAGAGCATGTGGAACTGCGGCGGCTCGACGTCTTCGGCGTTGACCAGCGCCACGCCCAGGATGACCTCGACGAACACGGTCAGCTGAGCGAGGCCGGTGAACCACCAGAGCGCCGGGGTGCGCAGCCGCGTCCACCGGTGGGCGCCGAGCGCCCACAGTCCGGCGAGGGCGTTCGCCACCACCACGACCCACGAGAGCGCGCCGTGGGCGTCGTGCAGGCCCACCGGGTGTGCGGGCGTCGCTGGGGGACGGTCCGGGCGGCTCAGCCGCGGCCGGGTGACGAGGTCGACACCTCGTAGGACCACAGCTCGCTCGACATCGCCACGGGCGCCGCCCGCTCGCCGCCGCCGGGGGCCCCCGGTCCACCTTGGCCGCCCGGTCCACCCGGGCCGCCGCCGGGCCCGCCGTGCCCACCCGGGCCACCGGCGCCCCCGCCCGGGCCGCCGTGGCCCTGGCCGAACGACGGGCCGCTCACCCACGCCTGGAACGACTCCTCGTCACGCCAGCGGGTGATCACCAGCCACGTGGTGCGCTCGTCGGTCGGCTTGAGCAGCTCGAAGCCCTCGAAGCCCTCCTGCGCGTCGACCGCACCCGCCCGGGCGGCGAACCGCTTGCCCAGCTCGTCCCCGGAGTCGGCGGGCACGGTGATGGCGTTGATCTTGATGACGGTCACGGGGCGACGCTAGCCACCGTCACGCTGACTCAGCCATCGGCGGCGTGATATCGAGGATGCCTGCTCGCCGATCGCCACAGCCACCACCCGCCGGCGCCGGCGAACGCGAGACCTAGGATCCCGGTGAAGAGGGCGGCCCCGTTGCGCGCCACGAAGGCGCCCAGGGCGAGCACCAACAGCAGCGCCGAACCCATGCGCACGGCGTGAGGGTGGACGGGGCCATCCCGGCCTTCCCCGGCGGTCGGGCGAGCTGGTATCCCTGGGCGCCTGCGCATGCCGACCGCCACGACGACCGTCGACCGCCGGCGCCGCGCGGTGCGAGCCCTCGTGGCGCTCGGCGCCCTCACGCTCGCGCTGCCGCTCATGCTCAGCCCGTGCACGCGCACGCGCGACGACAGGCTGCCGTCGGGCTACCGGCTCGTCTTCGAGGACGACTTCGACGGCACGGGGCTCGACGCCGCCGTGTGGCAGACGGCGCCCTTCGGCGGGTCCCTGCCGGCCGTCGTGGCCGACGGCGTGCTCACGCTGCGCACGACCGCCGCCAACGGTCGCCGGTGGGGCCACGTCGCCAGTACAGGGCCCCGCAGCCCGGGCGAGCCCAGCTACCCCGGCATGCGGGCGTGGCAGGGCGGCTTGTTCGAGGCCCGCCTCCGCTACACCGACGACCGCTGGGCGTGGCCGGCGTTCTGGCTGTTCAGCGCGGCCAAGACAGAGGCGTGGCGGCCCGACGGGGCCGGCGAGGACTGCCCGCCCGACGGCGGCCTCAACGCCGAGTGGGACATCGTCGAGAACGGCGTCGACAACGGCGACGGCGACCGGCCGGCGTCGAGCTGGTACGCCACGTTCCTCCACGAGAACACGACGGACAACACGCCCGACGGATACTGCGGCCGGGCCGACCGCCAACGCGCCCACCGCCTGCACTTCCCGAACGTCGACCTGGCCGACTGGCACGACTGGGCCGCGCACTGGACCCCCGACCACCTCTGCACGTTCCTCGACGGCGTGCTGATCCAGTGCACGGAGCCGTTCGCGTCGACGGCCCAGCCGATGCACCTGGTGTTCACGATGCAGTACCTGGGCCGCTGCGCCGGGTGCCCGCCCCGGCCCGACGAGCTCGTCCTCCAGGTCGACCATGTGCGCGTGTGGCAACCCGAGCCGGGGCCCGACTGAACCCGGAGCCGCCACGCAGGTCCGTTGCTTGACGGCGACACCCCCGGTCGCACAACATCTGGCGGGGTGCATGGGCGTCCACTGGGGGCGGACACCCTCGACGACTGAGGATGGCATGGACTCCGTCGACCACGTCAGACCGCGTCCGCGGCCCGCTCCCGTGCCGGTCCCTGGCCCAGCCCGGCGACGACGCTGGCGACACGCCACGGCCGCGGCGGTGGCCGGGCTCGCCGCCACGGCGATTGCGTGTATCCCCGCGCCGGTGACGAAGCCCGAGCCCACGCCGGGATCCGTCGACGTCGCCGGCGACAGCCTGACGATCCAGGCGTTCTACCGCTACGGCCTGGGTCTGGGCGCGCCGACCGACGTGAACGTCATCGCCTACCTGGGCTGGGAGGTCGGGGATGTGCAGGGCCCGGTCGCCGCCGACGTCGCGGCCGGCCGCCCCGAGTTCCTGGTCGTGGCGCTCGCCACGAACGACGCCAACCCGGTCGACGGTGGCGGTTGGACCGGCGCCGACGTCGACGCCTTTCGCAACTTGTTCAACACCCCGCACCCGAGCGCGTGCGTGGTCGTCGTCCTGCCCGGCTGGGGTGCGGGCGTCAGCAGCGCCTGGCGCACCGAGCTCGTGGAGTCCCGCGGCGGCCTGTCGCTGCTCGCCGCGCAGCGCGGCGGGCGCACCGTCACCGTCGACTGGCTGGCTGTCGTGCAGGCGCACCCCGAGTACCTGGGCCCCGACGGCATTCACCTGCGCCAGGAGGGCGATGTCGTCGACCCCCAGGCGGCGAACGCGCGTGCGCAGCTCTACTGGTCGGGCGTGGCCGCCTGCCCGGCCTGAGCCGGGAGCCTCACGCCGGCGAACACGTCGTCGTCGCGGTGCCCGGCCGGCACGCCCCGGCGGATGTAGAACTCCCGGCCCATCGCGGCGGCGAACGCCTCGGGCGGCATGGAGAGGAAGGTGCCCGTGTCGCCGACCTGGCTGGCGTGGGCCGCCATCGACGCCCGCTTGCGCTCGAGCCAGGGCGTGACGTCGACGCGGGTGGTGATGACGGCGTCGGGCACGCCGACGACGAAGTCGGACCCCTCGGCGTTCGGCAGCTCGGCCGGGTCGACGGCCGCGGACTCGACCGCCTGCTCGATCAGCCGGCGGATGTGGTCGCTGCTCCAGGTCGCCTCGAGCACGTGTGGCGTGCCCGCCAGCTCGGCGGCCCGGGCGCCCACGCGGTGCACCTGCACGTGGTCCGGGTGGCCGTAGGTGCCCCGGGCGTCGTAGATCGTGATGACGTCCGCGGCCTCCTCGCGGAGCACGGCGGCGACGCGGGCGGCGGCCTCGTCGACGTCGGCCCGGGCGAAGGACCGCGGGTGGTCGTTGGCCGGGGTGCCGGCCATGCCCGAGTCGCCGTAGCCGAGCCACACCAGCCGGTGCACCCCGATGACCTCGGCCGACCGGCGAGCCTCGAGAGCCCGGCGATCGAGCAGCGACTCACCGGGCGCCAGCAGGCCGTCGGGCACCTCGCCGAGCTCGCCACCGGTGGCGTAGACGAGGACCACGCGGTGGCCGTCGTCGACGGCCTTCGAGAGCGAGCCCGACTGCATCATGCATTCGTCGTCGGGGTGGGCGTGCAGGGCGACGAGGGTGGCCACGCCGCTCAGGCTATGGCGCCCGACGCCCGGAGCTTGGCGATGCGCTCGGCGTCGAACCCCGCATCCGCCAGCACGTCGTCGGTGTGCTGGCCGGCGTGGGGCGGCGGGGCACCGATGGCGCCGGGCGTGCGGCTGAACCGGGGGGCCGGGCCGGGCTGGGTGATGCCCGCCACCTCCACGAACGTGCCGCGCTCGACGTTGTGGGGGTGGTGGGTGGCCTCGGGGATCGTCAGGACCGGGGCGAAGCACACGTCGGTGCCCTCCATGATCTCGCACCACTCGTCGCGGGTCTTGGTGCGGAACAGGACGGCGAAGCGCTCCTTGAGCGCCGGCCACTGGGACCTGTCGTGCTGCCAGGGCAGCTCTTCGCCCTCGAGCCCGGTGAGGCGCAGCAGCTCGGCGTAGAACTGCGGCTCGATCGACCCGATCGACACGTATCGGCCGTCCGCCGTCTCGTAGACGTCGTAGAAGTGGGCACCGGTGTCGAGCATGTTCGTGCCGCGCTCGTCCTCCCAGATGCCCATCGCGCGCATGGCGTGGGTCATGGTCATGAGCGAGGCCGCGCCGTCGACCATGGCGGCGTCGATGACCTGGCCCTGGCCCGAGCGCTGCGCCTCGACGAGGCCGCAGGCGATGCCGAAGGCGAGGAGCATGCCGCCGCCACCGAAGTCGCCCACCAGGTTGAGGGGTGGCACGGGGGCTTCGCCCCGGCGGCCGATCGGGTCGAGGGCGCCGGCCAGGGCGATGTAGTTGATGTCGTGGCCGGCGGCCTGGGCGTAGGAGCCATCCTGGCCCCAGCCGGTCATCCGCCCGTAGACAAGGCGGGGGTTGCGGGCCAGGCACTCGTCGGGCCCGATGCCCAACCGCTCGGCGACCCCGGGCCGGAACCCCTCGAGGAGGGCGTCGGCCATCTCCACCAGAGCGAGCACGACCTCGACGCCCTCCGGGCTCTTCAGGTCGACGCCGATCGAGCGGCGGCCTCGGGCGAGGAGGTCGGCCGGCGGGAGCGCCGGGTCGCCACCGGACACGTTCTGGGCCCGATCGACGCGGATCACGTCCGCGCCCATGTCGGCCAGCATCATGCCGCAGTACGGCCCGGGGCCGATCCCGGCGATCTCGACGACCGTGAGTCCGGCGAGGGGTCCCATCGTGGGTTGCTCCTGTCTGCAGGCGGTGGGGTGGCGTGCTGTCGCCCGGGGGGCGTCGGCGCGGGCGCAGGCCGGCGGGCTCAGTCGCCCGGGTTCTCGGCGATGTGGCCGACGATGGCCTCGACGAGCTGCGGCCAGAGGGCGGGGGGCAGGTCGTGGCCCATGCCCTCGACGAGGACCAGCTTGGCGTCGGGGATGACCTCGGCGGTGCGCTCGCCACCCGAGGGCTGGACGAGCCGGTCCTCGGTGCCGTGGATCACGAGCGTCGGCACGTTCAGCGTGCGCAGGTGGGGCGTCCGGCTACCGGACGCGACGATCGCAGCCATCTGGCGGGCGGTGCCGGCCGGGTCGTGGTCGCGCTCCCACAGCTCGCCGGCCCGGCGCCGCACGCGGTCCTCGTCGATGTGGTCGGGGCTGCCCCACGTGTGCGCGTGGAGGACCTGGGCGTCCTCTGCGGCGGCCCGGTCGGCCGCCGGCTTGGCGAGCAGCACCCCCATCGCCTCGGCGGTGGCCTGACCGACGTCGTGGTCGCCCGTGGTGGACATGATCGAGGTGAGCGACCGGACCCGGTCGCGGTGCTCGATGGCCATGGTCTGGGCGATCATGCCGCCCATCGAGGCGCCGACCACGTGGGCCCGGTCGACGCCCAGGTGGTCGAGCAGGCCGACGGCATCGGCGGCCATGTCGGACAGCAGGTAGGGCACCTCGACCGCCTCGCCGGCCCCGACCGCGGCCATGACGGCCATAAGGTCGACCCGCCCGTCGAGGTGCGTCGACAGCCCGACGTCGCGGTTGTCGTAGCGCACCACGTGCAGCCCTCGATCCGCGAGCGCCCGGCAGAAGTCGACGTCCCAACTCGTCATCTGGCCGCCGAGGCCCATGACGAGCAGGGCCGTCGGGTCGGCGGGGTCGCCGATCGACTCGTGGCAGATCTCGACGCCGTTCACCCGTGCGTATGCCATGCCCGGCATCGTGTTGCCTCTTGACCTTCCGGTCAAGCCGGGGCCCGCCGCGGCGCACGGACCGCACCCGGCGTTCTCCTAGGGTGACGCCCATGCAGACGACGGGGGTGCAGGCTGGAGATCTGCGGTTCGACGAGCTGAGCGGAGCGCCGGTGATCGTCGCCCCGGACCGCCAGCAGCGTCCCAATCTGCCGGGAACGGGCTGCCCCTTCTGCGTCGGCGGGCTCGAGGCTCCGGAGCCCTACGAGACGAAGGCGTTCGCCAACCGCTGGCCGTCGTTCCCCGAGGGCCGGTCCGAGATCGTGCTCTACACCCCCGACCACGACAAGGCCTTCTGGAAGCTCGGCCACCGCGGTGCCGGGCGCGTCGTCGACCTGTGGGCGGAGCGCACGGCCGTGCTCGGGCGGCGCGCCGACGTCGACTACGTGCTCGTGTTCGAGAACCGGGGCGTGGAGGTGGGGGCCACGATCGACCACCCCCACGGCCAGGTCTACGCGCTGGCCGAGATCCCGGCGGTGGCGCTCACCGAACTCCGGCGCGCCGCCCGTCACGACTGCAGCCTGTGCCGGCGCCCGCGGCGCGACCTGGTGGTGTCGGAGTCCGACGGGTGGACGGCCTGGGTGCCGCGGGCCAGCGCCTACCCTTACGGCCTGCTGCTCGCCCCCGACGTCCACCGCCCCGACCTGCCGACGCTCGACGGTCCGCAGCGCGACGGCCTCGCCGCCCTGCTCGTGGACGTGCTCGCCCGGTTCGACCGGCTCTTCGACACGCCCCTGCCCTACATGCTCTGGATCCACCAGCGCCCGACCGACGGCGGCCACTGGCCCGAGGCGCACACCCACCTCCACCTGGTGTCGCCGCTTCGCTCCCCCGGCGTCATGCGCCACGTCGCCGCGGGCGAGCTGGGCAGCGGCCTGTTCATCAACCCGGTCGTTCCCGAGGACGCCGCCGCCGCCCTGCGAGGAGCCTGATGGGCCAGCGCGCCTGGGCCCCGGGACGGGTCAACCTCATCGGCGACCACACCGACTACATGGGCGGGCTCGTGCTGCCCATGGCCATCGGCCTCGGCGCCGAGGTCACCGGGGATCGCGGCGGCGATTGGGTCATGCTCGGCTCCGAGCAGTTCGACGGCGTCGCCGAGATCGCGCTCGACAGCCAGAGCGACCCCGCCTTCATCGAGCCGCCGTGGGCGCGCTACGTCGCGGCCGTGGTTGCCGAGATCGCCCCCCGGGACGGGTTCGTCGGTGTGCTCAACTCGACGCTGCCGCCCGGCGGCGGGCTCGGGTCGAGCGCCGCAGTCGAGGTGGCGGTCGCCACGGCGCTGGGCGCCGACCTCGCCGACCCGCTGCGGGTGGCCCAGGCGTGCCAGCGGGCCGAGGAGCGGGCCGTCGGCGTGCCCTGCGGCATCATGGACCAGCTCGTCGCCATCGCTGCGGTGCCCGACGCTGCCCTGCGCATCGACTGCCGCACGCTCGAGATCGACCACGTGCCGTTCCCCGACGACGCCGAGGTGGCGGTGGTGCACTCGGGCGACCAGCGCGACCTGGCCAAGACCCCCTACGCCGAGCGCCGCGCCGAGTGCGAGGCCGCCGAGGAGCTGGTGGGGCGGCGCCTGCGCGACCTCAGCCCGGCCGAGGTCGAGGACATCGACGAACCGCTGCTGCGACGCCGGGCCCGCCACGTGACGACCGAGAACGACCGGGTCGACGCGCTGGCCGCCGCACTGACCGAGGGTCAGCTGCGCTACGCCGGCGAGCTGCTCGTGGCCAGCCACGTGAGCCTGCGCGACGACTTCGAGGTGTCGACGCCCCGGCTCGACGCCCTCGTCACCGAGCTGCGGGCCACGCCGGGCGTGTTCGGCGCCCGGGTGACCGGCGCGGGCTTCGGCGGCTGCGTGATCGCCCTGTGCCGGTCCGAAACCCCGATCGGGCCGCCGGTGCTGTGGCGCGGCCGCCCCGCCCACGGCGCCGAGTTGCGCCAGATCCGGGACTGACCGCCGTCCGGGGCTCGAACGTGCGGCGGATGCGGCGGGACCGCCGGGATCCGCCGCACGTTCGCCGGGCTGCCCGGACGCAGCCGGGCCCGCAGTCGGTCGAGCGCCGCGGCGGGCCGGGCTACCCCGGGCGCAGCCGGGCCCGCAGGCGATCGAGCGCCGCCGGCGTACGGGCGCCCCACCAGAACAGGTCCTGTCCATCGACGAGCACGACCGGCGCGACGCGGGAGAGCTCCTCGACGTGGCGCTCGCGGAACGGGTACGGCTCGCTGGGGGCGAGCACGACGTCGGGAGCCCGGGCTGCCGCCTCCTCCAGCGTCGTCGTCGGGTAGCGCTCGCCGGCCTCCGCGAAGACGTTGGCGATCCCGATGCGGGCGAGGAGCGACGAACCGTACGTCCCCCCAGACGGCGTCATCCACGGCCGCCGCCAGATGGGCACGAACGCCCGCACGGGTGGGCCCGGCGGCGGGTCGGCGGGCGGGAGCCGGGCCGTGCCGGCCAGGTCTCCGGCGGCGTCGCCGTCCACGCCGACGAGGGCGGCGAGCATGCGCAGCGCGGGGGCGACGTCGTCGACGCCGTCGATGGCCAGCGCCGCGGTGACGAGCCCGGCCCGGGCCAGGGCGTCGGCGTCCTCGCGACGGTTCTCCTCCTCGCACAGCACGACGAGGTCGGGGGACAGTTCCACGATCGCCGCCACGTCGGGGTTCTTCGTGCCGCCCACGTGCACGAGCTCCGGCTGCTCGCAGAAGCGGGTGCACGCCACGGGCGGGACGCCCCAGGTAACGAGCGTCTCGGTGACCGACGGGACGAGGCTGACGACGCGCACGACCGCTACATGCGGTCGAGCAGCTGCTGCTTCTTGCGGGCGAACTCGTCGTCGGACAGCACACCCTGGCGGCGCAGCTCGTCGAGCTCGCGGATCTGCGACGGGATCGAATCGTCGCCGAAGCCCTGCCGGGCCTGCATGCCCACGCGGTCGAACTTGCGGTTCTCGTTGTCCTCCATCTGGCGGTAGATCTCGTTCTGCACCGCCGAGGGCCGCCGCACGTTGGCGAAGCTCTGGCGTCCCATCTCACCCGCGGACTCGATGACCAGGTCGCCCGAGCCGACGATGCGCTCGAACAACGACTGGCTGAAGAACACGGTGTTCACCCGCTCGAGCGGGATCTCGATGCCGTGCTTGGCGATGACGCCGTGGCGGTAGATGAGGCGATCGGTCGTGACCACGAAGTTCGTCGTAACCCAGCGGGCGTAGCGGATGCCGAACCAGATCAGGAAGACCAGCAGCAGCACGCCGGAGCCGAGCGTCGCCCCGGTGGGGGCGTCCTGGACGATGAGCACCAGCCCCAAGAGGATCGCGCCGACCAGGGCGGCGAGCGGACCGGCAAAGAACCACCAGTGCGGGTGGAGATCCAGCGCGATGCCCTCTTCGTCGTTGAGCAGCTTGCGGGAGAACGGCACGACGCGCAGCGTAACCCCACTACATGAGGCCGGTGGGGACAGCCGGTGAGGCGGATCAGGCCCAGCCGAGGGCGTCGAGGCGCTCGTCGTCGATGCCGAAGTGGTGGGCGATCTCGTGCACGACCGTGATGCGCACCTGCTCGACCACCTGGGCTTCGTTGCGGCACCGGGTGCAGATCGGCAGGCGGAAGATCGTGATGCGGTCGGGCATGACCATGCCGGCGCCATACCAGCTGTCGCGCTCGGTGAGCGGCACGCCCTCGTAGCGGCCGAGCAGCGCCCCGCCGGGCCGGCCGTCCTCGACCAGGACCGCCACGTTGTCGACGAGGCGGGCGAGCTCGTCGGGGATGCCGTCGAGCGCGTCGCCCACCAGCTCGTCGAAGCGCTCGGCGGGCACGTCGATCACCCGGGCGATGCTAGGCCTCGCCTATCGTCCGTGGTGTGCCGCTGGCGTTGGGCGCGGACCACCTGCTCCACGATCTCGACGAGTCGCAGCGACGGGCGGTGACCTCGCCCGCCCACCCACTGGCGATCCTGGCGCCGGCCGGCTCGGGCAAGACACGCGTGCTGACCCGGCGCATCGCCTGGCGGGTCGCGACCGAGGACGCGGACGCCAGCCACGTGCTCGCGCTCACCTTCACCCGCAAGGCGGCGGCCGAGCTACGCGACCGGCTGCGGGCACTCGGGCTGCGGGACGGCGTGGCGACCGGCACGATCCACGGCGTGGCGTGGGCGCAGCTGCGCGCCCGGTGGGCCGACGAGGGCCGCACGCCCCCGGCGGTGCTGGTCCGCAAGGGTCGCGTGCTCCACGACGTGGTCCGCGGCGGGCCGCTGACGGTCGCGCAACTGGCGACCGAGATCGAGTGGGCCAAGGCGCGTCTCGTCGGTCCCAGCGGTTACGCCGAGGCCGCGGTCGCCGATCGGCGGCGGGTGCCGGCGCCGCCGGAGCGAATCGCCGAGCTCTACGACCGGTACGAGGACGAGAAGCGCAACCGCCGGCTCGTCGACTTCGACGACCTGCTGCGGCTGTGCAGCCACCTGCTCGAGACCGACGCAACCTTCGCGGCCACGCAGCGCTGGCGGTTCCGGCACCTGTTCGTGGATGAGTTCCAGGACGTGAACCCGCTGCAGATGCAGCTGGTCGACGCCTGGCGCGGCGACCGCTGGGACCTGTGCGTCGTCGGCGACCCCCATCAGGCGATCTACGGGTGGAACGGCGCGGACGCCGGGTTCCTCGAGGGGTTCCAGCGCCGGTACCCGCCCGCCGAGGTGATCGCCCTCGACGTCAACTACCGCTCGACGCCCCAGGTACTTGCGGCCGCGGCCGACGTGCTCGTCGCCGCCAAGGTAGGCGGCAGGTCGGTGCGGGCTCTGCGGGGCGACGGTTCGCCACCCCGCCTCGAGCGCCACGCCACCGACCGCGACGAGGCCCAGGCGATCGCCCGGGCGGTGCGCGACCGGCGGGCACCGCGCACGCCGTGGTCGTCCCAGGCGGTTTTGACCCGCACGAACGCCCAACTGCCGCTGATCGCCGACGCTCTGCGCCTCGCCGGTGTGCCGCACCGGGTGCGGGGCGGCCACGAGCTGCTGCGCCGGCCGGAGATGCGCGAGGCGCTCGATCTGCTGCGCCAGGCCGGCCGCTCGCTGGCCACCGCTCTGCCCGACCTGGCCTCGCTCGCCGCCGAGCAGGAGGACCCCGAGGCCATGGCCAACGTCGAGCTGGTCGAGCGGTGCGCACACGACCAGCTGCGCCTCGACGGGTACGCCAGCAGCGGCGGGTTCATGGCCTGGCTGATCGCCACGCTCGAGTCCGAGGGCGGCGACGGCACGGGCAATGCCGTCACGCTGGCCACCTTCCACGCCGCGAAGGGGTTGGAGTGGCCGGTCGTGCACCTGGCCGGGCTCGAGGACGGGTTCGTGCCCATCACGCACGCCCGCACCCGCCACGACAAGGCCGAGGAGGCCCGACTGCTGTACGTGGCCATGACTCGGGCCGAGGACGAGCTGGCTTGCACCTGGGCCGCCCGGCGCACGTTCGGCGACCGCACGGTCGAGCGGCGCCTGTCGCCGTGGCTCGTCGGTCTGTCCGACGCGCAGCGATCCCGGTCCGACGCCGGGGACGGGCCGCCCGACGACTGGCGCCTGCGACTGGCCGCCCAGCGGGCGTCCTTGGCGTCGGCCTCGGTGCGCACGGCCCCGCCGGCCGCGTTGGTGGCGCTGCAGGCCTGGCGCGACGAGGCGGCCCGGGCGGCCCGCGTCGAGCCCGGGACGCTGGTCGACGACCTCCTGCTCGAGGAGATCGCCGAGCGGCGCCCCGCGTCGCCCGACGAGCTGGCGGCCGTGCCCGGCATGGGCCGCCTGCTGGCCGCCCGAGTGGGCGACGGTCTGCTCGCCGCGCTGGCCGGCGTCTCCGGGGTCTGACCGGGCCGCCGCGCGTCGGCGGTCCCCTGCCGACCGGTGCGGGTGGGCGATGCTGGCGGCGTGGACTTCCGCGTGGAGCAGACCTACGACGCCGACGCCGACGACGTGGCCCGGTCCTACACCGAGCCGGCGCTCTACGAGATGATCGGCGCGGTGTCGTCGCTGAGCCGCCCCGAGGTGCTCGACCGGCGCACCGAGGACGACCGGGTGCTGCTGCAGGTGCGCTACCGCTTCGCCGGCCAGCTGTCGTCCGCCGCACGGCGGGCCCTCGACCCGGCGAAGCTCACGTGGGTCGAGCACTCGACCCACGACCTGGCGGACCGGCGCGTCGCGTTCAGGCTCGTGCCGGACAACTACGGAGACCGGTTCCGGGCCTCGGGCACGGCGGTGGTCACCGAGGGCCGCAGCGCTGCGACGGGTCCGCGAGCCGTCCGCACGGTGGCAGGCCGACTGCAGGTGAAGGCGCCGCTGGTGGGCGGCGCCGTCGAGCGGGCCATCGTCTCGGGCCTCAGCGACCACCTGCGCACGGAGACCGGGGCCGTCGAGCGGTTCCTCGCCGCCCGGCGCTGACCACCCCCGCCCGTCTCAGCCGGGTGGCGGCGGGACGTGCTCCGGACGCCGCAGGCGCAGCTCCATCATCTTGGCGAAGTCGATCGCAACGAAGAGGCCCTGGGCCTCGGCGCAGAGGCGGTCGCCGGCGTGCAGCGTGGCGACCGTGAAGGTCTTGCGACCCTCGACCCGCTCGACCCGGCCCTCGAAGCGCAGCTCGGTGTTGAGCGGCGTGGGGCTGCGGTAGTCGACCGACAGGCGGCCCGTCATTCCCGGGCGGCCGCCGAGCGACTGGGTCGTCCCGAGCACCTCGTCGAACGCCGCGGCGATGTATCCGCCGTGGACGCAGCCCGGCGGCCCCTCGTAGGCGGAGCCGAACGTGGCCGTGGCGCGGATCACGTCACCGTCATGGCGGATGCTGATCGGGGGTGCCAGCGGGTTCGCCACGCCGAGCATCGGGCTGTGGTCGAAGAAAGCGTTGGGATCGAGGCCCGCCAGCGTCGACTCGGCGAAGCCCTCGTAAAGAGAGCCAGCAGGGAATCCCTCGAGCGTCGCGGCCAGCCGCTCGAGCTCGTCCGCCATGCCGGACAGCTCGTCGACCGGGGCGGCCGAGCCGTGGAGCCGGTGCACGATGCGGCGCAGCGCGGCGCTCGTGCGGCGGAGCTGGGCGCGCTGCGGGGGCGGAGGGTCGTCGGCGAAGCTGCGGAGCCGCTCGCTCCAGGCCGAGGTCACGGCCTCAGGGCTCAGGTCGGGCGGCGCGCCCGGGTCGGCGGGGGCGTCGGGCACGGTGTCGTCTCCTCGGGCCGGCTCAGGCGGCGTCGGCATCGGCGCGCACGTCGACGTCGAGGTCGACGAAGAGGGGTGCGTGGTCGCTCGGCTTCTTCCCCTTGCGCGCGTTGCGGTCGACGAGGGCGAAGCGCGCCTGCGACGCCAGGTCGTCGGACAGCAGGACCAGGTCGATGCGCATGCCGTTGTGCTTGTGGAACATGCCGGCGCGGTAGTCCCACCAGCTGTAGAGCCGGGGGACTCCGGGGTACAGCTCGCGGAAGGCGTCTCGGAGCCCCCAGGCCTCGAGCTCGGCGAGCGCCGCCCGCTCCTCGGGGGTGACGTGTGTCGAGCCGGCGAACGCTGCCGGGCTGTAGACGTCGATGTCGGCCGGGGCGATGTTGAAGTCGCCGCACACGGCGACCGAGCGATGGCCGCGACTGCCGTGGGTGCGGCCGTTCGCGGCGCTCGCCGCCCCGGCGGCCGGGGCCGCCGCGGCCGCCGCCGCCGCTTCGGCGTCGAGATGGGCGCGGAGGCGGGCCAGCCAGTCGAGCTTGTAGGCGAACTGGTCGTGGCCGACGGCCCGGCCGTTCGGCACGTACACCGACGACACCCGCACGCCGCCGCACGTGGCGCTGACCAGGCGGGCCTCCGGGTCGGGCGGGATGCCTGCGGCGAAGCCGGCGACCGGGTCGGCGAGGCCGACGCGGCTGGCGATCGCGACGCCGTTCCAGCGGCCCTGGCCGTTGTGCACGCTGGCGTAGCCGCGGGCGTGGAGGTCGAGGGCGGGGAACGCGTCGTCGGTCGACTTCGTCTCCTGCAGGCAGAGGATGTCCGGCTGGGCCGCGTCGACCCAATCCCACAGGCGCTCGAGCCGCTCGGGCGTCAGCGAGTTGACGTTCCACGTGGCGATGCGCACGCCCGGCACGCTACCGGCACCACCCCACCCGACCGGCACGGGGGGTGGGTGGCCCGACGGATCGTCAGGAGGGCGAGGGGTCCGACGGGGCGCCGTCCGGCCCGCCTGGGGCGGTCGATCTCCGGCGCGCCCGCGTCCGGGCCGGCGCGCTGGCAGGGCCGGGCGTGGGCTGGGCGCCCGAATCGTCCGCGGTGGGAGTGGTCGCCCTGCGGCGGGAGCGCTTAGCGGGCGTCGACGGGGCCGACGCCTCGGCGATCCGCGGCTCCGGCACGGTGGCTTCCGGCATCGCCTCGAACGTCGGAGCCGCCGCTCGGCGGGACCGGCTGCGCGTCGCGCGGGCGCCCTCGGTGGCGGGGGCCTCGCCCTGGGAGGCGGGCTCGGCGGTCCCGCTCGATCGGCGGCGGGCGGGGCCCGGCGGCTCGGCGCCGGTGGCGGTGCCGGTGCTCTCGGGCGCCGCGTCGGAGGTCGGCCCGGGCGGGGCCGGCGCCTTCCGGGACCGGCCGCGCGCTGGCACCGACGTGGCGTCGGCTTCCGCCACCGCCTCGGCGGCGGTGGACCCGGCGTCGGCCGGTCCGACGACCGGGCGACGTGAGCGGCGGCGCGTCGTGGACCCGGTTTCCTCCGCACCTGGCGTCGCGTCGGCCGCCACCGGGGCGGCGGGCACGGCGGCGGAGGGCGTCACCGGCTCGGACGGGGCCGGGGCACGGCGCGAGCGTCGGCCCGTCGGTGCCGTCTCCGCGCCCGTGGCGACCGGCGGATCGGCGGCCGGGGCCGGGGCGGGGCGCAGGTCGGCGGACGCCTGGGCGGCGGACGCCTGGGCGGCGGACGCCGCCGCCTTGCGGGAACGGCGGCGCGTCGGACCCGCCTCCGTCCCCGCCACCACCGGGGGATCCACGGCCGAAGTCGGCCCCGGATCGGCGGACACCTCGGCGGCGGACGCCGCTGTGCCGCCGGAACGGCGACGCGTCGGACCGGCCTGCGCACCCGTGGTCGCCGAGGGATCGGCGACGGGAGCGGCACCTGGGTCGGCGGGCACCTCGGCGGCGGACGCCGCCGCCCTGCCGGAACGGCGACGCGTCGGACCGGCCTCCGCACCCGTGGTCGCCGAGCGATCGGCAACGGGAGCGGCACCTGGGCCGGCGGGCACGTCGACATCGGGAGGCGCCGCGGCCCGGCGGGATCGGCGACGGGTCGGAACCGGGGCTTCGGCGTCCGGGGCGACCGACGGCTCCGTGGCCGTGTCGGCGGGCGTCGCGGCTCGCCGGGATCGGCGGCGGGTCGGGGCGGAAGCCTCGGCGGCGTCAGCGGAGGACGCGAGCGCCGCGCCATCGGCGGTCCGTGCGGCGGCATCCGTGGCGCGACCGCTCGAGGCCTTGGCGGCCGGCGGGGCGCCCGCCTTGCGGCTGCGGCTCCGCGCCGGGCGGGCCGGCGGCTCCTCGACGCCCGCGGCCTTGCGGCTGCGACCCCGGGCGACGCGAGCCGGCGGCTCGTCGACGGGCGGCTCTGTGACGTCGACCTCGTCCGCCTCGGCGTCGGCCTCGATGTCGACATCGACGCCCTCGTCGTAGGCGTCGTCGTCGTAGGCGTCGTCGTCGTAGGCGTCGTCGAAGTCGGCGTCGCCCCGGTCGTCGGTCAGAAGCGCCGCCGTCGCCTCAGGGGTGAAGCTGGGAACGTCCACCACGCCGGGCACGCCCAGGTCGATGCCCCGGCGCGGCGGGTCGATGGCCACCACCAGGAGCCTGGTCGTGTCGCCGACGCTGAGCACCTCCTTGGCACTGCGCGGCGGCGGGTCGGCGAGGTAGCGCAGCGGCACGTAGCCCCGTGCGTCGCCCACGAGCACGTAGGCGCCGTGCGAGCTGAACCGCTCGACCGTGGCCTCGACCTCGCTGCCCACGGCGTGGGCGGCCACGAACTCGATGAACGGCAGCGCGTCGTTGTACGGCTCGGTCGTCGTGACCGACCTGTCGACGGAGCGGCGCCGGCCGCCGGCACCGCGCCCACCGCCGGACGAGCCACCACGCCCCTCGTCCACCTCGCCCGCACCCGCGACGTCGCCCGCGACCGGAGCGGCCTCCGCGCCGTTCGGTGACGGGGCCAGGTCTGCCGCACCCGGACCGGCGCCCGCGCCGGCGTCCGCCCGGGCCCGGGACCGCGCGCGGGACCCGCCTCTGCCCCGACCGGTCGCCGTGCCGCCGTCGTCGGCATCGGCCGACGCGGCGGTCCGCTCGAGCCGGGCGCCCTTGCGGGCGTCGGCCACGGCCCGGCGGCTGGTCGGGCCGCGCACGGGCGCCCGCTCCATGAAGACCCAGCCCACATGCGGCACGGGCTTGCCGCCGATCAGGCGACCCTTGTCGAACAGCCAGGGGTAGCTGCCGTGGAACTCCTGGAACGAGTCGTTCGACAGGATCGTCGCGTCGACGCGCTTGGCGATCTGCAGGACGAACCCGTCGCCGCGACCGATGGCGCCGGCTGGCGGCGTGACGAGCTCGTTGGCGACCACGGCCTCTTCGTAGGCCTGGCGCTCGCCGGGAGCGATGCGGTTCGGGAAGGTCGCGTCGACGACGACCGTGATTATCTCGGGCTCGTACTCCTCGGCGAAGGCCTGGACGGCCTCGTCGAGCTGCGCCAGGCTGGGGGCCTCGCGGCCCTCGGTGGCGATGTTGGAGCCGTCGACGACGACGTGCTTGATGGTCATGTTGCTGCTCAGATCTAACCAGACGGTGTCCCCGGCCGGGCGGATCGCCCGCCGGTAGCGTGCCGTCCATGACGCAGACCACCGCCGAGGTCACCGACCTCTTGCAGCACTTGATCAGGAACGCCTGCGTCAACGACGGCACACGCGGATCCGGGCACGAGGTGCGCAACGCCGACCTGCTCGAGGCCTACCTGCAAGGGTCAGGCGTCGACATCGAGCGCTACGAGCCCGCTCCCGGAAGGACCAGCCTGGTCGCGCGGATAGAGGGAAGGCAACCGCAGGCCCCGTCACTGCTGCTCATGGGCCACACCGACGTCGTCCCGGCGAACGCCGACGGGTGGCGCCACGACCCCTTCGGCGGCGAGCTGATCGAGCACGAGGTGTGGGGCCGCGGCGCCATCGACATGCTGAACCTCACCGCCTCGATGGCCGTGGCGACGGCCCGGCTGGCGCGCTCGGGCTACCGCCCCGACGGCACGCTGATCCTTCTGGCCGTCGCCGACGAAGAGGCGTTGGGCACCTGGGGCGCCGAGCACCTCGCCACCCACGAGATCGACGCGGTGGGCGCCGACTACGTGATCACCGAATCGGGTGGCATCCCGGTGCCCGGCGGCGACGGCAACGTGAAGCTGCCCGTGCTCGTCGGCGAGAAGGGCTCGTGCTGGTGCACGCTGCGGGTCACGGGCACGCCCGGCCACGCCTCGCAGCCCTACGCGACCGACAACGCGCTCGTCACGGCCGCCGAGGTGGTGCGGCGCCTGGCGACGTTCCACCCCGAGACCCGCATCCACGACACGTGGCGGGGCTTCCTCGCCGGCTTGGCGCTGCCCGACGAGATGACCGCTCCCCTGCTCGACCCCGAGCGCTTCGACGAGGCGCTGGCCGCTCTGCCGGTGGGCATGGCCCGCCAGTTCCACGCCTGCACGCACACCACGATCGCCCCCACGATCATCCACGGGGGCACGAAGACGAACGTGATCCCTGATCGGGTCGACGTGCAGCTCGACGTGCGCACGCTGCCGGGCGAGACCCTGCGCGACGTGCAGGCCCTGATCGACGAGGCGCTCGGCGTTCTGGCCGGCCGCGCCGAGATCGTCGAGGCCCACGACGATCCGGCCACCGCGTCGGCGGCCGACACGCCGCTGTGGGACGCCCTGGACCGAGCCAGCCAGGCCTTCTACGCCGGCAGCCACCTCGTGCCGACGTTCAACGTCGGGGCCACCGACGCCCGCTTCTTCCGCCGGCTGGGCATGACCGCGTACGGCTACGGGCTGTTCAGCCGCAAGCTCACGTTCGAGGACTACGGAAAGATGTTCCACGGCGACGACGAGCGGGTCGACGTCGAGTCCTTGCGCCTGTCGACCGAGCTGTGGCAGGTCGTCGCCCACGAGTTGCTCGGGGGGTGAGCCGCCCTACCGGGGCATGAACGACTCGACGATGGCGTCCGCGGTGGCGCGCTCCGACGGCAGCTCGTCGCTCCAGAACGTGATGTGCCACACCTGCTCGCCGAGCACTATGACGTACTCGACGAGGTGGAGATCCGCCACGCCGACGTCCTCACCGGGGGTCGTCTCCTGCCAGGCCCAGGTGCCGAGCGCCGTGTCGAGGCGCCCGCTGTCCACCAGCTCGCCGCCACCGGCCAGGGCGTTGTCACGCATGACGCTTTCGGCCGTCGGCAGGTCGATGCCCGGGATGGCGTCGCCCGTGACGATCGCCATCTCGGCCACGGGCTCGGTGCCGAGCCCATCGCCGTCGATCACCGCGAACTGCGTCCCGGGCAGGGCGCCGGCCTCGTCGGGACCAGCCACGAACGTCTCGAGCAGGAGCTGGAACAGGGCCGCCTTCGACGCATCGTCGGGGAACGAGGCCCGCGCCGCCCCGGCGGGGTCCTCACCGATGGCGGCGCCCGTCCACCCGGCCGGCACGGTCATCGTGAACGCACCGTGAGGACCGATCACCGGGTGGGACGATGCCCCGGCCGGCGGCACGGTCGTCGACGGGTCGGACCTGGTCGTGGTCGGGAACGGCTCGGACGACGGCGCGTCCGTGCCGGTCGTCGACGCCGCCTCGTCGAAGGTGGGTCGGGGGACCGAGTCCGAGCGCGGCGCGCCGGCCCCGGGGCCGCCGTCGCCGTCGTTGCTTGTGAGCGCCCACACCACCACGCCCGTGGTGGCGACGACGACCACGAGCGCAAGCACCGCCAACAGCGCCACCGGCAGCCAGCTGGCCGGCGGCGAGCGCGAGCCGGATGACCGGCCGGACGGCGCCGGCGCCGGGCCGGGCTGGGGTGTGTCGGGCGCCGCCGCCATAGGCTCGCCAGGCTATGTCGATCCGAGCAGTCATCTTCGACTTCGGCGGGGTCATCCTCACCAGCCCGTTCGAGGCGTTCACCCGCTATGAGAGCGACAGCGGCCTGCCTGCGGGCTTTCTGCGCGGCCTCAACGCCCGCGATCCCGACACCAACGCCTGGGCCCGGCTCGAGCGGGGCGAGGTCGACCCGGCGGGCTTCGCCGAGCTGTTCGAGGCCGAGGCCCGCGACGCCGGCCACGAGGTGGACGGGCAGGCCGTCCTGGCCCTGCTGGCCGGCGAGCTGCGCCCGGCCATGGTCGAGGCGCTGCGCCGCTGCCACGACCGCCTGGCCACCGCCCTGCTGACGAACAACTTCGTCGTCCCCGACGGCGCGGCGGTGGCGAGCACCCCGATGGCCGAGGTCTTGGCGCACTTCGACGTGATCGTCGAGTCGAGCCGCGCGGGCGTCCGCAAGCCCGACCCGGCCATCTACGGCATCGTGTGCCGCGACCTGGGCGTCGAGCCGCACGAAGCGGTGTTCCTCGACGACCTGGGCGTCAACCTCAAGCCCGCGCGGGCGCTCGGCATGACGACGATCAAGGTCGACGACCCCGACGTCGCATTGGCCGAGCTGGAGGAGGTCGTGGGCTTCCCACTGCGGTGAGAGCCGGCGGCGCCGGCGGGGACCCCCGGGTGCCATTGTGTGCGCGTGATGATGAGGTGTGTGGCCCGCGCAGCCCTGGCGACCATGCTGATCGCCCTCGGCGCCTGCAGCGACGAGGACGAGCCGGCGACCGGTGACGGCGGGACGGCCACGTCCGCGTCCGCTGGCTCCGGCGAGGCATCCTCGGGGGGCGGCGCCTGCGGCCGGCTCACCACCGGCGAGGTGTCGGACCTGTTCGGCGAGGCGGCCACGGCCGTGCCGGGACCGACCGCGGCCACGTGCCTGTGGGAGGCCACGGGCGGCGACGCGGACGCGCCCACCCGCCAGCAGCTGCAGCTGTCGATCTACCCAGGCGACGGCGCGCTCGACGCCAGCGCCTACGGCGAGGGCGCGGAGCCCATCGAGGACCTCGGCGACGAGGCCTTCGTGGTGGCCGACGGGACGCTCGGGACGACCGCCGCCTACCAGGCGGACGACGAGTCGGTCGTGCTCACCTACGCCATCGTCGCCTCGACGCCCGACGGACCGAGTCCGGCCGAGCACGCCGACGAGGTCGTCGAGCTCCTCCGGGCCTCGGCGGGCGACGACAGCGGCGGTGGCTGAGCGGACCGCTCCCCCCGACCGCCGCCCGTCGTCCCGGCGTTCCGGACCGATCTAGGCCGAGGCCGTCGACGTCTCGCTGACGTCGAGCTGCAGCGAGGTGTACTCCTCGCCGGTGTCCTGCAGGTCCTCGAAGGCGATGACGCCCATCTCTGTGAACTTGGTGCGCAGCCAGCCGTCGCCGGCGTCGAGGAGGCCCAGCTTCTTGCAGTTCGGCACGATCTTGCTGAAGAGCATCCGCTGGAACATGGCCCGGCCCTGGTCCTCCAGGACCACGGGCAGGATCTCCTTGGGCTTGAGGCCCATGCGCTCCCACACCTCCTGCTGAAGGAAGCGGTCGCGCATGCGAACGGCCGCCTCGAAGCAGAATTCCTGGCGGTCGCGGAGCTCGGGGGTCGACAGCTCGGTGTAGTACTCCTTGAGCGACAGCACGCCGAAGGCCACGTGACGGGCCTCGTCGGCCATGACGTAGCGGAGCAGCTGCTTGAGCAGCGGGTCGGGTGACATCTCTCGCATGAAGCCGAACGCAGCGAGCGCGAGGCCTTCCACCATGATCTGCATGCCCAGGTAGGTCATGTCCCACCGGCTGTCGTTGATGATGTCGTCGAGCAGCATCTTCAGGTGGGCGTTGATCGGATAGTGGCCCTCGTGCTTCTCGTCGAGGTACTTGGCGAACACCTCGACGTGGCGGGCCTCGTCCATCACCTGGGTCGACGCGTAGTACTTGGCGTCGATCCACGGGACGGTCTCGACGATCTTGGCCGTGCACAGCAGCGCG
>Ga0126307_10000360_pt1 | contig 29369 bp, 34 predicted proteins | sample Plot28_FD_89955 | JGI IMG/M metagenome (GOLD analysis project Ga0126307, IMG submission 89955) | Serpentine soil microbial communities from UC McLaughlin Reserve, CA, USA - Plot28 | ecosystem: Environmental > Terrestrial > Soil > Grasslands | place: USA: UC McLaughlin Reserve, Lake County... | reverse complement strand
TCGCGGATCAGACCCGCCTCGCGCAGCCTCGCCAGCGCCGGGTAGACCTGGCTGTGGCTCGCCGGCCACGTGTATGCGATCGACTGGGCCAGGTGCCGGACGACCGCGTAGCCCGTGCGTGGACCTTCCGCGAGAACCCCGAGCAGCGCATGACCGAGTGTACCTGTCAATCTTGACATGTCATACTACTCTCGTCAGAGTGTGAGCTATGGGACGGCTGCTCCTGATCGCCGCGCTCCTCTCATTGGCCGCCTCGACCGCGGGCGCAGCGCCACAGCGCGGGGGCCACGACTGCGTCCGCGGCGGCGAACTCTTCTTCAACGCCGCGGACGGGACGAAGCTCGTCGGCCACCGCTTCGGCAGGGGGACGACCGCAGTGATCCTCACGCACCAGTCGGAAGGCGACCTCTGCGACTGGCTCCCGTACGCGAAGCGGCTGGCGGCCAAGGGCTACTTCGCGTTCCCGATCGACTTCCGCGGCTATGGCTTCTCGGCTACGCCGCCCACCGGCCAGTTCCGGTACGTGCAGGACATCGCCGCCGCGGCGAAGGCGTTGCGGAAGCTCGGCAAGAGGAAGATCTTCGTCGTCGGCGCCTCGATGGGCGGGCTCGCGGGCGTCGTCGCCGGAGCCAACGTCTCGCCGGCGCTCGCCGGCGTCGTCAGCGTCTCCAGTCCGGCCCGCTATCGCGGGCTCGACGGCGTCAAGGCGGCGACGCGCCTCCGGGTGCCGGTGCTCTATCTCGCCGCGACCGGCGACGACAACGCGGGCTTCGACTTCTCGAAGGACGCGGAGGCGATGTTTGCGAAGACGGCGGCCAAGGACAAGCGGCTCGAGCTGCTCCCGGGAACCGCGCACGGGATCGGCCTGGTCGCCAGCTCGGCGCGGACGAAAACCCTGGTCGAGCGCTTCCTCGCGGGGCGCTAGGCCCCGGCGGCGGCGTCAGCAGCCGCCGCCGGGGAGTGCGCTTCGCATCGGCTTCGCCGGGGCGACGGTCGCCGCGTCGAGCCGGTCCGCGGTGCGCCGGAGGGTGCGCGCGAGCCGGGTGCGGATCGGTGTCGCGAGGGCGAGCCGGTGCACGGCAGCGGCGGCCAGCCGGTCCTGCTGCCGGTCGTGAGTGAGCTGGAGGATGGTGTCGGCGGGGTACATGACGCTCCTGACGCATTCGACGTCCTTGATCGGTTCGAAAGTTATCGAACGACCTCCTCCTTGTCAAGCCGTTTGATTGCGAGTACGCTTTCGTTCGTTCCATGGCTGTCGAACGGAATAGGCGTGCACCCGTCCTCGACCTCTCCCGCCCGGGCAGTCTCCAGGTCGAGGTCGACGTGGCCGAGGCGGCCGAGGTGCTGATGAGCATCTGCGCCGTCGGCGACGTCGCGGATCACGACACATATGACCTCGGCTCGGAGTGGCTGCAGGCGCGGCTCGACTCGATTCCCGACGATCTCCGCGAGGAGGTGCTCGGGCTGCGGCTCGGCGCGATGAAGGTGGCCGCCCACCTGCTGGGGATCGTCTACGAGACGCCGAAGCCGCGCACCTTCGCCGCCTTCATGGAGCGGCTCCGTTCGATCGAACCGGTCGAGCTGAAGCTGCATCTCTTCGGGCACTACGACACGACCTCGAATCACATCGCGCCGGACGTCGTCGAGCGCGCCGCCGGCGGCGACGCGGGGGCGATCGAACGCGTGCTCGAGGAACTCGCCGAGTGGTCGGACAAGCACGAGCTCTACCGGGCGATCCTCGAGATGGAGGGCGACGAGGTGAAGACCCGGCTCGTGAACCTGCTGCCGCGCTGGTACGAAGGGGTCTTCGCGCCGTACGAACAGGAGTGGCGCGAGGCGGCGGAGCGGGATGCGGGCGCGAAGCGCGCGCTGCTGACCCGGCACACGCCGGAGCAGCTGGTCGAGCTCGCCACGCGCGGGTACCAGTACACGCCGCCGGCCGCGATCCGCACGATTGCCTTCTTCCCGAGCTGGTTCATGCGCCCCTGGGTGATCCTCTGGGAGCACAAGAGCACGAAGATCTTCTGCTACCCGATCGCGCCCGCGCCGGAGGAGGGCACCTCCCCCGCCGAGGTGGCTCGCATCTACAAGGCGCTCGGTGACGAAGGGCGGCTGAAGCTGCTCCGGCGCCTGAGTGACGGTCCGATGAAGCTGAGCGAGGCCGCGTCCGAGCTCGGCGTGGCCAAGTCGACGGCGCACCACCATCTGGCGATCCTGCGTCAAGCCGGCTTCGTCACGATCCGGGACGAGGACGAGAACGTCTACAGCCTGCGCACCGACCTGCCCCAGACGGGCGAGCTTCTGAACGCCTACCTGGCGGCGTCCAGGTCGTCCGCGACCAGCCCGTAGAGGACGCTGTCGACCCAGCCGTCGCCGCGACGGTACGCCTGCCGCTTCACACCTTCGCGGATGAAGCCGGAACGCTCCGCGTGGCGCTGCGCGCGCTCGTTGAAGCCGTAGACCTCGAGCTCGATCCGGTGGAAGCCGCGCTCGTGGAGCAGGTAGCGCTGGAAGAGCCGGGCGGCATCGTCGGCGAGCCGCCGGCCGCGGAAGGCGGGATGCACCGCGAGGCCGCTCACGTGGACGATCAGGCTGCGGCGGTTCGTCAGCTCCCACACCATGGCTCCGGCGGCGCGGCCGTCGAGCTCGACGACCATCACCCCGCCCCGCTCCGGATCCTGCTCGAGCTTCGCCGTCACGCCCGCTCGGTCGTACGAGCCGCCTGTGGCCAGGAACGGCCGCACGTCGTCGTCGTTGTAGAGCTCGACGAGGAAGTCGACGTCGCCGGCGCGGGCCGCCCGAATCGAGACGCTCACGGGCGCGAGGTGGCCGTCGCGGCCTCGCGGCGCGGAAGCCGCAGCGCGCCCGAGGCGAGCGCGACGCCACCGAGAATCAGCGCCAGGCCGGCCAGCGTGGCGGCGCCGATCGCCTCGTCGAGGATCAGCGCGCCGTAGACGAGCGCGAAGCCCGGCATCAGGTATGTGACGAGCGAGAGCCGCGCCGAGCCGTGCAGCGCCAGCACGCGGAAGAGGATCAGCTGCGCGAACGCCGTGCCGAGCAGGGTGAGCGCGAGCAGCGAGGCCGTCGCCTCGAGTGAGGGCGCGGAGTCGGGAAGCTGGAAGAGGGCGAAGGGGGTGAGGATCAGGCCCGCGACCAGCATCGAACCGGCGGCGAGAACCGGACCCGGCGTCCCCGAGACGGCGCGCTGCCCGTAGACGCCGGCCGAGGCGTAGGACAGCGACGAGAGCACGACCGCCAGCGCCCCGAGGATCGCAAGCGTTCCGCCGTCCGGGTGAACGCCCGTGACGACGGCGACGCCGAGGATGCCGATCGCGAGCCCGAGCGCCTGCGTCCGCGTCAGCCGCTCGTGCGGCAGGAAGCGGAGAACGAGCAGCGCGTTGAAGATCGGCACGGACGCCTGCACGACCGCCGCGAGCCCCGAGTCGATGTGCTGCTCGCCCCAGGCGATCAGCCAGAATGGCAGCGCGGCGTTCAGCACGCCGAGCACGAGGCAGTGGCGCCATGCCGCCCGCAGCTCCAGGAGCCCGCGGTGGCGCCCGAAGCGGGAGACGACGTATGCGAGCAGGACGGCGGCCGCGACGAGCGTCCGGAACGCCATCATCGGCGCCGGCTCGATCTCGTCGACCGCGACCTTGATGAACAGATAGGACGCGCCCCAGACGGCGGCGAGCGTAAGCAGCATCGGCCAGTAGCGGCTCACCGCGTCAGGCTAGCGGCGCTCGCACGGCGCGACCGTCGCGTCCTGCCGACCGCGCCGGTGCCGAGTGCGACGCCGGCCAGCACGAGCACGAGACCGGCGAGGGCGGCGAGCGTGATCTCCTCTTCGAGGAAGACGGCGCCGTATGCGAGCGCCAGGGCGGGCACGAGGTACGTGACGAGCACGGCCTTCGATGCGCCCGCTCCCGCGATCAGACCGAAGTAGAGCAGGTAGGCGACACCCGTCGCGGCCACGCCGAGATAGAGGACGGCGAGCACGGCGTCCCAACTCGGCGTGCTCGCCTGGGCCAGCCCGACCGGCGCAACGAAGAGTGTCGACCAGGCCAAGCCGCCGAGGGCGACGAGCGACGCCGGCAGGCCGTTGAACCGCCGTCCGGCATAGAGGCCGCCGATCCCGTAGCAGGCCGACGCGGCCACCACGGCCAGGCCGCCGAGCACCGCCCGCTCGCCCCCGGTGAGCTCGAAGCCGACGAGCAGGACGACGCCGCTGAAGCCGATCACGATCCCCGCCAGGCGCATGCCGGTCGCGCGCTGGCTGCGGTCGTAGCCGAGCGCGAAGAGCGCCGTGAAGAGCGGCGCCGACGCGTTGAAGATGGAGGCGAGTCCCGAGTCGATGTACTGCTGGCCCCAGGCGATCAGGAAAAACGGCACCGAGGTGTTGACCGCGCCGAGCAGCGCGAGCGGCAGGACGTACGGCCGGAGCGCGCGGACCGGCTTGCGGGTCAGCGCGACGTACACCGCCAGCGTCAGCGCGCCGAAGGCCATCCGCAGCAGGATCAGCGTCGAGGGCGCCAGGTCGCGCAGCGCGATCTCGATGAACATGAAGGAGGACCCCCAGAGCGCGGCCAGCGCCGCGAGCATGATCAGGTGCCGGCGGCTCACGAGTCGTTCCAACGCGGCGGCTGCTGTCGGACTTCCCGGCTAGACTGAATCACCTGTCGCAGGTCGCCCAACAGCCGCTCCACCGCGCACCGATCCATCGAGAGCTGGGACTGACCGACGGGGAGCTGCAGCGCATCGTCGAGCTGCTCGGGCGCGAGCCGAACCATTTCGAGCTGGCGGTCTTCTCGCTCCTCTGGTCGGAGCACTGCGGCTACAAGCATTCGGCCCTCCTGCTGAAACGTTTGCCCTCTGTGGGAAAACGCGTCTTGCAGGGGCCTGGTGAGAACGCCGGCGTGATCGACCTCGGGGACGGCGAGGCGGTCTGCTTCAAGGTCGAGAGCCACAACCACCCGTCGGCGGTCGAGCCGTTCCAGGGGGCCGCGACCGGCGTCGGCGGGATCCTCCGCGACATCATCGCGATGGGCGCACGGCCGATCGCGCTGCTCAACGGGCTGCGCTTCGCACCCGGCGACCCGCGCTTCGACCGCGCCGTCGCCGGCATCGGCGCGTACGGCAACGCAGTCGGCGTGCCGACGGTCGGCGGCGAGGCCGTCTTCGACGCCGCCTACCGCGACAACGTGCTCGTGAACGCGATGTGCGTCGGGCTCCTGCCCGCCGACCGGATCGCAACCGCGGGCGCGACCGGGCCTGGCAACCTCGTCGTCGTCTACGGCGCCACCACCGGCCGCGACGGGATCGGCGGGGCGTCCGTGCTCGCCAGCCAGGAACTCGGCGAGGACGACGCCGACAAGCGCCCCACCGTCCAGGTCGGCGACCCGTTCACGGGCAAGAAGCTGATCGAGGTCTCGGTCGAGCTCGTCGAGTCGGGGCTTGTCGAGTCGCTGCAGGACTGCGGCGCTGCCGGCCTCGCCTCCTCCCTCTCCGAGATGGCCCGCGAGTGCGGAATCGACCTCCGGCTCGACCAGGTGCCGCTGCGCGAGGCAGGAATGGAGCCCTGGGAGGTGATGATCTCCGAGAGCCAGGAGCGGATGGTCGCCGTCGTCCGGCCGCAGATGCTCGCGGACGTGCAGGCGCTGTGCGACCGGTGGGAGCTGCACCACGCGGTCGTCGGCGAGGTCACGGACACCGGCCTCCTGCGCGCGCTCTGGGAGAACGAGGTGGTCGGGGAGATCCCGGCCCGCCTGCTTACGGACGAGTGCCCGCGCTACCGCGTCGAGCCGCAGCCTCGGAGAGATAGTTGCTCTGAGCAACAACGTCCGCTCGCGGCGCCCGCGCACACGCAGGCGCTCGTGGAGCTGCTCGGCTCCGACAACCTGCGCAGCCGCGCCCACGTGTACCAGCGCTACGACCACCTCGTCGGCTCGCGCACGGTGCGCCGCCCCGGTCTCGACGCGGCCGTCCTGCGGCTGCGGCCCGGCTACCGCGGCCTCGCCGTCTCGCTCGACGGCACCGGTCGCATGGGGCGGCTCGATCCGCGAACCGGCGGCCGCCTGGCAGTGTTCGAGGCGGCGAGGAACGTCGCCTGCACCGGCGCGCAGCCGCTCGGTCTTACCGACTGCCTCAACTTCGGCAATCCGGAGAAGGGGCCGATCGCCTGGGAGCTCGTCGAGTCGATCGAGGGGATGGCCGAGGCGTGCGAGGCGCTCGGGATTCCCATCGTCTCCGGCAACGTCTCGCTCTACAACGAGACCGACGGGCGCGCGATCGACCCGACCCCTGTCGTCGGCTGCGTCGGCCTGATCGAGGACGTCCGCGCGGTGCCCTTCGCGTGGAGAGAGGGCGACGTCGTCCTGCTCGCGGGCGCCTCGCCGGTCGCGCTGGCCGGCTCCGAGTACCAGTCGCGCTACGGCGAGGTGAGCGGCACGCCCGCCCGCCTCGACCTCGAGGCGGAGATGGCGCTGATCCACTTCCTTCACCGCGCCGCGCCCCACTGCTCGCTCGTCCACGACGTCTCGCTGGGCGGGCTCGCGGTCGCGCTGGCGAAGGCAGGGCTCCACTCCGGCGTCGGCGCCGAGCTGCGGCTCCCCGACGACCCGCGCGCGTGGTTCGGCGAGGGCGGCGGCCAAGCCGTACTGGCGTGTCCGCGCGAGGTCGCTCAGACGCTCGGGGGCGTCCCGATCCGCCGGCTCGGCCTCGTTGGCGGCGACTCGCTGCTCGGCGTTGCGTTGGACGAGCTCCGGGAGGCGTGGGCGTAGTGTGCGGCGTCTTCGGGATCCGCTCCGCCGAACGCGACGTCGCGCGCCTCTCGTACTTCGGCCTCTTCGCGCTCCAGCACCGCGGCCAGGAAGCCGCCGGGATCGCCGTCTCCGACCGCGGCCGGCTGACCGTCCTCCGCGATATGGGCCTGGTCGCGCAGGTCTTCGACGAGGAGAAGCTGCAGGCACTCCCCGGCGACGTCGCGATCGGGCACACGCGCTACTCGACCACCGGCGCGAACGCGTGGGCGAACGCACAGCCGCTCGTGCACCACGGCAGGGCCCGCACGGTCGCGCTCGGGCACAACGGCAACCTGACGAACACGACCGAGCTCCGGGCGGACCTCGCCGCAGACGGGATCTCGCTCGCCGCGACCTCGGACACCGAGGCGATTGCGGCGCTGATCGCCAAGGACCCTGCGCCGGTCGCGGAGGCGGTTGCGGACGCGATGCGCCGGCTCGAGGGCGCGTACTCGGTCGTCGCGCTCTCGGAGGGCAAGCTGCTCGCCTTCCGCGACCCGCAGGGGATCCGGCCACTCGTGCTCGGCCGGCTCGGCGAGGATCGCGTCGTCGCCTCCGAGACCTGCGCTTTCGACCTGATCGGCGCGACCTTCGAGCGCGACGTCCGCCCGGGCGAGCTGCTCGTGATCGACGAAGAGGGCGTCCATGCCACCCAGGCGCTGCCGGAGGGTAGGCACGCGTTGTGCATCTTCGAGCACGTCTATTTCGCGCGTCCCGACTCCACGCTCGCGGGCGCCGAGGTGCACGGCGTCCGCGTACGCATGGGCGAACGGCTCGCGGCAGAGGCTCCTGTCGATGCCGACCTCGTCATGCCGATCCCCGACTCGGGGACGCCGGCAGCCGTCGGCTTCACCCGCGCCTCCGGGATCCCCTACAGCGAAGGGCTGATCAAGAACCGCTACGTCGGCCGTACGTTCATCCAGCCCGACGAGGACCTGCGCCGGCAGGGGATCCGGATGAAGTTCAACCCGCTCGCCGAGGTCGCGGGCAAGCGGCTCGTGATCGTCGACGACTCGATCGTGCGCGGCTCCACGATGAAGCAGCTCGTCGGGATGCTGCTCGACGCCGGCGCGGCGGAGGTGCACGTGCGGATCTCGTCGCCGCCGATCGTCGCGCCCTGCTTCTACGGAATCGACATGGCCGACGAGGAGCAGCTCGCCGCGGCGCACCGCTCCGTCGAGCAGATGCGGGAGCTGATCGGCGCCACCTCGCTCCACTACCTCTCGCTCGAGGGGATGCAGGCGGCGACGCGCTTGCCCGAGGCGTCGGTCTGCCGCGCCTGCTTCACGCGCGACTATCCGACACGCGTGCCCGCGGAGCGGAACCTGGCCAAGCTCCGCTTCGAGCCCGTCCCGTGAGGGTCGTCTCGGTCAACGCCGGACGAGCCGAGCTGATGCGGATCGGCGCCCGCACAGTCGAGACGGGGATCCGCAAGGGGCCTGTCGAGCGCGGCAGCGTGCATATGCTCGGGCTCTCCGGCGACATCGTCGCCGACCAGGAGAACCACGGCGGCCTCGACCAGGCGCTCTACCTCTACAGCTGTGAGGACTACGCGTACTGGGCGCCGGAGCTGGGCGGGCTGCCCGAGCCCGGCACGTTCGGTGAGAACCTGACGCTCTCGAGCTTCGGGGAGGAGCCGGTCCGGATCGGCGACCGCTTCCGGATCGGCGGGATCCTCGTCGAGGTGACGGCGCCGCGGATCCCCTGCGCCGTCTTCGCGACGCGGATGGACGAGGAGAACTGGGTCAAGCGATTCGCCGAGGCGCGCCGCCCCGGGCTCTACGTCCGCGTGCTCGAGGCCGGCGAGATCGCCGTGGGCGACGAGGTCGAGCGGCTCGGCGGCGGTGAGGATCACCCGACGGTGGTCGAGCTGATGGACGTCTGGTACGACGCCGAGCCGGATCGGGAGCTGCTCGAGCGGCTGCTCCTCGCCCCGCTCGCGGAGCGCGCCCGCGCCAACATCGAGCGGATGCTCAGCCGCGTGGCGGCACGTGCAGAATCTCGAGCTTGATCCCGTCCGGGTCGTAGAAGAAGACCGCGTAGTAACCCGGGATGTAGGTGTATTCCCGCGGCGACGACTCGATCGCGGCGCCGGTGGCGAGCAGCCACTCGTGCCGCTCGTCGACCAGGTCGCGTGAGACGGCGTTGAAGGCCAGATGGTGCAGACCGATCCGGTAGCGGTCGCTCTCGCCCTCGGTCTGAGCTTCTCGCAGCCCGACCGCGCAGCCGATGCCGCCGAGGTACCAGATGGTCTCGCCCCGCTCGCCCTCCACCTCGCCGATCCGGTTGTAGCCCAGCGGGCCGAGCAGCTCCCTGTAGAAGCGCAGGCTGCGCTCGATCGAGGAGACGACGAGGTCGACGTGATGGACACCGTTCGAAGGCATCGCTCTCGACTTCAGCGGCGGTCGGCGAGCTCCTGCGCGCGGCCGTAGCGGACGGCACGGCGCACGGTGCGCGGGTCGAGGCCGCGCTCGAGCAGCTCCTGCCGCAGCTCACCCTCCTGCGCCATGCGCAGGAAGAGCCACGCCAGCGCGGTGATCGTGACGAGCGAGCCCTCGATCATCATCACGGCACCCGCGAGCCCCTGGTCCTGAAGCGGCGAGATTCCCCAGAACTCGTCGCCGCGGTCGTAGACGCCGTAGAAGACCGCGCCCGACCAGACGAAGACGTTGCCCAGTAGCGTCTCGACGAGCCGAACGACCGCGATGTAAGCGAGCTTCGGCCCTGTGCCGAACCACTCGGGGGCCGGCAGCGTCTCGAGCACCGGCAGCCAGACGACGATTCCTGCGCTGAAGAAGCAGACGTGCTCGAGTGCGTGGACAACCGAGTGGTGGACGGCGGCCTCGTAGAGGAATGGGACGTGCCAGATGTAGAGGTTGGCCGCCCAGATAGGCAGCGCGATCACGGGGTTCGCGAGCACGCGCAGGCGTCCGATGGCGTTGAAGGCGAGCAGCGGCCGCAACATCGGGCCGTTCAGGCCGGCGAGCAGGAAGAGGGGCGCCAGGTCGCCGACGAGGACGTGCTGGAGCATGTGGAAGCTGAAGAGGTGGTTCTCTCCGATCGCCGCGATCGGCGAGGCGAAGGCTGCGAGCAGGAGCAGGATCCCGGTCGAGAAGAGGAGGACGCGCCAGAGCGGCATCGGCGCGGCGCGGCGGCGCAGCGTCCGCGCGCGCATCGCGTAGGCGACCGCCGCGAGCACGACGGGCGCCAGCTGCAGCGGGTCGAGCGTCCAATCGCCGAGCACGCACCCACACTAGACTCGGGCCGCCGTGAAGCTCTTCCACTACCACCTCGTCACCTCACGGGTTCGTGAGGTCGAGGCCCGCTATCTCGGCAAACTCGCCTTCGACCTCGTCGCGCGGCACGGGCGGATCGGCGAGGAGTACCAGTCCTTCGAGCCCGGGGTGTCGTGGGAGGAGCTCGACCAGATCGGTTTCAAGCTACGCCTGACGGAGCTCGAGCGCGGCGCCGTCAACGTCGTCGTTCAGCCGGGCCAGTGGGAGCTGCCGCGGGTCGACCATCTCGGGCTCGCGCTCGACGAGGACGAATTCGCCGAGGTCGTCGACCGGGCGGTCGACGCAGAGCTGCGCGTGCAGGCGCACGGCGGCCGCCGGACGTTCATCGCCACGAACGCCGGCTACCGGCTCGAGGTGCACCCGCCGCGCGAGTGGCTCGACGAGCTGCTGGAGCAGCAGGACGTGCTCCAGCTGACGGAGCTGCAGCTGCTCGCCGATGACCCGGCGGCAAAGGCTTCCGTCCTCGCGCGCGTGCTCGACACCGAGCTGGACGGCGCGAGCGTGATGGTGGGCGACTCGGTCGTCAGCTTCATCCCCGGCGGGCCGCAAGGGCGCCCGCAGCTGCACGGCGAGCTGCTGACCTGACACCCGGTCCACCTCGTAGAGTGCAGACCGTGAGCGACGACCGGACGTACGCCGCCGCCGGGGTCTCGCTCGCGACGGCGGAGGGAATCGTGGAGCGGCTGCGCTCCGCGGTCGAGTCGACGGGCGCTCGTGGCTTCGGTGCGTTCGCCGGCCTCCACCCGCTCGACGATCGCCGCCTGCTCGCCGCCTCGACCGATTCGATCGGGACGAAGCCGATCGTCGCCCGCCGCCGCGGCGCGCTACGCGCCTGCGGAGCCGACATGGCGGCGCACTGCATCAACGACGTGATCACGTGCGGAGCCGACCCGCTGATCCTGCTCGACTACGTCGCTGCAAACCACATCGATCTGGAGCAGGTGGCTGACCTCGTCGAGGGCGCCGCCGAGGTGTGCCGCGCCGCGGGCGTCGCGCTGATCGGCGGTGAGACGGCCGAGCTGCCGGGCGTCTACCGCGAGGAGGAGCTCGACTTCGCCGCCACCTGCGTCGGCATCGTCGAGCGTGCCCGGGTGATCGACGGCTCGGCCGTCGGCGCGGGTGACTACGTGCTCGGCCTCCCCTCCGCCGGCGTCCATGCAAACGGCTTCACGCTCGTCCGCTCGGTGCTCGAGGTCGAGGACTACGACGGCCCCGACCTGCTCGCACCGACGCGGCTCTACCTGGACGACGTGCGCCGCCTGCGCGACCATGCGCACGCCTTCGCGCATGTGACCGGCGGCGGCATCGAGGGGAACCTCGGCCGCGTGCTGCCTGAGGGCCTGCGCGCCGAGATCGAGTGGGACGCGTGGGAGCGGCCGCCCGTGTTCGAGTGGCTCGCCCGGCACGTCGAGGAGGAAGAAGCGCGGCGCGTCTTCAACCTCGGGATCGGCTACTGCGCCGTCGTTCCGCAGCCGGGCAACGACCTCGTGATCGGCAGGATCGTGGCGGCGTGATCGGCGTGCTCGTCAGCGGCGAAGGCTCGAACCTGCAGGCGCTGCTCGCCGCGGACCTGCCCGTCTCGGCCGTCGCCTCGAACCGCGACGGCGTCCGCGCGCTCGAGCGGGCAGCCGCCGCGGGGGTTCCTGCTGCGGCCTTCGAGCTCGACGGCTTCGCCGACAGGCCGCAGCGCGACGCCACGATGGCGAACTGGCTGCAGGAGCAGGGCGTCCGTCTCGTTGTCTGCGCGGGCTACATGCAGCTGCTGACCTCCGCCTTTCTCGAGCGCTTCCCCGATCGGATCGTGAATGTCCATCCCTCGCTCCTGCCGCAATTCCCCGGTGCGCGCGCCATCGACGACGCACTCGCGGCAGGTGTCGAGACGACGGGCGTCACGGTGCACCTGGTCGACGAGGGCCTCGACACGGGCACGGTGATCCGCCAGGAGACAGTCCCCGTCCAGCCGCGGGAGACGCTCACCGAGCGGATCCACGCGGTCGAGCACCGGCTGCTGCCCGAGGTGGTCAGTGAACTCGTGGGTGTCCGAGCATGACGCACGTCACGTTCCTGGGGCGTCGCTTGCGCTGCGTAGGCCGGCGGGACAGTACCGACGGACGGCCCGCCGGCTGGAGCGGCGCGAGCGGCGCCAGCATTTCGCGGAGCCCGGGTCAGCCGGGCGGGAGCGAAAGGCGGCCAGGGACATGAGGCGTGCGCTGATCTCGGTGTGGGACAAGACGGGGCTCGACACGCTTGCGAAGGCTCTCGCCGAGCTCGGCTGGGAACTCGTGGCCAGCGGCGGCACCGCCGCCGCGATCGAGGAGCTCCGCCTGCCGGTGACGAAGATCGAGGAGGTGACCGAGTTCCCGGAGATGCTCGGCGGCCGCGTGAAGACGCTGCATCCGCGCATCCACGCGGGCATCCTCGCCCGCCGGGAGGTCGCGCCCGATCTCGTCGCGCTCGAGGAGCACGGAATCGAGCCGTTCGACCTCGTCTGCGTCAACCTCTACCCCTTCGAGCAGGTCGCGCGAGAGCACGGCGTGCGCGAGGAGGAGGCGATCGAGATGATCGACGTCGGGGGCCCGGCGATGCTCCGCGGTGCGGCGAAGAACTTCACGCACGTCGCCCCCGTCTGCCGCCCCGCCGACTACGAGCCGGTCGTCGCCGAGCTGAGGCGATCGGGCGAGCTGTCGCACGAGACACGCCGCCGGCTCGCCGTGACAGCGTTCGCGACCTCGGCCGCCTACGAGTCGGCGATCGCGACCTGGTTCGCCGGCCGGGAGGCGTATCCGCTGGTGTTCACGCCGGCCTTCGAGAAGCACCTCGACCTCGCGTACGGCGAAAACCCGCACCAGAGCGCCGCCTACTACGCCGAGCGCGGCGTGCGCACGCACCTCCTCGCCCGTGTCGAGCAGCTGCACGGAAAGGACCTTTCCTTCAACAACCTGAACGACCTGAACGCGGCGCGGATGCTCGTGCGGGAGTTCACGCTGCCGGCGTGCGTGATCGTGAAGCACGCGAACCCGTGCGGCGTCGGGGTCGGCGCGTCGGTCGAGGAGGCGTACGAGGTCGCGCTCGCCGCCGACCCGATCTCGGCTTACGGCGGCGTCGTCGTCCTCAACCGGGCCGTCGGCGCCGCGCTCGGCGAGCGGCTGGCGGAGCAGTTCGTCGAAGTGCTCTTCGCCCCCGGCTACGACGAGGTCGCACTCGAGGCGCTCGTCCGCAAGCAGTCCATCCGCATCCTCAACGACACCGAGCGGCGCAAGGCGGAGGTGTGGGAACGCGACTACAAGCGGGTGCTCGGAGGCCTGCTCGTGCAGGAACGCGACATCGACGTCGAGGATCGCGAGGGGATGGCAGTGGCGACCGGCGACCCGACCGAAGCGCAGTGGGGCGACCTGCTCTTCGCGGCGCGCGTCTGCAAGCACGTCGCCTCGAACGCGATCGTGCTCGCCAAGGACCTGCAGACGATCGGAATCGGCGCCGGCCAGATGAGCCGGGTCGACGCGGTTCGGATCGCGATCGAGAAGGCGAAGGAGCACGGGCACTCGCTCGTCGGCGCCTCACTCGCCTCCGACGCCTTCTTCCCTTTCCCGGACGGGCCGCAGCTGGCGCTCGACGCCGGCGTGGACGCCTTCATCCAGCCCGGCGGCTCGAAGCGCGACCTCCAGGTGATCGAGGCCGTGGAAAAGGCCGGCGCCACGATGGTCATCACCGGGCGCCGGCACTTTCGTCACTGATCTCAGCGCGCGAGGGCCGCTTCCGGCGGCCGCTTGCGACTACGTGTCCCTGCGGTCGGACGTGCCGAACGTCCGGTCCGCGTAGCCGAGCGCCTCGCTGAGGAATGCACCCGCGAACGCGGCGAGGCCGAGGAAGAGCATCTCGTCGAAGTTGTTGGCGTCCATGAAGATGCCGAGGACGAAGAGGACAACGGCGATCAGCAACAGGATCGTGCGGACTCCGAAAGTCATGGCTTCTCCTTGAAAGGGATACCTGCTCGAATGGACGAGCTCGACCTGCGTATTCGGAACGAGACCTACTCGTCCTTCGTGGCGAGCGGACACGCACCCGAACCCGCAGACGTGGCCGCCGCCCTCGACCTGGAGGAGCACGAGGTCGTGGAGGCGTATCGGCGCCTCCACGACGCGCACGCGCTCGTGCTCGAGCCCGACACGACGCGAATCCGGATGCTCAACCCGTTCTCGGCCGTCGAGACGCCGCACCGGGTGGAGGCGCGCGGCCGCTCGTGGTTCGCGAATTGCGCCTGGGACGCCCTGGGGATCCTCGGCGCGCTGCACACAGACGGCGCAATCCGCTCGCAATGCCCCGACTGCGGTGAATCGGTCGAGCTCGAGGTGGGCGACGGGGAGCTCGTCCGCGGTGCAGAGCTGCTCGTCCACTTCGTCGTCCCGGCGCGCCACTGGTGGGACGACATCGCGTTCACCTGAAGCACGATGGTCTTCCTCCGGTCGGAGGAGCACCTCGAGCGCTGGCTGCACGCGAACGGCTGGAGGCCGGGGGCAAGCATGTCCGCAGCGACGCTGAACGAGCTGGCGCGGCGCTGGTGGTGGACGCGGCTCGAGCCGGACTGGCGGCCGCGCACGGCCGCGGAGTCACAGGCGATCCTGGAGGAGGTGGGGCTGATCGGGGACTTCTGGCGCTTGACGTGAGCGCTCGCCGTGGAGGACGACGCCGAGGAGCACGAGCGCGCGAGCAGGAACCTCCGGCGCCGCCGGCACGTGTACGAGCACGAGGATCCCGATCACCGTCGCGGTCGCCGACAGGAGGGAGAGCGATATCCAGTCGTCGCCCGTGCTCCGCCGCGGCCGGGCGGTTGCGTAGGCTTAGCCGCCGATGTCCCGCGAGTACCCCACGCTGCTCGACCTCGTTGGGCAGACGCCCATCGTCCGGCTCGATCGGATCGCGCGCGACGTCGAGCCGCTCCTGCTCGCCAAGCTGGAGTACCTGAACCCGGGCGGCTCGAACAAGGACCGGATCGGGATGGCGATGATCGAGGCGGCCGAGCGCGAGGGGAGCCTCCGGCCCGGAGGGACGATCGTGGAGCCGACCTCGGGGAACACCGGCGTCGGGCTTGCGATCGCCGCAGCGGCGCGCGGCTACCGCTGCATCTTCGTCATGCCGGACAAGATGAGCCAGGAGAAGATCTCGATGCTGCGGGCCTACGGCGCGGAGGTCGTGATCACGCCGACCGCGGTCGAGCACGACTCGCCCGAGAGCTACTACAGCGTCTCCGACCGGCTCGCGGAGGAGATCCCCGGCGGCTTCAAGCCGGATCAGTACTCCAACATGTCGAACCCGCAGGCTCACTACGAGACGACGGGCCCGGAGATCTGGGAGCAGACCGACGGCGAGCTCGACGCGCTCGTGATCTCCGTCGGCACCGGGGGCACGATCTCGGGCGCGGGCCTCTACCTGAAGGAGCGCAACCCGGACATCCTGATCGTGGGCGCCGACCCCGAGGGGTCCGTCTACACCTCCGAGGAGACGCACCCGTATCTCGTGGAGGGGATCGGCAAGGACACGTGGCCGACAACGATGTCGCGCGACATCGTCGACCGCTGGGTGCGCGTCTCCGACCGCGACTCCTTCGTGACGGCGCGGCGGCTCGCGCGGGAGGAGGGAATTCTGGCCGGCGGCTCCGCGGGCACGACGATCTGGGCCGCGCTCGAGGTGGCGAAGGACTTCGGCCGGGACGCGCAGATTCTGACAATCCTTCCCGACTCCGGCCGCTCGTACCTCTCGAAGTTCTACGACGACAACTGGATGCTCCAGTACGGCTTCCTGGAGCGGAAGGCCCCGGCGCCGACGATCGACGAGGTGCTGCGCTACAAGCGCGGCGAGGAGCACGACGTGCCCGACCTGGTCACGATCGAGTCGCACGCGAAGGTGGGCGCTGCGATCGATCTGATGCAGCGCTACTCGATCTCGCAGCTACCGGTCGTGCGGCACGACCCGGCCGAGTCGCTCGCGGACGTCGTCGGCTCGCTTCAGGAGCGGGGCGTGCTCGAGCGCGTCTTCAAGAACCCGGACGCGATGAACGAGGACGTCGCGGTCGTGATGCAGCCGCCGCTCGCCGCCGTCGACGTCGGCGACTCGCTCGATCAGGTGTTCGCCGACCTCTCCGGCCCGAGCGCCGCGGTCGTCGTCGCCGCGGCGGGAAGGCCCGCCGCGATTCTCACACGATCCGATCTGCTGGAGTACCTCGCGCATCAGCGATCCCAGGTGAACGGCGGAGTCTCCTAGCCGCCGCGTTCTCGGAGCGGACGGCGACGAAGACGGAGCCAACGATCAGTGCCGCTCCTGCGGCGATCGCGAGCGTCAGCTGCTCGTCGAGCACGAGCGCACCGAGCGCGATTGCGACCAGCGGGTTGACGTACTGGTGCGTCACGACCTTCGAGATCGGCGCGTGCCGGAGCAACCAGGCGTACGCGGTGAAGCCGATCAGCGAGCCGAAGACGGCGAGGTAGAGCCAGGCCGCGACCGACTGGGCGGTGAAGCCGGCAGCGTCCAGCGACGACGGCTCGCCGGTGGCGACGCCGAGCACAACGAGGAAGACACCCGCGCACAGCATCTCCCAGGTCGACGCGACGAAGCCGTCCTTCGGCAGCGGCAGCCGGTTCGCGAAGAAGGAGCCGAGCGACCACGAGATGCTGGCGACGAGGGCGATCAGGAGACCGAGCCCGCTCGAGGCGCCGCTGCCGCCCGGAATCACGACGAGCGCCAGTCCGGCGAGTCCGACGAGCACGCTCAGGCGCGTGGCGAGGCCTACTCGTTCCCGCGCGAGCGTGCGCAGCAGGATCACCTGCAGCGGCACTGTGCCGGCGATCATCGCCGCGATGCTGGAGTCGATTCGCGTCTCGGCGAGGGTGACCATGCCCACGCCCAGCGCGAGCAGCGAGACGCCGAGCACCGCCGAGCCGATGAGCTCCCTCCGGGTGACGCGGATGCTGCGGCCCCTGAGGGTCAGGATGAGGGCGAGCAGGACGCCGGCGAGCAGAAAGCGCGATCCGGCCGAGAGAAAAGCCGGCAGGGTCTCGACGGCGAGCTTGATCGCGAGGTAGGTCGAGCCCCAGACGAGGTACACGGTCCAGAGTGCGGTGAGGAGCTTCCAGCGAGCGGCGGCCGGCATGTCCACTGAAACCGAACGCGTCTGGCGCGCGTGAGATTCCGTCTGCTGGGTCGGATGACTGATCGAAACGATCAGAAACCCGACGCGTCAGCGGATGAAGCTGGCCTCGTGGCCGCGGCGGTTCGCCTCGTCGAGCTCCTCGTGCGTGAGCGCGCCGATCCGCTCCAGCAGCTCGAGCTCGTCACGGAGGTGCGTCCGCATCATCTCGGGGCCGTCGGTGGCGATCGTGAACGAGACGCCGTTCTCCTTGAACGCATCGAACGTGTCCCGGATCGCCTGCTCGTCCGGGAGCGCCTTCGTGAGCAGGTTCGACGTCGGGCAGATCTCGAGCACGGTGCCGGCCTCGCGGAGGAGGCGCATCAGCTCCGAGTCCTGCGCCGCGAGGATGCCGTGGCCGATCCGATCCGGCCGGAGGTGCTCGACCACCTCGGCCAACTCCTCACCGCCCGTCGCCCCCTCTTCGCCGACGTGAATCGTCACTCCGAGCCCCGCCGCGCGCGCGGTCTCGACCATCGGCGCGATCCGCGTGTAGTCGTAGCGACCCCCGCCGGGGCGCGGGCCGGCGATGTCGATCCCGACGACCCCCCGGGAGGCCCAGCGGATCGCCTTCTCGACGACGATCTCGTTCTGGCGGGCATCGAAGGTGCGGTCCATCATCAGGATCAGGCCGGCGCGCACCTGCGGATACTCGATCGAGGCCCGGTCCAGGCCTCGGACCGCGGCCAGGATGATGTGGTCGAGGTCGCGCTCGCCGCCGCGATTCCGCTTCATCGGGTTGAAGCGGAGCTCGAGCGTCGTGATTCCCTGGCTGCGGTAGGCACCGCCGATCGCGCCGTGGACGGAGCGCTCGACCGCGATCGGGGACGACTGGATCAGCTCCGTCCAGTGATAGATCCGGTCGAGGGCGTCGAGGTTCTCGACGCCGCGGGGGTCGGAGACGGTGACGAGAGCGTCGAACTCCCAATAGTCCTTGACCGGGAGCGCGATCCCCTGCTCGTGCGCGAGCGACCAGAGAATGTCGGAGGCGACGGATCCGCCGAGATGGGTGTGCAGCTCGGCGAGCCCCTCGTCGAACATCGGCACGACTCTATCCTTCGCCTCCGTGCTCGCTGGGATCGACCACGTGCAGCTCGCAGCGCCGCCGGGGTGCGAGGCGGAGGCGCGGCGTTTCTTCGGCGACGTGCTCGGGCTGGAGGAGCTCGAGAAACCGGAGCCGCTCCGCGCGCGCGGGGGCGTCTGGTTCCGGATCGGGGGGCAGCAGCTCCACGTCGGCATCGAGCACCACTTCGTGCCCGCCCGCCAGGCGCATCCCGCCTTTCAGGTCGCCGGCTACGACGAGCTGGTGGCACGGCTCCATGCCGCCGGCAGAGCCGTCGACGAGGACGACACGATCCCGGGCCTGCGCAGGTGCTTCATCCGGGATCCGTGGGGGAACCGAATCGAACTCGTTGCCGTTGAAAACAGCGCGTAGCTGCCGATAACGCAGGTGATGAGCGTTCCCCAGCCCAGCGAGCGGATCCTGATAGTCGACGACGAGGACCAGATCCGCGCCCTGCTCGCACGCCTGCTCGGCGCGCACGGCTACGAGTGCCTGATCGCCGAGTCGGCGGCCGCGGCCCGCTGCGTGCTCGAGGAGACCGAGGTCTCGCTCGTGCTCAGCGACGTGAACATGCCCGGCGAGTCCGGGATCGACTTCACGCGCGAGGTGCTCGCCCAATACCCCGACACGGCGGTCGTGATGGTGACCGGCATGGACGACCGCAGCTACGCCGACGCGGCGATCGAGCTCGGCGCCTACGGCTACGTGCTCAAGCCGTTCAAGCCGAACGAGTTGATCATCAACGTCGGCAACGCGCTCCGCCGCCGAGCCCTCGAGATGGAGAACCGCACGAGCCGCGAACGGCTGGAGCAGACTGTGCTCGACCGCACCGCCGCGCTCCGCGACACGATCGCGCAGCTGGAGAGCTCGGATGCCGAGCTGCGCCGGCTGCGCGAGGAGACGATCCGCCGACTCTCGTGGGCGGCCGAGTTCCGCAATCAGGAGACGGGCGAGCACATCGTCCGCATGAGCCTCTACTGCGCGCTGCTTGCGCGGCTCGCCGGGCTCGACCCCGGCCACGCCGAGGCGATCAGGGTCGCGAGCCCGATGCACGACGTCGGCAAGATCGGCATCCCGGACCGGATCCTGCTCAAGCCCGGCCGGCTCAGCGACGACGAGCGCAGGGTGATGGAGGCGCATACGGAGATGGGTCACCGGATCCTCGCCGGCTCCGGCGTGGAGCTGCTCGATCTCGCCGCGGTGATGGCGCTCACGCACCACGAGTGGATGGACGGGACGGGATACCCAAGCGGCGCCGCCGGTGAGGAGATCCCGATCGAGGGCAGGATCTGCGCGATCGCCGACGTCTTCGACGCGCTCACGTCCGATCGCGTCTACCGGCCCTCGTTCCCGCCGGACGAGGCTCGGTCGCTGATGCTCGAATGCCGCGGCACGCAGTTCGACCCCGACCTGCTCGACCTCTTCCTCGGCTCCTTCGACGACGTGCTCGAGATCAGACGGGCCGCCGGAACAGACGCTGCTGAGCAGACGCCTGCGGTCACGTCGAAGCAGGCCGCCGAGCGCCGGGCAACCGCATGACCCGCTCGGTCTCCTCGGCGCAGCAGTTCGAGCTGCTCGACTGACGCCGTTACGCTGGCGCTCGTGGGCGCGGTAGACACCGAGATCGCCGTCGTCGGCGCCGGAGTGATGGGACTCGCCGCCGCACGAGCACTGGCGCAAGCGGGACACGACGTCGTCGTCTGCGAGCAGTTCGAACTCGGCCACGCACGGGGTTCGAGCCATGGCAGCTCGAGAATCGTGCGGCTGTCCTATCCGGACGAGCGCTGGGTGCGGCTCGCGCAGGAGAGCTTTCCACTCTGGCGCGAGCTCGAGGCCGAGAGCGGTCGCCGCCTGCTCGAGCTCCACGGCACGCTCGACCTGGGCGACTGGGCGCCGAATCGCGACGCGCTGACGGCATGCGGGGCGCCCTTCGAGGTGCTCGATGCGGGACAGATAGAGCACCGCTTCGGGATCCGTGCCGACCCGGGCGACCATGGGCTCTACCAGGCAGACGGCGGTATCGTTTGCGCCGACGAAGCAGTCGCTGCCTTCGCGGACGGTCTCGAGGTGCGCGAGCACGTCCGCGTGGAGAGACTCGAGGAGGACGGAAACGGCGTCACCGCCGGCGACGTGCGCGCGCGGGTCGCCGTCGTCACCGCGGGAGCGTGGGCGCCGGGGCTGGTGGGCGTGGACGCTACCCCGACCGTGGAAACCGTCTCCTACTTCGGCCTCGACCGGCCGGCTCCGTCGCTGATCGACACGACCACGGGCGTCCGCCACGGCTACGCGCTTGCATCCCCGGGCGAGTCGCTAAAAGCTGGTCTCCATCAAGCCGGACGCCCCGTGGATCCCGACGAGCCCGCGGTGGCCGACCGAGAGCTCGCTGCCCGGACGGCCGCCTGGGTGGAGAGGCGCTTTGTCGGCGCCGGGCCGCTGAGGCAGACGGAGACCTGCCTCTACACGATCAGGGAAAACGACGAGTTCCTGCTCGAGCGCCGCGGTCGGATCGTCGTCGGCTCGCCTTGCAGCGGCCACGGCTTCAAGTTCGCGCCGGTTGTCGGGAAGCGGCTGGCCGAGCTGGCGCTCGAAGTCCTCTAGCGGAAGAGGTCCCGTTCCTCGGGGATCGGGATGTCGGCTCCGACGCCGTCCCCGCGCAGGTCGACGCCGCGGACCACCGCCGCCGGAATGCCGTCGACCTTCCCCATCACGAGCTCGGCGGCGCCGGCGAGCTCGTCGGCGACCGCGATCTGCGTCGAATGCAGCTCGTAGCCGGCCCGGTCGCGGACGCCTCGGAGGTCGCGCAGCGGGGTGAGGCCGGCAGCCCCGAGGGCGACGTCCGTGGTGCCCTGGCGAAAGGGGCGCCCGAACGAGTCGCTGACGATCACGCCGACGTCGACGCCGGCACGCTCCCCGATCGCCTCGCGGATCGCCGCGGCCGAACGATCAGGATCGAGCGGCAGCAGGATCAGCGTGTCCTCCCCCTTCGCATTCGAGGCGTCGACGCCGGCGGACGCGCAGATGAAGCCGTGTCGGGTCTCGGCGATGATCAGCGGCGGCCGTACCCGCACGACCTTTACGCTCTCGCGCAGGATCCACTCGACGTGCCGCGGGTCGCGGTCGTCCGCAAGCTCGAGCGCCTTCGCCGACGGCTCCACGTCGTCCAAGCGCACAACCCGGCCCTCGGCCTTCGAAACCGCTTTCTGCGCGACGACGACGACGTCCGCGTCGGCCAGCCCGCCGATCCGCTCCGCCGCGCCGAGCAGCAGCGCCGCGAGATCGTCGCCGTCGTCGATCTCGGGGATCCCGGTGAGCGGGATCACCCGAACCTCGCCCGTCACGAGATGCCGGTGAGCCGCAAGCCCGCGTGTGCCTTGTAGCGCCTGTTCACGTTCACGATCACCGCAGTCATCCCCTCGAGCGCCCGCGCGCTCGCGAGCGGCCCGCAGTCGACCGCTCTTCCCGAGACGAGCCGGCCCGCGAGCTCGAGTGCGAGCCCCTTCGAGGCCGCATCGTCGCCGCAGACAAGCGCGTCCTCCTCCGGCGGGGCGGCGGCGAGGTTGGCCGCTGCGAGCGAGTGGAGTCCGGCTGCGACGGGTGCGTCGAGCTCGGCCTGGATCCGCTCCGCGATCGACGTCGACTCGGGGCTCGGCCTGACTCCGCCCGGGCCGAAGCCGAGCTCGGCGCAGGGAGACAGAACCGGGGTCGTCCCGATCGCGGCGCGCAGCGCGCGCGCCGTGTCGAGCGCGCCCTCAGCCTTGACGGCGAGCACGACGAGATCGACGCCGCCGACGGCCTCCTCGTTCGAGCCGCCCTCAGCGCCGAGCGGCGACGCGGCGTCACGCGCCCGCTCTGCGTCGCGTGAGCCGATCACGACCTCGACGCCCGCGTCCACGAGCCGCTTCGCCATCGCCTGCCCAAAGCTGCCGGTCCCGCCGAGGAGGGCGACCTTCACGCGGCTGCTCCGATCGCCGTCTCGGCCAATCGCCTCGATGCAGCGAGGTCCGTCATCAGCGTGTGGGTCACGACGCGGCGTACGGCCACCGGGCCTGTCGGGTCGGCCTCGTCGACGACGAGCGCGTCGATCAAATTCTCATAGCAGGAAGCGACGTGCTCCGGTGTCGTCCCGCCCGCCATCCGCGCGAGCATACGGTCTGCCGGTCCCTTGACTGCTCGCCCGCCGATGAGGGGGCTGACGGCCACGACCGGAATGCGGCGCGATTCCAGCGCTGCTCGGATCGAGTCGACCGCGAGGATCGGCCAGATGCTGACGTAGGGGTTCGACGGAGCGATCAGGATCGCGTCCGCGGCCTCGACGGCCTCGATCACGCCGGGCGCAGGGGCTGCATCGCCCTCGAAGTGGACGCCGTCGACCTCGTCACGGTGGCCGCGCGCGACGAACCACTCCTGAAACTGGAAGCTCCCGGCGGACGTGTCGATCCACGTCCGCAGCCGGTCGTCCGTCGCGGGCAGGATCGCCGCCTCGATCCCGAGCGAGCGGGCGAGTCGCCCGGTCACCGCGGACAGCGGCTCGCCGCTCCGCAGCGCCTGCGTGCGGACGAGGTGGAGCCCGAGGTCGCGGTCGCCGAGCCTGAACCAGTCCTCCCCGCCGAGCGCGGAGACGGTTGCGAGCGCCTCCCAGGTCTCCCCTGCCCGGCCCCAGCCGCGCTCCTCGTCGTTCAGGCCGGCGAGGGCGTAGAGGATGCTGTCGAGGTCGGGGGAGACGGACATGCCGAGCACATCGAGGTCGTCGCCGACGTTCCCGATCACGGTCACGTTGCCGCCGCCGACCGCCTCGACGAGGCCGCGGGCGAACCGGGCGCCGCCGACGCCGCCGGAGAGGAGGGCGACCTTCACGACTGCAGCACGGCGCCGAGTGCCGCCTGGGTGCGAGGGCCGGCGCGAAGGCCGATGCGACGGAGATCCTCCATGGTGTCGACGTCGTCGCACAGGTTCGGGATCGCGCAGGCCACCGCCGGGAGCCCGCGCTCCTCCGCGTGGTCGCGGAAGCGCGCGGCGCTGCCGCCGCCGTAGAGCGGCGCGAAGTGCTCAGGCCCGGGGAGCGCGAGCGCGTTCGTCGTCCCGTCCTCGGCCTCGACGAAGCCGATCGCGCCCAGCTCCGCGGCGCCGGCGAGCGTGCGCAGGTCGTGCGGGACGACGCAGGGTACGTCCGCGTTCACGACGAGCACTATGCCCGCGACGAGCTCCAGCGCCACCGCGACCGCCGCTCCCTGACCGCCGCCCGGATCGGCGACGGTCTCGGCGTCGAGCTCGTCCGCGAGCGCCCGTCCCTCCGCGTCGCCGGTGACAACGAGGGTGCGGCCGACCGCCGTCGCCGCTGCAAGCACGTCCGCCAGCATGGCGAGCGAGAGTCGGGTGCGCGCCTCCTTGCTCGCCTCGAGCCGCTGCTTGCCACTCCACCCGCGGAAGGGGACCACGATCTGCGTCATCCGGCAAGACTCTAGTCGTGGACAACTCCGCTCTCGCCGAGCGCCTGGAGGCGTTCGCGGCACTCCTCGATCTGAACGGATCCGGCTACTACACCGTTCGCGCGTACCGCCGCGCCGCCGAGCTGATCCGCTCCACGCCTGCCGACGTGGCCGCGCTGGTCGCGGCGGGCCGGGCGCGCGAGCTGGCGGGGATCGGCTCCGGGATCGAGGCGCGGCTGCAGGAGCTCGTCGAAACGGGCCGGATCGCAGAGCTGGACGAGCTCGAGGCGCAGGCGCTGCCGGAGCTCGTCGGGGTGGCACGGCTGCTCGGCCTTTCGACGAAGCGCATGCGCGAGCTCGGCCACGCGCTCGGGATCCGCACGGTGGCCGAGCTGAGGGAGGCAGCGGAGGCGGGAAGCCTCGACAGCGTCCCGGGTATCGGGCCGAAGACTGCCGCCCGGATCCAGACCGGGCTCGCCGAGCTCTCGATCGTCAGGCCGCGCCGCGGCATGCTCCTGAACCGCGCGCTCGCACTCGTCGGCGAGGTCGCCGAGGCGCTCGGCGGAGAGCCGGCGGGCGACCCGCGCCGGGCCAGCGAGCTCTCGACTCGCTTCGCCGTCCTCGTGCCAAGCAACAGTCTGTTACAAGGCGTCGCCGCGCTGCCGCAGGTCGTCGCGATCCTGGAACAGGACGAGTCGCGCGTCCTCGGGGTCACTGCGGAGGGCTATCCGATCGAAGTGATCGCGGCAATGCCCGAGACCTGGGAGGCGGAGCTGGTTCGCGCGATCGGCTCGCCCGAGTGGGTCGCGGCGCATCCCGAGCTGCCGGATCCACTGCCGCCGCCGGAGCTGCGCGAGCTGTACGCGCCGTCGCCGCCGCCCGACCTGCTCGAGCTCGGCGACGTGCGCGGCGACCTGCACGTGCACACGACCGCGTCCGACGGGAAGGCGAGCGTGCTCGAAATGGGACGGGCCGCGCAGGCACTCGGGTACGAGTACCTGGCGATCTGCGACCACACGCGCAACGTCCGGGTCGTCCCCGGCCTCGACGCGGACGACGTCCGCCGCCAGGCCGAGGAGATCGCAGCGGCCAACCAGGAGCTCGCTCCATTCCGGATCCTCCGCGGCAGCGAATGCGACATCCTCCCCGACGGCTCGCTCGACCTCCCCGACGACGTCCTCGACGAGCTCGACTGGGTGCAGGTCAGCCTCCACGCCGGCCAGAGGGCGCCGCGCGGCGCCATCACGGAGCGCGTGCTGGAGGCGATGCGGCATCCGGCGGCGTCGTGCCTTTCGCACCCGAAGGGGAGGATCCTGAACCACCGGCCCGAGAACGCACTCGACCTCGAGCGCGTCTTCGACGTCGCACTCGAGACGGGAGTGGCGCTGGAAGTGAACGGACTCCCGGACCGGCTCGACCTGTCCGGCGCGCACGTGCGCGAGGCGGTCGACGCCGGCGTCGCGATCGTCTGCTCGACCGACGCGCACTCCGTGCGCGGGCTCGGGAACATGGCCCTTTCGGTCGCGACCGCGCGCCGCGGGGCGGTACCACGCGGCGCGATCCTCAATACGCTGCCGCTGGAGGAACTACTACGCCGCTGACGCGCCGGGGCCCCGCTGGGCGTACTCGTGCACCTCGTACCAGTGCGTCCCGAGCAGCGCCTGGGCCACCTGCGGATCCGTGTGGCGCGCGTTGTAGACGTGATGGTCGCGGTCGCAGCAGATCGCGACCTCGGAGAGCGAGACGTGCGTGATCTGCGTCAGCGCCTCCACCGGAAGCTGCACCTCGCCGACGGTGTAGTGCATGAACTGGAGGTCGGGAGCGAGTTCCATCAGGTCCGGCCACTCGGGGCAGCTGCGCGAGCTCATCTGTCGCCGGAATTCTGCTCCGCCGCCCAGCTCCCTTCCAGCCGGACGACACCGCGCTCCTCGCCTGCGGGGTAGACGACGAAGGTGAGCGCGTCGTCGAGCCAGTGGAGCACGCGGTCGCCCTCCGCATCGAGCAGCCCCAGACGGAGGTGGAAGCGGCCGTCCGACAGCGGCAGCCGCTCGACGTCGTACCGGAGCTCGCGTGTGCCGTCGGCCCAGCCGACGCGGCCGGTGTCGTAGACGTCGGAGGCGACGAGGAGGCCCGCCTCGTCGCGCAGCTCGAGCTGGAGCTGGGGCGGAGCGATCCCGTTCTGGGCCTCGATCCGGAGCCGCAGCGAGAAAGCCTCACCGGCGAGGAACTGCTGCCGCTCCTGGCCTTCCCGGCCGACGAGCCGGGCCGCCGCGATCGTCGCCTCGCCCGTGCCCCATTCACGCAGCCCGAGCGCGCGCTCGGCCGGATCGGCCTCGGCGGCGAGGACGCTGCGGTAGCGGACGATCGCGTCGTGCGTCGGCCCGTCGAAGTCGAGTCTCCCCTCGCGCAGGAGCACCGCCCGCTCGCAGAGCCGCTCCACCTGCGTCGCGTCGTGCGAGACGAACACGATCGTGCCGCCGCGCTGCTTGAACTCGAAGACCTTGCCGAAGCACTTGCGCTGGAACGCCTCGTCGCCGACGGCGAACACCTCGTCGAGCAGGAGGATGTCCGCGTCGAGGTGGGCTGCGATCGCGAAGCCGAGGCGCATGTACATCCCAGAGGAGTACGTGCGCACCGGCCGGTCGATCGCCTGCTCGAGCTCCGCGAAGGCGACGATCTCGTCGAAGCGCTCGCGGATCTGAGCCCGCTTGAGCCCGTGGATCGCGCCGTTCAAGAAGACGTTCTCGCGGCCGCTGAAGTCGGGATGGAAGCCGGCGCCGAGCTCGAGCAGCGAGCCAATCCGCCCGTCGACAGCGACCCGGCCCTGCGACGGCTTGATGATCCCGGCGATCAGGCGCAGCAGCGTCGACTTGCCGGAGCCGTTGCGCCCGACGAGCCCCACGGCCTCGCCCGGCTCGATCGCGACGGAGATGTCCTCGAGCGCGACCACCTCCTGCGGACGCGTGCGGCCGCGGAGGACGAAGAGCTCCTTCAGGCTCCGTGCCTCGTTCGCGTGGACGCGGAAGCGGCGCGAGACCCCGTCGACCCGGATCTGGCCAGTCTTCACCGTGCAGACGGTACAGCGGCGGCGCGCCGGACCAGGCCCGCCAGCACGGCGATGAACGCCGGATCGGCGTTCGGCAACTCGATTCGGTCAAGCCTGATCCCCAGCTCACGCGCGCGGTCGGCCGCCTCGACGTCGAGGTCCCAGCGGATCTCCAGATGGTCGGCCACGAAGCCGACCGGGCAGAGCAGGACGTCGCGCACGTCGTTGGCGGCGAGCTCGTTCAGGTGCGGGAGGATGTCGGGCCCGAGCCACGGCTCGCCGGTCGGCGACTCGCTCTGGAAGGCGAACGTCCACTCGCCGACACCTGCTCGCTCCGCGACGAGCCGCGAGGTCGCGAGCAGCTCGTCCCGGTACGGGTCGCCCTCGTCGAGGATCCGCGACGGCAGCGAGTGCGCCGTGAAGACGACGTGCGTGCCGGGAGGCAAGTTGCTCCGAGCAACTCTCTCCGCGAGCAGCGCGACGAAGCCGGGCTCGGTGCCCCAGCGCTCGACGAAGCGCACCTCGGCACGGTCTCCGACCGCCTCGACGAGCTGCTGCCGGTAGCGCTCGATCGACATCGACGAGTAGTGCGGCGCGAGCACGAGGCCGACGATCTCATCGGCACCGCCCTCCAGCGCCCGCTCGACCGCCTCGGCGATTCGCGGCTGCCAGTGGCGCATGCCGGTGAAGACGGGCAGCCCGAGCTCCGCCTCGAGCGCCGCCCGCGTCGCCTCGGTGATCTCGTTGAGCGGGTTCGAGTCCTCGATTCCGAGCCGACGGTAGCGCGAGACGAGATCCTCCAGCTGCTCCGGCGTGACCGGCCTGCCGCCGCGGATATCTGCGTAATACGCAGGCACGTCCTCGAGCCGGTCCGGCGACCCGTAGGCCATCAAGACGACCGCGGTCGTCACGCCGGAACGCGCGCGGTTTGCTCGTGCACGAAGGCGCGCAGGCGCCCGAGCACGTCGGGGTCGGTGTCCGGCATCACCCCGTGGCCGAGGTTGAAGATGTGGCCCGGACGGCCCGCGGCGCGCGCGAGCACGTCCAGCGTCGCCGCCTCGACCCGCTCCCAGGGCCCGAAGAGAATCGCGCCGTCGAGATTCCCCTGGACGCCGCGGTCGTCGCCGACCTGCTCCCAGCCCCAGTCGAGGGGGACCCGCCAGTCGAGCCCGATCACGTCGCCGCCAGCGTCGCGCATCTGCTCGAGCAGCGTCGCAGTGCCGGTGCCGAAGTGGATTGTCGGGCAGTCGACCGCAGCGAGGATGCGCGCCGAGTACGGTTGCACGAACTCCTCGTAGTCCTGCGGCGAGAGCGCGCCGGCCCAGGAGTCGAAGAGCTGGATCACGTCGGCGCCCGCGCGCACCTTGCCCAGGACATAGCGCGAGAACGCATCGCTGAGCTTCTCCATCAGCGCGTGCCAGGTCGTGGGGTCGGCGTACATCATCCGCTTCACGTTCAGGAAGTCGCGGCTCGGCTTGCCCTCGATCAGGTAGCCGGCGACGGTGAAGGGGCCGCCGCAGAAGCCGATCACCGCCTGGTCGGGCCGCAACTCGCGGCGAACGATCGAGACGGCCTCGAGGATGAACGGCACGGACTCCTCCGGCTCCGGGACGGTCAGCCGCTCGACGTCTGCGAGCGAGCGAATCGGATGCTCGATCACCGGACCGACGTTCTCGACCAGCTCGACGCCCACGCCCATCCCGAGCAGCGGCAGCATGATGTCGGCGAACATCACCGCGGCGTCGACATCGTGGCGGCGCACCGGCTGCAGCGTCACCTCGGCGCAGAGCTCCGGCTGGTAGCAGACCTCGAAGAGCGTGTGCGTCTTCCGAATCTCGCGGTACTCCGGCAGCGAGCGCCCCGCCTGGCGCATGAACCAGACCGGCGTGCGCTCGGTCGGCTCACGCCGGGCGGCGCGGACGAGGAGGGGCTCGGACACGGCAGTAGGCTACCCCCGCCATGCAGCTTGTCGGCGAGCATCCAGTCCCGGCCGGGCCTCTGGCGGTCCGGTGGCTCGGGTACCGGCTGCCCGAGCTTCGGGCGGGAGCTGAGGCGACCGTCGAGGTGCTGCTTCGGAACGCCGGCACCGCGACCTGGCGTGCCCGCGGCGACCTCGGCGTCAAGCTCTCCTACCACTGGCTGGACGACCGCGGCAACGCGATCGTCTGGGACGGCCCGCGCGTCGACTTCGGCGGCCCGGTGGCGCCCGGCGAGGAAGTGGAGGTTGCGCTGCACGTGCGGGCACCGCACCCGCCGGGGCGATACCGGCTCGCGTTCGACCTGGTCGAGGAGCTCCGCTTCTGGTTCGCCGAGGTCGGATCTGCCCCGCTCGAGCTGGACGCCGAGGTGCGGCCCCGGATCGACGAGCGCCGCCTCGCCGTCGCTGTCCGAGGCGGCGCCGACGCCGAGACCGCGGCGGCACTCGACGCCCAGGAGGAGCCGCTCGTCGAGATGGACGGCGCCGCGACGGCACACCTCGTCTCGGGCGCGATCCCGGATCCGGACTGGTCACGGCGGATCCTCGACGCGCACGCCGAGGGGTACGCCGCAGTCGGCGGCTC
>Ga0126307_10000359_pt1 | contig 29387 bp, 34 predicted proteins | sample Plot28_FD_89955 | JGI IMG/M metagenome (GOLD analysis project Ga0126307, IMG submission 89955) | Serpentine soil microbial communities from UC McLaughlin Reserve, CA, USA - Plot28 | ecosystem: Environmental > Terrestrial > Soil > Grasslands | place: USA: UC McLaughlin Reserve, Lake County... | reverse complement strand
CCAGGCGGCCAGCGTGCCGAGCGAGATGAGGGTGTCCATCGTCGCTTCCAGGTGACGCGCGCTCCTGAGCGCGGCGCGGTGGAAGCCGAGGCCGGCGTAGAAGACGACCGGCGTCGAGAGCACGAGCGCAAGCCACTCCCAGCCTGAGAACTGGAGCGTGGGCACCGTCGCCACGAGCGCAAGCGGAAGCGTTAGGACGACGGCAACCGCAAGGCGCCGCGTCAAGGCGACAAACGGCTCGTCCTCGTGCTGGTGTCCTCCAAACGCGTGGTCGCCGTGTGCCCTGTGTGCGTCTTGCGCGGAGGGGGCGATGCGTGCGCCGTAGCCGGCGCTCTCGACTGTCTCGATCAGGCGCTCGACCGGTACGTCCTCATCGCGGCGGACGGTCGCCTGTTCAGTCGCGAAGTTGACGCTTGCCTCGACACCCTCGAGCTTGTTCAGCTTGCGCTCGATGCGCGCAACGCAGGACGCGCAGGCCATCCCCTCGAGATCGAGGCGGACCGGTTCTTCCTCGGGTGTAGTCCTCATCAGGGCGTGCTTCCTATACGGCTGCGGCCGCGTAGCCCGCTTCCTCGATCGCCGCGCGCAGCTGCGCATCATCGAAGCCGGTGCCCCGCGCGACGACGAGCTTTGTCTCAAGATCGACGTCGACCGATTCCACGCCCTCGACGGCAAGCAGCTCCTCGCTGACCGCCTGCTTGCAATGCCCGCAGCTCATGCCCGGCACGCGGTAGGTCATGTCACTCATGTCCTTCTCCTTCGTCTGCATACCCCACTAGGGTATCAGGCTGGCTAACATGCTCACGTTCAAACTGATCGCGACAGCCGACGGCGCAGAAGTAGTGCGTCACGCCCTCGCATACGAGTGTCACTCCCTGTTCGGGCTCGAGGCGCATGCCGCAGACGGGGTCGGTGACGAGCCCAGCAAGTTCTTTGAACTGGCCGTCCTCGAGCCAGAGCACGCGGTCCGCGATCTCGCGCAGGCGCTCGTCATGGCTGACAATGAGCACGGTCGCTCCCTCTTCGTTGGCGAGCTGGCGCAGGAGGCGCATCGTCTCGGCGCCGCGGCGCGAATCAAGGTTGGCTGTTGGCTCGTCCGCGAGGATGAGCGCCGGATGGTTGGCGATTGCACGGGCGACGGCGACTCGCTGCCGTTCTCCACCTGAGAGCTGCTCGGGCTTGAAGCCGATGCGCCGCTCGAGTCCCAGCGCGGACAAGAGTTCGGCTGAACGCGCATCTGCCGCGGCGCCGCTCGTGCCGCCGAGATTGAGAGCGACCTCGACATTCTCGCTCGCCGAGAGTGCCTGCAGCAGGTTGAAGTCCTGAAAGATGAAGCCGAAGCGGCGCGCGCGGAAGCCTGCGAGTTCGCGCTCGGAGAGCCCGGTGATGTCCTCCCCGTCGATCGAGAGTTCGCCTGAGGTCGGCCGCAAGAGGCCACCGAGCATCGAGAGGAGCGTCGTCTTTCCCGAACCGGAGGGTCCCATGACCAGGACGACCTCACCGCGATCAAGCTCGAGATCGATGCCCCGCACGGCCTCGACGCGCGTCTCGCCTTCTCCGAAGACCTTCCAGAGCTGCTTGACCTGCACGAGTGGCTCGGTCATGACGACCTCCGAAAGACGCTGGCGGGCTCGACGTGGGCGACGCGCAGGATCGCGATGTCTGATTCCCGAAGCACGGACGTCTGTGAGAGGAAGTTGCGTGTCCCTTCTTGTCCGACGAGCACGGGCGGCTGGTGGCGCAGGTAGGTCGTCACCTGCTCGCCCATGCCGCGGCGCAGGCCAGTCAGGAGCAAGACGAGCGCGACTGCGGCGCCGACCGCGAGGACGGCAACGGTGACCTTTGCCGGCTCGTTCAGAAGCTGACGACGAGCGACCGGAACGACCTCCTGCTTCACGGCTCTCTGCACGAGTGCTCCTTGGCTTCGCGATCTTGCTCAATTGTCGTCGCTGATACCTGCCATGGGTATCCGTCTCCGCCCGCAGGTTGGGGCGGTTAACTACTGATCCGTCGGAGCGCGCATCCAGAGCACACACCAAACACCCCTCTGGACGAGAAGCGGACCAGCGTCTGGCGACCCGTGCCCGCGAGACGCCTGACGTTGTCGAACCAGCGGCGCGTTAGCTCTCAGCGAGGCGGCCGGTTTGCGAGGCGCACAGCCACATAGATGACCGCGCCCAGGACGACGAGCCAGAAGATCATCATGAAGGGCATCCACGCCCAGTCCCATCCGTCCATCATTTGCACGCTCACCCCCTTCGCGTGCCGTCAGCATCGCTCGCCGACGGGGACGGGGCATCCGCAGTGAACCGCATAGCGGCTAGAGGTAACTACTGGCCATTCGAGACACGACGCTACTGCGCCGCAACCGCCGTCTCGCCGCGACCTCGGAGCAGTACGACGAGGGCGATGAGCGCCGCGGGGACGACCATGCTGAACCCGATCAGAATCCCGTTGGTTAGCCCGACCATCTCCTGAACGCGCCCCAGCACGACGTACCCGATCCCGGCTAAGGCCGAGCCGAGGCCGAGAACCATTCCTGACGCGGTGGCCGGTGCCCCCGGTACGAACTCCTGCGCGATGATGATCAGTGCGGGAACCGGCACGAAGATGAGGATGCCCGCGAGCGCAATCGCCGCGAAGTAGAGGAGTGTTCTTGGGTCGCTGGCGATCACGGCGACTAGTGGGCCGAGAGTCAACAGGAACGCTCCCACGATCGTGAGGACAGGGCCCAGCCTGGGGGCAAGAAACCCACCGAGGATCGAGCCGAGGCCGCCAGCGAACGCGAACGCAGAGCGTCCACCCGATGACCGCCGCGTCCGGTGAGTATCCGTTCTCGTGCACGAGCCAGGATCGAGCCGGTGAAGTGATGAACGCCAGCGCGCTGAACATGCTCGCGACAGCGAGCGCCCCGACCGGGCCGCGCACCAGCCGCAGATCGAACAAGCGACGCAGGGGCCGACGCGGATGAGGCTCCCACTGGGGCAACAGAACGCCGACAGCGACGCCGAGGATCACACCCGGCACTGAGAGCCAAACCGTTGCATCAATGCCGTTTGTCGAGACGACGTGCAGGATGACGACAGGTCCGAGGGCGAAGCCCACCATGCCACCGGCGGTGAAGAGACCTATCCCGAGGGTCGCGTTCGTCGCTTGTGAGCCGGCGATCGTCGTCCCGATGGGTGGAGAGCCGCGGATCCGAGTCCCCCGATCACAAGCAAGACGAGGACGAGCCAGAGCTCGGAAGCAACGCCGATCAGGCTCAGGAACGTCGACGCCATCAGGACGCCTGCACACCCGATCACACGCAACCCGACGTCCTCGCCAAGCGCACCAAAGACAGGCTGGGTCACGGAAGAGGCGACCCAGAAGACTGCGATCATCAAGGCGAGCGTCGTGGGACCCGCATCGAAGCGCACCTGAAGGGTCGGGAGGACCGCACCCAAGATCTCGGTCATCGCATCGTTCACCGTGTGACGAGCGTCATGAAGACTGCGAGAGTTGTCCCACCGAGGATGCCCGGCTTGCGGATTATGTGGGGCATTCGCGGATGATGAACGGCGGGCGGCGGACCTTGAAGGGCTCCGAATCTAGGAGAGGTTTAAGGCTAATGACCTCTCGCTTAGGCAATCAGGCCAAAGCTACGTGGATGATCCCGAATGCTCACAAGATGCTCACGGGAGCACTCGCATGCGACAGGACTGGGTGTCACAGCCATCACACCAGAGAGGCAGAAGCCCCTGCAAAACAGCACTTCGCGCCACGTGGCGGACACCTGCCGTCATGCAGGCCAGATAACCAGCTCTTCTGGGCGCTAGCCGACTTCCTGGTCGATGCCATCCGGCATCTGAACCCAGGGGTGTCGGCGCGATTCGTACACCGAGACCGTGGGCGGCGGGAACAACGGGTCCGCGAACGCGCCAACCGGGACAGCGACCAGGTCGGGCTGCGATTCGAGCTTATAGAAGACCGTCGACCCGCACTCGGGGCAGAACGACATACGTCGCTCTTCGCCCTCGTCGTCGGAGTACCGAACGTGCTCCTTGAAGTCGCCTTCGACCCGGAAGCCGGCGACCGGGAACCGCGCCTGGTACCCAAATGCGCTTCCGGTGCGCCGCTTGCAGGCGAGGCAGTGACAGGCGGAGATACGGACAGGCTCGCCCTCGACCGTGGCGCGTAGCTGTCCGCAGCTGCACGAAGCATGGCGAGTCATGGGGCCGATCCTAGATGGATTGCGGTCGTAGACGGCTGGGTGTGGCCGCTACCGAATGCGCGCGAGCCGGGCGAGGCGCATGGCGCGCGCCGTCGGACTGCCGCCCCACCAACTCGGAGTCGGCGTCAAGGCCCACTTCGACCGGCAGCTCGACGTGTTCTTGACCGTGAGGACCCAGAAGCCAAACGACGGTGTCGCCCCGAAATCCCAGTCGAGCCCTACCGTCGAGCCGAGGTCGGTCAGAGAGTCGGGTTACCTGAATCAGGTTCGTCGTAGACGTTCGTGGCGTTTTCGCCGATGAGTTCGTCGCCGTACTTCGCGTAGCCAGGGAACTCGTTTACAGGCGCTCTCGTGACGCAAGCGAGCTTCGCTTCTAGCGCCGATACGCGTTGAGCCAAGGTCGCAGAGTGCGCGGCCGCAGGCGAGAAAACCGGCACGAGGGCGAGCGCCAGGGCCAGAAGCACAAGTCTTTTCATCCACGGTGTTCAAGCACGCTCTCGGCGGAAGTCAAGACGGCGTCGGTACACTTCTCCGCCGGAAATGGCAGGCGAGCGAGTCAAGCTGCAGGTGCAGGTGAGGGAGTCGCGCGGGAGCGCGGCTTCGCGACGCCTGCGCGAGGATGGCCTCATCCCCGGTGTTCTCTACGGGAGCGGAGACGAGGCGCATCCGTTCTGCATCGAAGAGCGCGAGCTCCGCAGGGCGCTGACAGGCGACCACGGCCTGCATGCGATCCTGGATGTCGTCCTCGAGGGCCAGCAGAAGGCTCACCATGCGGTCGTCAAGGATTACCAGCTTGATCCGACGCGCGCTCGCCTTCTCCACATCGACCTGCACGAGGTGCGGCTCGACCAGGCGATCCAATCGAACGTCGTCGTCGAGCTCGTCGGTGAGGCGGCCGGCCAGAAGGAAGGCGGCGTGCTCAGCCAGATCAACCGTGAGGTTCGCGTCGAGGCCCTCCCAATGGAGGTGCCCGACCACCTCGAGCTCGACATCTCCGCGATGGTGATCGGAGACAGCCTCCGCATCACCGACCTGCGCGTTCCCGAGGGCGTAACGCTTCTCGACGAACCCGAGACGGTGCTCGCGACCGTCAGCCCGCCCACGAAGGAGCCGGAGCCCGAGGAAGTCGAGGCCGAGGAAGGCGAGGAGATCGAGGGCGAGGCCGTCGAAGGCGAGGCCGAGGCTGCCGAGGGTGAGGGTGAGGCGGGTGCCGAGGGTGGCGAGTCGGAGGCGGAAGCTTCCGGCGAAGAAAACTCAGAGGGTTAGCCCGTGCGCCTCTTCCGTCGGGGCGAGCAAGCCTCGACGCTCGACCTCCTGGTTGTCGGGCTCGGCAATCCCGGGCGCGAGTACGCGACGACGCGGCACAACGTCGGCTTCATGGTGGCCGACGAGCTCACGCAGCGGCACCGAGGCTCGTGGCGCTCGAAATTCTCGGGCGAGGTGTCGGACGTGCGTGTGGATGGTGCGCGGCTCGCGCTGCTGAAGCCGCAGACGTACATGAACGAGTCGGGCCGCTCGGTCGCGGCGGCGGCGAAGTTCTACAAGGTCGAGCCGGAGTGGCTGCTCGCCGTCCACGACGAGGTGGATCTCGACCTCGGGCGGATGCAGGCGCGGCTCGGCGGCGGCCTCGCCGGTCACAACGGGCTGCGTTCGCTGGCGCAGCATCTGAAGACACCGGAGTTCTTACGGCTGCGGATCGGAGTGGGGCGGCCGGAGCGCGGCGACTCGCGGCCGGTGTCCGACTGGGTGCTGTCGCCGTTCGAGCCCGACGTGGATGTCGGGGCTCTGGTCGGGCGGGCCGCGGATGCGATTGAGACGCTCGTGCGGGAAGGGCTCGAAGAAGCCCAGCAGCGCTTCAACGAGCGCTAGTTCAGTTTCGTCTCAGAGCGTGTGCCACGCGCGCGTCTTTCGAGGCTACGCTCGAAAGCGGGTGGAGGCGTGGGGAGGCCCCAGGGGCTGAGTCGTCGGAGGCTTTCAGGCAGGTGCGCCTCGTCCACCCGCAAGCGCACGTAGGGCCCCACGCCCGTCCGCCCGTACTCGACGCGCCACGCATCGGCCGGTATCCCCGCCAGCGCATCCGCATGCGCCGCGCGCCACTCCTCGAACCGCCCCACCGCATCCGGCGGGTCGAACGACGCCACGAGCTTCGGGCGCGTGCCGATCGGGAGCAGCTCTCCGGCCACGGGTAGACCCTAGCGCCGCGGCTACGATGACCCCGCGGAACCGCGTGTTCCGTCGCTCGTCATGGACCACCCGGCACTCAACACCCTCGCCCGCGAGCTCGCCGAGAGCGAGCGCCTCCGCGAGTTCGTCGCGGCGCCCGCTGCTGCCCGCGTGTCCGAGCCGCTCGTGCCGCTCTTCCTCGCCTCGGTCTTCCTCGAGCGCGGCGGGCCGCTCGTCGTCGTTTTCCCGGACGACGCCGACGCGCGCGACGCCGCCGAGGCCGCCGGCTGGTTCCTCGGCGAGGAGAACGTCGGCCTCTTCGCCTCGCGCGGAGTGCGCTGGGGGAGCGGGCTCGAGCCGCCGCCCCACCTCGTCGGCGAGCGCGCCCGCGCCCTCGAGATCCTCGAGGCCGGCGGGCTTGTCTGCGCGTCGGCGATCGGCGCCGCAGAAGGTGTTCCGCCCAAGGAGACGAGACCGGAGACGATCCGCCTCCGCGTGGGCGACTCTCCGGGAAGCGAGGAGCTCGTCGAGCGACTCGCCCTCGCCGGCTATGAACGCGTCGAGCAGGCGCAGGAGCGCGGGCAGTTCGCGGTGCGCGGCGGGATCGTGGACGTCTATCCGTCGACCGGCCGCGAGCCTGTCCGCCTCGAGCTCTTCGGCGACGAGGTCGAGTCGTTGCGCGCCTATTCCGCCTTCACGCAGCGCACGCTGCATTCGCTCGACGAGGCGCTCATCCAGCCCGCGACCGAGCGCCGCTCCGACCTCGTCGAACCCTGGCTGGAAGACAAGCCGCCGCCTCCACCGGACGATCTCGTCCTTCCTCTTCCAGCGCCTGATCTCGTCTGGCAGGCGGACGACGCGCGCGAGGCCGTGCAGGAGGAACTCGGTGTTCAGCTCGGCCTCGGCGGCGCCACTGAGCTGAGCCAGCTCCCGGCCGGCCAGCGGTACGCCTTCGAAGCCCAGCGACCAGCGATCGCTGCGCGTGGGCTCTCGGAGGCCGAGCGCGACCTGCTTGCGTTCGTTCGCGGTGGGAACCGCGTGGTCGTCACCTTCGCGCATCGCGGCGAAGCGCTGAGGACGAAGGGGCTTCTCCGCCGCATTGACCCCGTGGTGCTGGAGCCGGGTGACGAGCTCCCGGCCGGGGAGGGGCTCTTCTTCGCCGTCGCCCCGGCGCGGCGAGGCTTCGTCCTGCGCGACCTCGGCCTCGTCCTCCTTCCGGACACGCAGATCTTCCGCAAGCGCCCGCCGCGAGCCGACGCGCGAATCGGCCGCGCGCTCCAAAGCTTCGCCGACCTACGCACGGGTGACTTCGTCGTCCACGAGGATCACGGCGTCGGGAAGCTCCTCGGCTTCGAGACGAAGACCGTCGCGGGGGTCACGCGCGACTACCTCTTTCTCGCCTTCCGGGGGGACGACCGGCTGTACGTCCCGCACGAGCAGATCGGGAAGGTCTCGCGCTACGTCGGCGCCGACGGGCATGGGCCGGCGCTGTCGAAGCTCGGGGGCAAGGCGTGGGACAACATCAAGAGCCGCGCGCGGGCAGGCGCCCACGAGCTCGCCGGCGAGCTGATCGCCCTGTACGCGCAGCGGCAGCGTGCCGAGGGCATCGCATTCCCGACCGACAACGAGCTCGTCGAGCAGCTCGAGGCGAGCTTCCCCTTCGAGGAGACGCCGGACCAGCTGACCGCGATCGAGGCGGTGAAGGAGGATCTCGAGGCGCCGCGGCCGATGGACCGCCTCGTCTGCGGCGATGTCGGCTTCGGGAAGACGGAGGTCGGCGTCCGAGCCGCCTTCGTCGCCGCGGCCAACGGGCGCCAGACGCTGCTGCTCGCTCCGACGACGATCCTCGCCCAGCAGCACTGGAACACCTTCCGCGAGCGCTACCGCGACTTCCCGGTCACCGTCGAGATGATCTCTCGCTTCCGCAAGCCGGCGGACATGAAGAAGGTGCTGGCCGCCTACCGCGAGGGCAAGGTGGACGTCCTCATCGGCACGCACCGCGTCCTCTCCCGCGACGTCGTCCCGAAGGAGCTCGGACTCGTGATCGTGGACGAAGAGCAGCGCTTCGGCGTCGCGCAGAAGGAGCTCCTGCGCCAGCTCCGGCTCGAAGTCGATGTGCTGTCGCTTTCGGCCACGCCGATCCCGCGCACGCTGCACATGTCGCTCGCTGGTCTTCGCGACATCAGTGTCATCGAGACGCCGCCGCAGGGCCGCCGCCCGATCCGCACGCACGTCGGGGAGTACGACGAGGAGCTCGTCCAACTCGCCCTGCGTCGCGAGCACGAACGCGAAGGACAGGCGTTCTTCCTCCACAATCGCGTGGAGACGATCGAGGAGGCGGCCGAGCACCTGCGCCAGCTCTGTCCCGAACTTCGCTACATTGTCGCGCACGGGCAGATGCCGGAACGGGAGCTCGAGCAGCACATGCTCTCGTTCCTCGCGGGCGAGGCGGACGTGCTCGTCTCGACGACGATCATCGAGTCGGGCCTCGACATCCCGCAGGCGAACACGCTGATCGTCGAGCGCGCGGATGCCCTCGGGCTCGCGCAGCTCTACCAGATCCGTGGACGCGTCGGCCGGAGCGACGTCACCGCCCACGCCTACCTCTTCTATCCCGACGGGCACGAGCTGACCCAGGAAGCGCGCGCCCGGCTCGCCACCCTCGCCGACCACACCGAGCTCGGCGTGGGCTTCGCCATTGCGATGCGCGACCTGGAGATCCGCGGCGCCGGCGACCTGCTCGGCGCGGAGCAGTCGGGGCACGTGGCCGCGATCGGCTTCGAGCTCTACGTCGAGCTGCTCGCGGCGGCGGTCGCGGAGCTGAGCGGGACGCGCCGCGCGGCTGGGCGGCCCGTTCGCGTCGAGGCGCAGGTGGACGCCTACGTTCCGGCCGACTACATCCCCGGCGAGGCACAGAAGATCGACCTCCACCGGAGGCTCGCGCTCGCCGAGTCTGAGGACGAGCTGCGGGAGCTCCGTGCCGCCGCGGAGGACCGCTTCGGGCCCGTGCCCGAGCCGGTCGAGCACCTCTTCGAGATCCAGGAGGCGAAGCTGAAGCTTGCGCGTCTCGGCGCGGACTACCTCGTCTTCCGCTCAGGCAGGACGGTGATCGGCCCGCTCGTGCTCGGCTCGGCGGAGCTCCGCGGCCTGCGTGCGCTGGTCGACACCGCCGTCTATTCGAGTGCCCAGAGCGAGATCACGCTGAGGGGCGATGGGTTCAAGACGGCCCTGCGGCTGGTCGATGCTATCCTCGACCTGCGGTTGGCCGCCTAGGTCTTTCCTCCGATGTCCTCTCATATCCGTCGCAACAGCTCCTTGCTCCTGCTCGCGCTCATCGCGGCGCTCGCGCTTGCTGCATGCGGCGGCGGAGGTACGAGCTCAGCCGATGTTCCCACCGGCGCAGTCGCAGTCGTCGGTGACAAGACGGTCACGAAGGAGGAGTTCGACAAGCTCATCGAGCAGCAGAAGAAGTCGGCCGAGGCGCAGAAGCAGGACTTCCCGGAGCCCGGGACGACGGAGTACGAGACGCTCAAGGCGACGGTCGTGAAGGGCCTCGTCGAGCAGAAGGAGTGGGAGCTCGAGGGCGAGGCGATGGGGGTCAAGGTCACCGATCAGGAGATCGAGACCGAGCTCGACAAGCTGAAACAGCAGTACTTCCAGGGGGACGAGCAGAAGTACTCGGCCGAGCTTGCGAAGCAGGGGCTGACGGACGAGGACGTTCGCAACGAGCTTCGCACGCGCGTTCTCACGAACAAGATCTTCGAGGCCGTCACCAAGAAGGTCACCGTCTCGGACGCCGACATCAAGGCGTACTACGAGAAGAACCCGACCCAGTACCAGAAGCCGGCCTCGCGGGAGGTGCGTCACATCCTCGTGAAGACCGAGGCGCTGGCGCAGAAGCTCCACGACCAGATCCAGGGCGGTGCGGACTTCGCCAAGCTCGCGCAGAAGTACACGCAGGACCAGGCCTCGAACGCCGACGGCGGCAAGTTCACCGCCTTCAAGGGGCGCACGGTCGAGCCGTTCGACGAGTTCGTCTTCTCCGCGAAGACGGGCGAGCTCTCCGACCCGATCAAGACGGAGTTCGGCTGGCACATCATCGAGGTGCTGTCCGAGGTCAAGCCGGCGACGACGACTCCGCTCGACCAGGTTAAGGACTCCATCAAGACGACGGTGTTGCAGACGAAGCAGAACGCGGCCATGAAGGCCTGGATCGCGGCGTTGCCTGCGAAGTACGCCGACGAAGTCGCCTACGCTCCCGGCTATGCCCCGGCGAGCGCGACGGACACCAGCGGCGGAACCACCACCGCCGGCTAGCGGCGTGCCCGACCACGACGAGCTCGCACGTGCTCTCGTCGACCTCCAGGAGCTGGCGGAGCGCCTTCGCCGCGACTGCCCCTGGGACCGCGCGCAGACCGCCGAGACGATCGTCCCGCACACCGTCGAGGAGGCCTACGAGGTCGCGGATGCCGCTCTGGCCGCCGACGACGAGAAGCTCGTCGACGAGCTCGGCGACCTCCTCTTTCAGACGTTCTTCCTCGCACTTCTCCTCGAGGAGCGAGGGGCCGGCGACCTGGCCGCGGTCGCGGGGGCGATCCACGAGAAGCTCGTCCGCCGCCATCCGCATGTGTTCGCGTACGGCACAGCGGACACCCCGGGGGCGGTCAAGCAGCGCTGGGAGGAGCTGAAGACCGAGCAGGAAGGGCGGGAGGGAATCTTCCACCACGTGCCCGAGACTTTGCCTTCGCTCCTGTACGCGCAGAAGGTTCAGCGGCGCGCGGCCACGATTGGCTTCGAGTACCCGGATCTCGCCGGAGCGTCTGGCGACCTCGACGACGAGGTCGAGGAGCTCCGCGTGGAGCCGAGTGGAAACGAGCTCGGCGACGTCCTATTCGCCGCGGTGAACGTGGCGCGCCACCTCGGCGTCGACCCCGAGCTCGAGCTGCGCCAGGCGAGCCGGCGGTTCGTCGATCGGGTCGAGCGAGCGGCGGAGCTGGCCGCCGCCGAAGGCAAGGAGTTCTACGGCCTCGAGCTGGCCGAGCAGGACCGCTACTACGACCTCGCGAAGGCGGGCACGTGAGCAAGATCGCCCGCGTCCACGGACGACAGATCCTCGACTCGCGGGGGAACCCGACGGTCGAGGTGGACGTCGAGCTCGAGTCGGGGGCCTTCGGCCGGGCCGCGGTCCCCTCGGGCGCATCCACCGGTCAGTTCGAAGCGGTGGAGCTCCGGGACGGCGGCGACGACTGGCTCGGCAAGGGCGTGACGCGTGCGGTCGCCAACGTGAACGGCGAGCTCGCTGCCGCGCTCTCCGGCCTGGACGCCTCCGACCAGGCGGCCCTCGACAACGCGCTCGTCCAAGCGGACGGCACGCCGAACAAGAGTCGCCTCGGCGCGAACGCGATCCTCGGCTGTTCGCTGGCCGCGGCTAAGGCGGCCGCCGCAGATGCGGGGAAGCCGCTCTACGCGTGGATCGGCGGAGCCGAGGCGCACGTCCTGCCGGTGCCGATGATGAACGTCATCAACGGCGGCGCCCACGCGCAGAACTCCCTCGACCTGCAGGAGTTCATGATCGTGCCGGCCGGCGCCCCGACCTACGCCGAGGGCCTGCGGATCGGCGTCGAGGTCTTCCAGTCCCTGAAGGCGCTCCTGCACGAGCGCCGGCTTCCGACCGCCGTGGGGGACGAAGGCGGCTTCGCCCCGGACTTCGGCGCGAGCGAAGACGCGATCCGCACGATCGTCGAAGCGGCCGAGCGCGCGGGCCACGGGGACCGGATCGCGATTGCCCTCGATCCTGCCGCGACCGAGATCTGGCGCGAGGGTGCCTACCGGTTCGAGGGACGCGTCGCGAGCTCGGACCAGCTCATCGACTACTGGAAAGGTCTCTGCGGGCGCTACCCCATCGTCTCCATCGAAGACCCGATGGCCGAGAACGAGTGGGACGGCTGGCGGACGCTCACCGACCGGCTGGGCGACCGCGTGCAGCTCGTCGGGGACGACCTCTTCGTCACGAATGTGGACCGGTTGCGCCAGGGAATCGAGCAGGGTGCGGCCAACGCCATCCTGCTCAAGGTGAATCAGATCGGGACGCTCACCGAGACGCTCGAGGCGATCGAGCTCGCCCGGTCGGCCGGCTACGGGACGGTCATCTCCCATCGCTCGGGCGAGACCGAGGACACGACGATCGCCGACCTCGCCGTGGCCACTGGAGCGGGGCAGGCCAAGATCGGGGCGCCGTCCCGGACGGACCGCGTGGCGAAGTACAACCAGCTTCTACGCATCGAGGAAGAGCTCGGCTCGAAGGCTTCGTATCCGGGCTGGTCGGCCTTCCCGCGCTCGGCGCGCTGACGGGCACCTCCCCCCGGCACGCTAACGTGGAGTTGTGACGCTCGGACGGCGCCGCACAAAGATCGTCTGCACGATCGGCCCAGCCACCTCGTCCCGGGAGATGCTCGACAAGCTCGTCGACTCCGGGATGGACGCGGCGCGCCTCAACTTTTCGCACGGCTCGCACGAGGACCACGCGGAGCGCGCTCTACTCATTCGTGAGGCCCAGGCGCGCGCCGGCCGGCCGCTCGCGCTGATCGCCGATCTCCAGGGTCCCAAGCTCCGCATCGGCGACCTCCCGGGAACGATCATGCTCGCGAGCGGCGACGAGGTCGTCCTCTCCGGCGACGGCACCGGCGAGCCGGGTGACTTGCCCGTTAGTCCGCCCGTGCTCGCGGAGGTGCTCGTACCCGGCCAGGACGTCCTCATCGACGACGGCCTCGTGCATCTGCAAGTGGAGGACGTCACCGCGGGGCGCGCGCGCTGCAAGGTCGCGGTCGGAGGAAAGGTGGACTCGCACAAGGGTGTCAACGTCCCGGGTGCGACGATTCCGATTCCCTCGCTGACCGAGAAGGACCTCGCCGACCTCGAGTTTGCGCTCACGATCGGCGTCGACTTCGTCGCGCTTTCGTTCGTGCGCTCGGCGGGGGACATCCACGCCCTGCGCGAGCTCCTGCACAGCGCGGGCTCGACAGCGCTCGTGATCGCGAAGATCGAAAAGGCCGAGGCCATCGAGGAGCTACACGCGATCGTCAGCGCCTCCGACGTGGTCATGGTCGCGCGCGGCGATCTTGGCGTCGAGATCGGCCCCGCCGCGGTTCCGCTCGTCCAGAAGCGGATCATTCTCTGCGCGCTCGAGCACGGGAAGCCGGCGATCACCGCGACGCAGATGCTCGAGTCCATGATCCACCACGCCGACCCCACGCGGGCCGAGGCGAGCGACGTCGCGAACGCCGTCCTCGACGGTACGTCGGCACTCATGCTCTCCGGAGAGACCGCAGTCGGCGAGTTCCCCGTCGAGAGCGTCGTCTACATGGACAGGATCGCCTGCGCGGTCGAGCCGAGCTTGCAGTCTCGTCACGAGCTTGCGCGGGCGGGCGAGGACCGGGCGCCGACGGTTGGCGAGGCGATGTCGAACGCCGCCTGCGACATCGCGGAGGTGCTGGGCGCGACTGCGATCCTCGTCCCCACCTACAGCGGGCGGACGGCCTCGGCGGTAGCGCGCCACCGCCCTCAGCGGCCGATCATCGGCGCGACCCACAAGCGCTACGCCCTCCAACAGATGGCGATCGAGTGGGGAGTCGTGCCGGCGGAGATCGAGGAGTGCGACGACGTCGAGCATCTCTGGAGCCGCACCCTCGATGCCTCCCGCATGACCGGACTCGTCGTGCCGGGCGACCGGGTCGTCATCACGGCGGGGACGGCGGTCAACGTTCCCGGAACCACGAACGTCATCAAAGTAGAGACGGCCTAGTCGCGTTGCAGGAAGGAGGCGTGGGCGGTCGAATGTCGGCTGTCCATGGCTCGCCGCAGGCCTTCGCGCTCGAAGCTCGCCCTCCGCTGGGTCGGCGCTGCGATTCTCGTCGCCATCGCTCTCTCCTACATCCACCCGCTGACCTCGTACCGCCACGCGCAGCAGGAGGTGCGGGACCGGCAGGCGGCCATCGCGGCTCTCGAGCGCGACAACGCGGACCTGACGAAGAAGCTGATGGACGCGGGCAAGAGTGAGTACGTCGTCCGGGAGGCGCGGCGCCTCGGGCTCGTCCGAGAGGGCGAGCACCTCTTCATCGTCAAGGGCGCCGGGACCTCGGAAGAGGGGGCGGTACCATGATCTGGTGGACGACACGCGAGTCGTTTCCTGGCAGCTCGGCCGGCCCGCCCGCCCATTCCGCCGGGTTGCGGCGCGCTGTGCGCACGGCTTTCCGGCGGTTACGGAACAGGCGCCGTTCGGCGCTGACGGCGAGCCCTTCCCGACCACCTTCTATCTGACCTGCCCCTGGCTCGTGGCCGGCATCTCCCGGGTCGAAGCGGAGGGAGGAGTCGAGCGCTACTCCCGCGAGGCCCAGGAGGACGACGAGCTCGGCGCGAGCCTGGAGCGCGCCGATGCCGAGCAGCGCAAGCTCAGGCCCGAGCTTCCCGTGGGGATCGCGGGCGCGCGCAGCCGTGAGAACCTCAAGTGTCTCCACGCCCACGCCGCCTTCGCCCTCGCCCGGCCCGGCTACGAGCTCGGGGAGCGGATCATGGGCGAGGTAGAGGAACGCTGGTGTCCCGACCGGCGGTGTGAACGCGCCGTGCAGGGGTAACGTCCGCGCATGTCCAGCCTCGCACTCGCCCGGCACCAGTGGGCGGAAGGGAAGCGCCTGCTCGACGCAGCGGGCTACGACACTGCACGGTCGCGGCATCTGGTCCTCCTCGTCGAGGCGGTCGCGGACGAGCTCGCACGCCGAGTCGGGCAGACCTTCACGCTCGCAGAGCTCGCCCAGGCCTACAACGGGTCGGAGGACTGGGTGCGCGACGTGATCGTCTTCTCGATGCCGGCGCGCTCCAGAGCGGGGATCAAGGACACGGCGCTCGTGCAGGATGCGGCGTTCGCGCTCTACGCGCAGGGCGCGAGCGATTACCGTCCCTGACGTGTCGTCCGGCCTCAGCCCCTCGGAACGCGAGCGCGAGCGGGACCGCGAACGTGCGCGGGCCCAGCGCGGGCGCATCCGTCGCCGCGCTCTCGTCTGGCTCGTCAGGCTGGTGGCCGCAGCGGTTCTTCTCTTCGCCGGAATCGCGGTCGGCCTGGCGCTCGAGAGCGACGGCACGACCGGGGAGACGAACACGTCGGTGCGGACGCTCGAGGTGACGACGCTCACGCCGCAGGTGACCGTCACCGTCACGGTTTCAAATCCGTGACGCGGCCGGAAAATCAGGCTTGGTAGATTGCCCGGGCCTTACATGGCCACTGAACGGAGAACCAGCCGGGTTGGGGGGAATCCTGGGGGCGAGGGCAGCGAGTGGCTCACGCTCGGCCAGGCCGCGTCCTATCTCGGCGTCGCCCAGAGCACGATCCGCAAGTGGTCGGACGGCGGCCGCCTGTCCGCCTTCTACACCCCGGGTGGGCATCGCCGCTTCCGCCGGGCCGACCTCGACTCGTTTCTCGCCGGTTCGAGCGGCGGTACGCCCGCACCGGCCGGGGGGAAGCCGCTCGTCCTCATCGTCGACGACGACGAGCAGTTGCGAGAGTTCGTGCGCGTGAATCTCGAGATGGACGGCTACCTGGTCCGCGAGGCAGGAAGCGCGGCAGAGGGTCTCGAGGCGCTCGAGAACGAGCCGCCCGACCTCGTTCTCCTCGACGTGATGATGCCCGAGGTGGACGGGTTCGAGATGCTGCGCAGGATGCAGGAGCGCCACGGCCTCGGCTCCGTCCCTGTGATCATGTTCAGCGGCAAGGTGGACGAGGAGACCGCGAGCAGGGCGGCACGGGAGGGCGCGCAGGCGTTCATCGGCAAGCCCTTCGACCCGCAGGCGCTGATCGAGTCCACCAAGCAGCTCCTGCGCCGCCGATAGACCGCGACCTCTTCGTCTGGGTCGTCGAGCACCGGGCAGGGCTGCTCGACCCCGTGTTCGTCGGCCTCTCGGTCGTCGGCTACCTCGGGACGGTCTGGATCGTCCTCGCGGTGGCGATCTCGCTTGCGACCCGGCGCAGCTTCAGCTTCCCAGTCCTCCTGACCGCGTGCAGCGTTTGGAGCGCCGATCTGCTGGCGCTCGCGGTCAAGGCGGGAGTCGAGCGCTGGCGTCCAAGCATTACCGTCCCACAGGCCGATCCACTCATCGGCTCGGGCGGCTGGTCCTTTCCCTCGGGCCACGCGGCGACCGCGTTCGCGGGCGCCGTCTCGCTGGCCTACCTGTGGCGCCGCGGCGCGCCGCTGTTCTTCCTATTGGCCGCCGCGATCGCCTTCTCACGCGTCTACGTGGGCGTGCACTATCCCGGAGACGTGCTCGCGGGCGCCGCGCTCGGGACGGCGGTCGGGCTGGCCTGGGTTGCCGCGCTCAGACTTCTTCGGCTGAGCGCAGAAGCCCGGCGGCAATCAGGAGCAGGCCCGCCAGCAGGCTGATCCAGAGTCCGATGCTGCGACCGGCCGGCGAGAAGTCGTCCGGGATCGAAATCACGCGGACGAGGACGAAGATCGTCGCCAGGAGGCCGAAGGCCGCGATCACCATGCCGCCGGGTAGGCTCGGCGGAAGCTCGACGCCGCTCGCGCGGAGGCCGAGAAACGCGAGCACGGCGAGCCCGACGAAGAAGACGAGCTTCCCGAGCAGCCCCGTGTGCCAACCCGTGATCGAGACGGTGAAGCCGACGTCGGCGTCGAACGTGTACCAGCTCATGAACGAGCTCAGCGCGAGCACGAGCCCGCCCAGCCACGCGAGCCCTTCGCCGGGGCTTCGGAACTCCGCCGTGGGGAGCGCCAATCGCTGCCGCGGCTCCATCAAAGCCCGAAGACGTCCTGGATCTTCTGCCAGATCGAGAGCGAGATGAACAGGGTCAGGAACACCAGACCGAGCAGTAGGAAGAGGAAGCGGATCCTCGCTCGGTGCTTCTCGCGCGTGTGCTCGATGCGAGCGCGCCGCTTTGCGCGTGCGTACGCAAGCCCGCGCTCGACCGCATAGGGGTCGATGGGCGGGTCTTTCGCAGGTGGCCGATGCGGGGCTGGGGACCCGATGGTCGGACGATGTTAACGCTCTTGCGCCCGTCCGCAACCAGTTCTCGCGGCGCAAAGGCGCATAATGCGGTCGTGCGGGGGGTCGCATACGAACGTGAAGACGAGCTGCTCGAGAGCTTCAGCCGGGCCGTCCGCGGGCTGCTCGAAAACGGATCGCTTGCCGAAGCGCTCGACGGCCTCGCCGAGGCGGCGGCCGGCGCGACCGGAAGCGACCTCGTCATCGTCCGAACGATCGCCCCGGAAGACGGATGTCTCGTCGCCCGCGCGGTCCGATCAGAGTCCTCCGCGCTCGCCGCCGAGCTCGAGGGCTCCCGGCTGAGCCTCGACGGGCTCGATGCGGACAAGGTCGAGTCGTACACGTCGAGCTCGAACGAAGGCGTCCCGGACGCGATCCGCAACGTCGCCTCGCGGGCGCGGGCGAAGACGATCGGGATTCACCCCGCCCTGCTCGGCAAGCGGATCGTCGCCACCCTGGAGCTCTACCGCACCAGCGATACATCGTTCGAGGAGCGCCAGCGCATGCTCGCGCGCCTCGCGGCGGCGCACGTCGCTATCGCCGTGCGGCTCGAAGGTTCGGGCCGAAATGAGCTGCGGGCGCACGGGCGGTCGCTGCCGCTCGAGCTCCTCGGCGAAGCCCTCGTCGCCGGAGCCGACGAAGCGGAGACGGCGGAGCAAGTCGTCCGCCTGGCCACGCTTGCGACCGGGGCGGTCGGCGCAGCGCTCTGGCGCGTCGAGGCCGACGCCCCGCCCTCGTTCCTCGCGCGGCACGGGTTGAACGGCGACGCCCCGGATCATGGGGAGGGAGAGGAGGACGTCCGGGCCGCGCTTGCCGATCGCCAACGGGCGCTCGTGACCCGACGCTCGGCGGGCGACAACGGATCGGGCGCCAGCGTAGCGACCATCCCGCTCGGGGAGCCTCCGGTCGGCGCGCTGCAGCTCTACTTCGACGCGGAGCCGGACGAGGACGTGCTCGCGATCCTCGTGCCGTTCTCGGCGCGTGCGGCGCTCGCGCTCAGGCGCAGCCGGCGAGTCGGCCTGATCGCCACCGCGCTTCGACGCTCGCAGACGATCATCGGCGTCGTCAGCCAGGCAATCGCCCAGCTTTCCCTTGCGCACACGCTGGAGACCGCGGTCGAGCGGATCGCCGAGCTGACTGCGAGCGGCCACGTCGCCGTGTATCTGCGCGAGGGCCACCGGCTGACCGCCGCGGCCTCCCGCGGGCTCGAAGGCCCGCACACCGGTCTCGCGGAGCGGCTCCTCGAGCTCGCGCTCGGTCCCTTCCGCGGCCGCGGCTTCCTCTTCATCGAGGACATGCGCGCCGACCCGCGCCTCAAGGGACTCGAAGAAGGCTGGGAGGCCAATGCGATCCGCCGCGCGCTCGTCGTCCCGCTCATCGTCCACGACGAGGTCATCGGCGCGCTCGCGGTCTACAAATCGCGGGCTCGCCCCTACCGCGAGGGTGAGGAAAGCCTCCTCCTTGCGCTCTCCAGCCAGCTCGCGGTCGCGGTCGAGAACGCCCGCCTCCACGAGCGCACCAAGGATCTGGGCGAGGTGCTCGAGGCGACACTCGACTCGGAGCGGCGCTCGACCCGCCAGCTGCGCGGGCTTTACGAGATCTCGGCCTCGTTCTCCGAGAGCCTGTCGCTCGACGCGACCCTCACGGCCGTCACCAAGACGATGGTGCAGCTCTTCGACCTCGACGCGGCCGTGATTCGCATGCCCGGCGCGCGCGGGGAGGTCCTCGAGTCGAAGGCGATCTACGTCGGGGAGCCCTCCCTGCGCGAGACTGCGGAGCGCCTACTCGCGCTGCCGCAGCCCATGGACGCGCCGCTCGCCAGGCGGCTGCTCCGGTCGGGCCGGCCGGTCCTTCTCCAGCCGGGCATGGCCGACGGCCGCGATGCGCATCGGACCCTCGAGCCGTTCCTCGCCCAGGGAGGAAGCGCCGCCGTTCTCCCGCTCGCCACTCCGGGCGAGACCCTGGGCACGCTGACGCTCCTCTCCCTCGACCCCGCGCGGCCGATCGAGCGCGAGACCGTCGACGTGGCGATGACCCTGGCCGGCCAGGCCGCGCTCGCGATCGACAACGCGCGCCTCTACCAGCAGCAAAAGGACTTCTCCGAGACCATGCAGCGCTCGCTTCTTCCGAGCGCGCTCCCCGACGTCGGCGGCATCGAGGTCGGGCATGTCTACCAGTCGGCCGCGCGGGTCGACGTGGGCGGCGACGTCTACGACTTCCTCCACCTCGACGACGGGCGGCTCGCGGTGATCCTCGGCGACGTCACCGGCAAGGGCATCCAGGCCGCTGCGGACATGGCAATGGCGAAGTTCAGCTTCCGCGCCCTCGCGCGCATGCACCCGGAGCCCTCCGACTTCCTCGCCGCCGCGAACGAGGTCGTCGTCGACGAGATCGAGACCGGGAAGTTCATCACGATGCTCTACGTTCTCCTCGACCCCGAGTCGAGCACAGTCGCGTCCGCGAGCGCCGGCCATCCCGCCGCGCGCGTCGTCGCTCCCGACGGCCAGGTCGGAGAGCTGGGAGGTCACGGGCTCGCGCTCGGCATCGACTCGGACCAGGAGTACGAGGTCGCGCGGGACAAGCTCGCGCCTGGCACGACCGTCGTTCTCTACACGGACGGAGTCATCGAGGCGCGTCGCGACGGCGAGCTCTACGGTGAGGAGCGGCTCGACGACCTGTTGCACCGCCGCGCCGAGTTCGGCCCGCAGGAGCTCGCCGAAGCGGTGCTGGCCGACTGCAAGAGCTTTGCGGGTGGGGAGCTCTCGGACGACTGCGCCGTAGTGTGTCTCAGGCTGATTCCCTGACGGCTGCGGCCGTGCCCGTCGCGTCGGTGAGCCGTCGGCGGCTCGGAGTCGTCGTCTTCACCGCGGGCGCGGGGACTCTCGCGACGGAGATCGCCGCCTCACGCCTGCTCGCGCCCTATTTCGGCAGCTCGACGGTGGTGTGGGCGAACATCATCGGGCTGATCCTGGTCTACCTCTCGGTCGGCTATTGGATCGGGGGCAAGGTCGCCGATCGCCGGCCAGAGCCTCGCCTGCTGGGGTGGATCGTACTCGTGGCGGCGCTCGTCATTTCGGTGCTCCCCTTCGTGGCGCGGCCGGTCCTCGACCTCACCGTGCAGGGCCTCGACACGATCAGCGTCGGGGCCGTCGTCGGCTCGTTTTTCTCGGCACTCCTCCTGTTCGCGGTGCCTGTGACGCTCCTGGGCGCCGTCTCCCCGTTCGCCGTCCGCCTCGCCCTCGACGACGTCTCCCAGGCGGGCGCGGTCGCCGGGCGGCTCTACGCTCTCTCCACGCTCGGGAGCATCGTCGGCACGTTCGTCTCGGCGCTCGTGGCCATCCCGCTCATCGGGACGCAGCGGACGATGCTCGGCGCCGCGGCGCTGCTCGTCCTCGCGGCCGCCCTCATGCTCGGCAGCCGCTGGCAGATCCTCACCGTTGGGATGGCTGCCCTCCTTTTCGTCCCTGCGGAGACGATCAAGGCGACCTCGGGGCTCGTGTACGAGACGGAGTCGGCCTACCAGTACATCCAGGTGCTGCAGCGGCCCAACGGCTCGCGTGTCCTTCGCCTCAACGAGGGCATCGTCAACCACTCGGTCTGGCGGCCGGACACCGCGCTCACGGGTGGGGAGTGGGACATGTTCCTCGTCGTCCCGCCTCTCCTCGATCAGCCGCCCGAACGGATGCTCGTGATCGGAAACGCAGGCGGAACGACGGCGCGGGCGTTCGGAGAGCTCTACCCGGATGTGGAGATCGACGGCGTCGAGATCGACCCAAAGGTCACGGAGGTGGGGCGCCGCTACTTCGGGCTCGGCGACAACCCGCGGCTTCACGTCGTCACGGCGGACGGCCGCCCCTATCTGGCCGGGACCGACAAGCGCTACGACATCGTCGCCGTCGACGCCTATCACCAGCCCTACATCCCCTTCTACCTCGCCACCGAGGAGTTCTTCCGCCTCGTCCGCGACCACCTCGCGCCCGGCGGAGCCGTCGCGCTGAACGTGGCCGCCGTGCCCGGGGACGAGCAGCTCTCGGACGCGCTCGGAACCACCATGCTGACCCAGTTCCCCTCGGTCTGGCGCTGGCGGGCGCTCGAGTTCAACCAGCTCCTCCTCGCCTTCCCCGAGCAGATGTCGCAGACCGAGCTCGAGACCCGCGTCGCCACGATCAGCCCCGCCGCCGAGTCGCTTGTCCCCGAGTTTCGCGCGCGGCTCGACCCCATGCGCCGGACCGGGGAACCGCTCACCGACGACCGCGCCCCTGTCGAGTGGCTTACTGACCGGATGATCCTCGGTTACGCGGCCCACGGCGGCGAGCTCGAACAGGATCTGCTCCCGACCGCTCCCGACCCGTGAGCTTGCCGAAGCCGGCGGGCGGCTATTTGAAAGTCGCCCATCGCGGCGCCTCGGCGCTAGCGCCCGAGAACTCGCTCGCGGCGCTCGAGGCTGCGCTCGCAGCGAGGGTGGACATGGTCGAGCTCGATGTCCTCGCGCTTGACGGAGCGCTCCGCCTCGCTCACTCGGCCGCGCAGATTCAGCCGGACAGCCCGACGCTCGAGGACGCGCTCCGGCTCTTCGCGCGCCAGGCGCCGCCGAGGGTCTGGCTCGATCTCGACGTGAAGACGCCGGGCCACGAGGAGGGCATCGTGCAGGCTGTCGCCGCGCATGGGCTCGTCGAGCGGACGCTCGTCACGTCCTTCCATCCGCAGGTGCTCCGGGAGGCAAAGCGGCTCGAGCCCGGCATCGCCACGGGCCTCGCATACCCGAACGACCGCCACGGCCTCAGCGAGCGACGCCCCTTCGATGCCTTCGTCGCGCCGGGTCTGCGCATCCTCCGCGCGGCGCTTCCCGCCCGCATCGGCCGCATGCTCTCCGCCGCCGGGGCGGATGCGGCCATGCTCCACCACGCGCTCGTGACCCCGAAGGTCGTCGCCCGTTGTGGAGCGGCCGGCGCTCATATCTTCGCATGGACGATCGAGACCCCGGACGACCTCAGCCGTGTGCTCGCCGCAGGAGTGGACGGTGCGATAGCGAATGACCCCAGCCTGTTCGATGAATAGGATTGGGACCATGCGCGGGATCGCCGCAACCGCCCTCTTCGTCGGTGCTCTGGTCGCCGCGGCGCCCGCGTTCGCCCAGACGCCCCTCGCCACTATCCAGCCGGGTGTGACGATTCAGGGAATCGACGTCGGCGGCATGGCCGCTGAGGACGCCACGGCCGCGGTCCGCGCCTCGGTGCGGACTCCGTTCACACTCACGTTCCGGGGAAGAACGCTCGAAGCCACGCCCTGGCAGCTCGGTGTCCGCACTCACGTCTCGCTGGCGGTCGCCGACGCGCTCGCGGCTGCTCCCCCCGCGAATGTCGCACTTACCGTCTCCATCGACTTGGCTCAGCTGCGCCACTACGTGGGCAGAGTGGACAAGCTTCTTTCCCGCCAGCCGCGCGACGCGCACGTCCGTCTCAGCCATCTGCGCCCGCATCTCTCGAAGTCGCTGAAGGGCTACAACGTCCGCCAGCGGCCCACGCGCAAGCTGCTCAAAGAGGCTATCCGGGCGAACTCGCGTGGGCCCGTGGCCGTCCAGTACCGCACCCTGAAGCCCGAGGTGACGCGCTGGAACTTCAAGCCTGTCGTGGTGATCCGCCGCGGGTCACACCGCCTCTACCTCTACAAGGGTGCGCACATGCGCTTTCGCGCACGCTTCGGCGTCGCGGTCGGGCAGCCGATCTACCCGACTCCGACCGGGAAATTCACGATCGTGACGAAGCAGCGAAACCCGTGGTGGTATCCGCCTAACACCGCGTGGGCGGCCGGCGCGAGCCCGATCCCGCCCGGCCCGGGCAACCCGCTCGGCACTCGGTGGATGGGGCTCTCGGCCTCGGGAGTCGGAATCCACGGGACTCCTGACGCCGCCTCGATCGGGTACTCGGCCTCCCATGGCTGCATCCGGATGCGGATTCCGGACGCCGAGTGGCTCTTCGAGCGCGTCGAGGTCGGCTCCACGGCCTTCATCGTCAGGGCGTAAGTACACTCGGAGGCGGCATGCCCGGCCGCCTGAGAATTGCCCTGCAAGCGGCCGCCGTTCTGGTGGTCGCGCTGCTCCTCGCCCTCCTGGGCTGGAAGGTGTTCAACCGCGAAGAAGCGCCCGACGCCGGCCGCCCGGCCCCCGACTTCACGCTGCCGCACCTGTCGAGCGACGAGCAGGTGAGCCTCGCCTCGTTCCGTGGCAAGGCTGTCGTGCTCAACTTCTGGGCCTCCTGGTGCGGCCCGTGCAAGGACGAGGCTCCGCTCCTCGAGTCGGCGTGGAACCGCTACAAGAACCAGGGCGTCGTCGTCCTCGGGGTCGATGCGCAGGACTTCGACGTCGATGCGCAGCGATTCGTCGATCGGGCCGGGATCACGTATCCCGTCGTCCGCGACAAGCACGGCTCCACGCTTGGGCATTACGGCGTGACGGGATTCCCGGAGACGTGGTTCATCGACGCGCAGGGGAGGATCGTCGGCGAGCACGTCGCCGGACCGCTCACCGAGGAAGACCTCGAGCGCAACATCAAGATCGCTCTCGGCGAGCCGGCATGACGCGGAAGCTCCTCGCCGCGCTAGTCGTTGCGCTCGCCGTAGTCGCACCGGCGGCGGCGAGCGAGCAGAGCCCGACGCTTCCGGAGCTCGAACGTGAGCTCATCTGCCCGACCTGCCATGAGACACTCGCCGCCTCGACTTCGCCGATCGCCGATCGCATGCGCGCCTTCATCCGCGCCCGTATCGCAGCCGGGGACACCAAGTCGGAGATCAAGGACAAGCTTGTCGACCAGTTCGGCGAAAGCGTTCTCGCCGCCCCGCCCAAGAGCGGCTTCAACCTGCTGGCGTGGGTGCTTCCCCTCGTTGGGGTCGTGCTCGCGGCCGGCGTCGTCGGCTTCCTCACGTATCGCTGGAGCCGGAGCCGTAAGGCGGAGGAGCCGGGGCAGTCCGCCAACGGCCGCTTCAGCCTGGATCCCGAGCTCGAGCGCCGGCTCGACGAAGAGCTCGCCCGCTACGACGCCTAACCGGGAGAGGCACTGATGGAAGCGAAGATCCCGCTCGCGTTCGTCGCGGGCCTCCTGTCCTTCGTCACGCCCTGCGTGCTCCCGCTCGTGCCCGGCTACCTCTCCGCGGTGTCCGGCGTGCAGATCGGAGTGGGCGGGAGGAAGGTCGTGGCGACCAGCATCCCGTTCATCGCCGGCTTCACGCTCGTCTTCGTGGCGTTCGGAGCGCTGGCGGGCGCAGCCGGCGGGCTCGTCCACGACCAGCGCCTCCTCTCCATGGTCGCGGGTGTGATCGTCGTCGTCTTCGGCTTCGCCTTCATGGGTCTACTGCCGTTCCCTTGGCTCGACCGCATGGTCGCCCCCGAGCTCGTCGAGGGAGCCCGTCGCCGCGGCTCGCGAGCCCTTCTCGGCGGCGCCTTTGCAGTCTGCGCCGCCCCGTGCATCGGGCCGGTGCTCGCCACCATCCTCGCGCTCGCAGGCGATGCCTCCACGGCCGCCCAGGGGTCGGTGCTCCTGCTCGTCTACTCCATCGGCCTCGCCGTGCCGTTCGTCCTCGTAGGGATCGGCTTCGACCGCGCGATGGGTGCCTCGCGCTGGCTTCGCGACCGCTACTGCGCCGTCAGGTTCGTGAGCGGCGCGCTCCTCGTCGCGCTGGGTCTCCTGCTCTTCTTCGACCGCTTCTGGTGGATCCGCATCGGCTTCAACCGGCTGTTCGAAAAGTTCGGCGTCGACGTCTGAGACCCTGTGCCGCATCCCTCAAAAACCGCGCCCCAAGTCAGCCTAGTAACAGTCTGTTACTAAGGCGGCTTTCCTCGTTAGCAGGTCTTTCCCATCAGAAATCTGTGCCGGAATTGCCTAGTAACAGTCTGTTACTAGGATTCTTCACGGCCGCTTCTGAGCGCTGACGCATTCCCTGAACCAGCCACGGGCGTGCCGGATCGCCTCGCTCCGCGCCTCGGCTCCGCGCACCACCGCGCGCCGCTCCACCTCGTCGAGCCACGCGTTCATCCGCTGCTCAGCGTCGGGCTCCAGCGCGAATTCGTTCCAGCGCGAGGCGGCGAGAGCGATCGCCATGTTCATCTGCCGGAGCCGGACGGGGTCGGCGACCTTCTCCGCTCCGTCGCGCTCGAACCAGAGCGCCACCTTTCTCGCGAAGCAGGCGGTCAAGGCCATGCCCAAAAAAAACCTAGCAAAGCCCCTGTTTTCCACTTCCTCGGGATGGTACGCTGCCGCGCGTGGCGACGATCCTGCTGGCGGGGGTCGATCTCTTCTTTCGAGGAAAGCTGGACGCGCTTTTGGGGGGGTCCCACAAGCTGATCACGACCGACAGCGTCGATTCGCCCGACCTGGTGATCTGCGACCTCGCGCGCATAGATCCCTACGAGGTAGCCGACTCCTGGCCCGACATCCCCATCCTCGGGTACACGAATCACACGGACACGTCCGGCCTGCGTGCAGCGCATGAAGCGGGCCTCGACCAGGTCGTCGCGCGCTCTGCACTCGCCGAGCGAGCACCGCAACTGGTCGCAGACCTCGTTACATAAACTGCCTGGCGATGACCTACATCATCGCCGAGCCCTGCATCGACATCAAAGACCTGTCCTGCGTGGACGTGTGTCCGGTGGACTGCATCCACGTGTTCGACCGCATGCTCATCATCGACCCCGAGGAGTGCATCGACTGCGGCGCGTGCGAGCCGGAATGCCCGGTCGAAGCGATCTTCCCGGAGGACGCGCTCCCCGAGAAATGGGAGCCGTTCGTAAAGATCAACTACGCCTACGGCGACGGAGCGGACGTGATCAACAAGCTGGTGGACGAATACGCCACCGAGCACAACGTCCAGAATCCGCCGCTCGAGCCGCAATAGCGGGGCTCGCGGAGCTCGCGCCGGGCCTCTGGCGCTGGGAAGCGCAGCATCCGGAGTGGGTGCCGGGCGCATCGCCCGACAGCCCGGCCGACTGGCCCGAGATCGTCGGATCGGTCGCGTATGAGGCCCCCGATGCGTTCGTCTTCGTCGACCCCTTGGTTCCGGACGAGCTCTGGCCCGCGCTCGAAGAGGGCGTGCGCGCCCACGGCCGTCCCGTTCGGGTGCTGACGACGATCGGCTTCCACCGCCGCAGCCGAGACGAGGTCGTGCGCCGCTTCGACGCGACGACCTCCCGCGCCAAAGCGTCCCTCCCCGACGGGGTGGAGACCGTGACCATTCGGCGTGCCGGAGAGACGATGGTGTGGCTCCCGGGCCCCCGGGCGCTCATCCCGGGCGACCGCCTCCTCGGGGACGACGGCGGCCTCCGAATGTGCCCGCCGGGCTGGCTTCGCTACCTGGAGCCCGGACTGAGCTACGACGAGCTGCGCGAGGCGCTGCGCCCGCTCCTCGACCTCCCCGTCGAAATGGTGCTCGTCTCGCACGGCGAGCCGGTGCTACAGGGCGGTCGAGCCGCCATCAAGCGCGCCCTTAGCTGAGGCGGTCGAGGAAGGTCTCGACCGCGGCCCGCCAGGCTCCGGGAGCGTCGAGGTGGACGTCGTGGCCCGCGCCGGGAATCGAAACGAGCTGCGCTGAAGGCGCAGCGGCGACCATCGCGGCGGCCTCCGAGGGCGAGAGCTCACCCTCCTCGCCACGGACAAGGAGCGTCGGAACGCTGAGCGCCCGCCACTCGTCCCAGTAGTCCCGTGCCAGCGCCTCTGCGATCGCCGCGACCAGCACGTCGGTGTCGAACGCGGGTCGCAGGCCGCCCGGGGTGATCACGAGGTTGCGCGTCCACGCGCGTGCCCTCAGGCTCTCTCCGCCGAAGAACGTGACGGCAGCGTCAGGGGACGGGAACGGGAGCGGCCATGAACCGAAGTAGTCGGCAATCTGCTCTGCTATCTCCGGCCCTTCGCGGGTGGGCGTAGCCTCGACGATGATGAGCGCGCTGACGAGATCCGGTCGCTCTGAGGCGGCGAGAAACGCGATCAGGCCGCCAAGCGATTGCCCGACGACGAGCGTGGGCGCGAGGTTGAGGCTCTCGATCGTCGCAAGCGCGTCGGCGACGAACCCAGCTGGCGTCACGTCCCCGGGCCGCCGCTCGCTGCGACCATGGCCGCGCTGGTCGAGCCCCACGACGCGGTGAGTCTCCCGCAGCCAGAGGGCTGTTTCCTCCCACTCGATGGCCGTGCCGGCGAGCCCGTGCAACAGGAGCACTCCGGGGCCCTCGCCGCCGAAGTCGAGCGCCTCGAGACGCACGTCTCGCCCGGTGACCGGAACCCACTTCACGCCGGGGTGAGCCGGAGGTTCGGCGGGAGCCGGCTCTCCAGCGAGAGCGCACCGGCTCCGGCTGCGAGGCAGGCGAGCGCGGCGAGCGGCCAGAGCGCGAGCGGTTCTACGGCGAGAATGAAGCCGCCGATCGCCGGGCCGAGGAGAAAGCCGAGATCCCAGGAGTTCGTCGAGACCGCCATGTAGCGACCGCGGAGCCGCGGCGGGGCAAGGTCGGCCACGAGCGCCCCCTGCACCGGTCCCTGGAAGCACTCGCCGAGGCCGAAGAGGATCACGGCGAAGGAGAAGATCGCCACAGCGGCGGCAGCCTCGAAGGAGGCTCCGCCGATGAGGACGAAGATCCACGAGATCGCCCACAGCACGCACATGGCCGCGAGCGAGCGCATACGGCTGCGACCCTCGAGGAGCTTCGCGACCGGCAGCTGCGCGACGGCGACGATCACGGTGTTCAGGAAGAAGATGAGCCCGATCTCGCGCTCGCTTACGCCGGCCTCGTTCTTCGCGAACACCGGCAGGAGCTCGATCTGCGCGTAACCCGCCGTGACGAAGACGACGTTCAGGCCCGCGATCCCCAGGAAGACGTGGTTGCGGAGCACGTCGAGATAGCCGCCGCGCGGGGCATCCGGATCGGCCGCAGCGATCTCCGGATCGGGCACGAAGAAGAGCATCCCGACGAAGAGGAAGAACGTCATTGCGTTGACGGCAAAGAGCACCGTGAAGCTCGACGAGTCCGAAGTGGTGGCGATCAGGCCGCCGAGGAGCCCGCCGAGCCCGATCCCGAGGTTGCGGGTCACGCGCTGCAGTGCGAAGGCGCCATGCCGCCGCGCCTGCGAGGTAAGGCCGGCTATGAGCGCGGACTGGCTCGGCCAGAAGCCCGCGTTCCCGGCTCCCGCAACGATCGCGGCGAGGACCCCCTGCCAGGGCTCATGGACGAGCGGGAAGCTTCCCCAGCCGATCGCCTGCAGGATGAGCGCGCCGGCGAGGGTCAGCCGGCCCCCGATCTTGTCGATGACGACCCCGATCGCCGGGCCGCACACGATGCCGGCCGCGCCCGAGGCGGCCACGATCAGCCCCGAGATCCCGAGCGAGAAGCCGCGCACGTTGTGCAGGTAGATGACGACGAACGGATAGGCCATGCCCGTCCCGACTGCGTTCATCAGTCCGCCCGTGTTCAGGATCCAGACCGAGCGAGGCAGCCTCGGGTCGAGGCTGCGGAGGTACGCCCCGACGCGCCTCAAACGTTGCCCAGAGAGGCCCAGACCTCGAGCTTGGAGCGAACGCGGGCGATGACGTCGTCCGTGAACTCCGTGGTGGACGCGTGGCCGCCGAGGTCGGCGGTCCTCGTTCCCGCCGAGACGGCCTCGAGCGCCGACTCGCGGATCGCCCGCCCGGCCGCGCGCACCTCCTCGTCGTCGATGTGGGAGAGGAGCGCGGCGGAGGCGAGGATCATCGCCATCGGATTCGCGACGTTCTTGCCCTGGAGCGCGGGGGCGGTGCCGTGGGCAGCCTCGGCCATGAGCGCACGCGGCGTGTAGTCCTCGTTGAAGGCGACGAGCAGGGACTCCGAGCCGGCGATCGAGCCGAAGAGGGGGAGCACGAGGTCGGAGAGGATGTCACCGTCGCGGTTCAGCGCCGGGATGACGAGCGCCTCGCCCGCCGACCCGATCAGGAGCGCGAACGTCGCGTCGAT
>Ga0126307_10000358_pt1 | contig 29388 bp, 31 predicted proteins | sample Plot28_FD_89955 | JGI IMG/M metagenome (GOLD analysis project Ga0126307, IMG submission 89955) | Serpentine soil microbial communities from UC McLaughlin Reserve, CA, USA - Plot28 | ecosystem: Environmental > Terrestrial > Soil > Grasslands | place: USA: UC McLaughlin Reserve, Lake County... | reverse complement strand
GGAGAGAGCTTCCAGGGAAGGGTCGCCGTCGTAGGCGTAGAAGTCGTCGAGAAAGCTCTGCAGGTCGGAGTAGCGGCGCGGGTCGTCGAGGACAGCGACGGCAGTGGCGTCCTCGGACTCGGCGGCGACGATGTGCCCGATGTCCAGGTTCTGGGCGGATTCGGTCTCTGCGGTCCAGAAAAAGAACTCGTGGGCCGTGGCCGGGCTCTCCTCGCTCGTAACGACCCTGCCTATAGGGCCCGAGATCAGGTCGAGGAAGTCTTTGTGCAGCATCTAGCTCCTCCCGTTCGATGCGAGTTGGCGCTCCAGCCGTGCGTAGGCCCTCTCCGAGCCCTGCACGAGCGGCTTCAGGATCTTCTCGACGTACCGGATCGGATAGATCATCGCCGGCCACCTAGGGTCCGGTTTCGCAAGCGGCGCCCGCTCGGCGAGGATCCAGCGCGATATCTCGTCGATCTGCTCCGGTTCGGTGTCGCGCTGCGCTTCGACGCGCATAAGCGAGCCGAGGGCGTCGGCGCCGCGCTGCGGCGGCCACATCCTGAGGTACCACGAGGTACGTTGTTTGCCCGGGTCTAGCCTAACTTGCCAGTCAGGAACGAAGCTCGTCGTCCTCATTCCCGGCCCCAGGTCGAGTAGCATCCCGACGTCTTTGCCCACGAACTCCGGACGGGCCACGCTCTTTATCAGGCCGATGGCGCGCCTGTTCGACTCCCTGATGTCCTTGAGCTGTCCGTCAACCGCGATCCAGGCCTCGGAATCCTCAAGCACCCTGTCGTCACCCTCCCACCGCCTGAGAAGCCCTCCCTCCAGCCGCTCCCTCAGCGACCTGACCCTCCCGCGCGCCCTCTCCCTCATACCTACATAGTCGGATGGATCCGGCTCGACTATATACTCCGCGGAGTCGAGGACGAGGTGGGGGGAGGAGGGGACCTCCTCAGGGTCGAGCTCGGAGAACCCGGCCGCGAGCAGCAGTTCCCAGAACGCCTCGACGTCCGCGTCGCCGGCGCTGCGGGGTAGGATCACGGCCTGCACGACCACGGGTGGGCTCTCCAGCGGCATCCGCGAGAACCGCCTCCCGCAGCGGTTGACAATCGCGGCCGCCACAGTCGATACGATCACGGGGGACATCCCTATGCGCCCGATCTCCCGCGAGCTCTGCACCCCGTCCAGGAAATAGCAAAGCTGCGAGGTGCCGTCGTGGCCGCCGAGGTCCCTGGACCCCACCGGGGACTCCAGATGGTGCGGACGCCCGGTCGGGGACGACTCTTCTTCCTCAGGAAGCCCGCCGAACTGCTGGGCCTCCAGATCGCATGAACCCGCTGCGGCGGTCACGTGGATGCCTTTGCGCCCAGCGCCTTCCAGGGCCTGGCTTATCTTCTCTACAAAGTCTTCTACCGCGCTCCCCGCTCGCATACGTGGCAGTATACGCGGGCTCACCGCAGAAGACTATCCGTCTTCGTCAGGTTCAGGTACAGGAAGCTCGAACTGCCGCCCAGCGAGCCCGGCGGCAGCCGAAAAGCTCCTGCGCTCCTGCGGTGTCTCTGTATAGGCGTCTCGGGCCATCTTGAGGACCTTCTTCGTCTCGCTGCGCTGCTCCCCAGCGTTCGGGATCTCCTTGGAGAACGCGTACGTGAGGTCGCCTTCTTCGACGGAGTAGAAATGTATGTAGATGCTCTTCTGGCGGCCGAGGCCGGTGAGGGCCGCGTCACCGCTGACCTGGGAGACGTTGAGGGCGGTGTCCGCGGAGAGCGGTTCGCCCTCCATCGGGTAGACGCTGAGGGCGAGGCGGACGACGGGCCCGTAGAACGTCTTGTAGAACTCCAGCCTGCGCACGATGCGGGATGGGCCACGGATCGCCTCGACCTCTTCTTTTTCCGCGGCCACGATTATGTGTCCTTGCGGGGGACGCATCGACTCGCGGCCCTGCGTGGAGATCACGCGTGCCTGCACACCCCTCTCCGCGACCGCACCGGCGAGGCTCTGACGGACGCGCTCGGGCAGGTCGAGGCCTTTACCCTGCTCCTCGGTCAAAGAGCGAACCTCTCGAAGAAGCGGGCGAAGTACCTGATGCCCTCGAAGTAGTCGTCGAGGCGGACCCACTCGTTCGGGGAGTGGAGCCGGCTCCCTACGTTCGCCACGCTCCCGGTCATGATCGTCGGTATTTTGAGGTCGGTTACCAGGAGCGAGGTCGGCCCGCTCCCCCCGATAGTCGGATACACGACGGCCTCGTCGACGCCGAGATCCTGCCACGTCTGCAGGGCAGTCTTGACGACGGGTGAGTCGACCGGCGTCTTCGCCGGCTCGACGCCGTGCAGGTCGACGACCTCGATGTCCTCGAAGCCGCGTCTTCTCAAGTGGGAACGGATCAACTCGACCACAGGACCGGGACTCTGGCCCGCGACGAGCCTGAAGTCCATCTTCACGAACGCCTCCGAAGGTACGATGGTCTTCGAGCCAGGACCAGTGTAGCCAGACTGTATGCCCGCGATGTTCGCGGTCGGGCGCACCAGCATCTCGTGCAGCGCTTCCTGGCCGGTCAGGCTGCGGTCCAGGGCCTCGACGCCCCAGGACTCCCGCAGCGCGGCGTCGTGGAACGGGATGCGGCTTATGGCTTCGAGGTCCTTCTCAGAGGGTTCTTCGGCGAGGGCGTCGAGGCCGTCGAGTGTGATCTCGCCGTTCTCCTCCTTGATGGTCCTCAGGGCCTGGATGAGGCGCCAGACCGGGTTCGGGGCTATGCCACCGTACATGCTGTGCAGGTCGTGGGAGGCGCCGCGGGCGCGCAACTCCACGTAGGCCATCCCTTTGGTGCCGCAGAAGATCATGGGCCGCCCCGCCTCGTCTTTCATGGAACCCTCCCAGAGGCAGGCGTCGGCGGAGAGGAGATCGGCGTTGGAGCGGACGAAGGGCGCGAGGTTGGGGCTGCCGACCTCCTCCTCGCCCTCGATGAGGAACTTGAGGTTGAAGGGTGGCGGGCCGTGCTCCTCCACGTATAGACGCAACGCCTGAATGCGGGCGAGCACGTCGCCCTTGTCGTCGGCGACGCCGCGGGCGTAGAGACCCCCGCCTCTGACCTGAGGCTCGAACGGGTCGCTCTCCCAGAGATCGAGAGGCTCGGGTGGCTGCACGTCGTAGTGGCCGTAGGACAGAAGCGTCGATTCGCCTGACCCGATCTCCGCGTAGACCACGGGGTGCCCTTCGGTCTCCATGATGCTGGCCTCGGCGCCGGCCCCTTCCAGCTTCCCCGCAACCCACTCCGCACAGTCTCGGAAGTCTCGGCTTTCGCCCTCTCGGGCGGAGATCGAAGGCATCCTGAGGAACTCGTTCAACTCCCCGAGTAACTCTTCTCTCGAACCGTCCACGCGCTCACGCAAGTCCATGTACCAAACCTCCTTTGCGACTCAGGTGAGGTTAGCACTTTCGCGCCCTCGCTTCGCGTCTCTTGGCGTGGTCCATCGGCAGGGTTGCTGATATATTGAGATCCGAGGTAGACCTGTGGAGAAGAGACCGGATCGCGACCCAGAGTCCCGCCGCGGAGGCCACCACCCCGAAAGGCGGAACTCCGATGACTTCTTCGGCCTGGACGTAGAGGAGATGAGCCCAAGGGCCCAGGTCACCACGAGCCTCGCCGTGCTCATCCCGGTCGCTATCGGTGGGATCATAGTCCTCACACAAGTTCCCTGGTTATGGTGGCTGATCTTCGTGTTCGGATGGATGATCTTCCCCGCCTTCGGGTTGCTGGTGAGGGGCATCGCGGGTCTTTCGGATAGCCCCGTCAAGCCTGCCGTCGCCAACCCCAGGGAGCGCGAGCTACTCGAGGCCCTGCAGAGGAGCGGCGAGTTGACGCCTGCGCAGGCGGCCATGGAGACGTCGCTAACGGTAAACGAGGCTGACGAGATGCTCGAGGATCTCGCCGCCAAGGGCCACCTCGACGTCAGGGTGCGCGGGGGAGGGCTATTCTACGGGTTGTGGGAGACTGACTCCGAGGCCGCGAGGAGGAGGCTTGGAGAGGAGTAGTCGGGTTTCTGTCCCAACACGCTCATGGTATCATTCAGGACCCGGAAGGGGTTTTTCGGCGTGTGAGATCTGGAGTATAAGGTAAACACTGGTTCATGGGAGAACGTAAGATACCTGAGACGCTCGAGGAGGCTTACCGCCTACGGGATACGGCCGACTCGTTGCAGGAGAGGGACTTCTACCAGGAGCAAGTCTACCATCTGAGGCGCGAGGAATACCGCTCGCGCGGTATAAGGACGGAGATCTCCTCCCGGCGCCGCGAGCGCCAGAGCGCCATAGAGTTCTCCCGCGAGATGTTCTTTCTGGAGGTCGCCGAGATCTCCGGCCAGGGTCCGGGGGGACGCGAGGCGCGCGCCGCCCAGCACGAGGCCCGCAGATACGCAACGCGCCTCGACACCCACGCCTTCTTGAAGCAGCTCGCCTCACCCCATTCCGGCGCCGTGGAACTGTACAGGCGCAACTATTTGGAGCTGCTTCGGATAGGCAAGTCCCCTTCCGAAGCATACTACCTCTCGCGGGTGATCGGGCTCGCTGGGGAGGGAGAGTTCAGGAGTGCCATCCAGAGCGTGCGAGAGACCGGCTATCCGGCCCGTGGGGGCGTGGCCTACGCGGTCGAGCGGGCGGCGATCCAGATAAGGGACCTTCCGGGGGGCATGATCCTGATCCTCCTCACCTTCTTCGCCTCACTTTTCGCCTTCGTATGGGCTACCCAGACCTGGGATACGGCGGAGGCCGGCACCATCTTCTTCGTCACTCTGGGCCTTATCGCGGCCGGGGCGCTGATGTTGATCTCCGCGATCTTTATCGTTACCTTTATCAGGTCGATAAACAAGTAGCTCCGCTGTCGGGGCGCGAACATCCTGCGGGGAAGGGCATAGATAACCCATATTCGCCGTATCCGCTGCTTGTTTGCTGCGCCGTGTAATGGCTATCAAACTCTCGCTTCAACTGTCAATCCGTATCGTGTATTGCCCCCCTTTTCTCTAACCAGCCTTCGGGGTCGTCCGTCGCACCTATGTACGTCGTCTTTTGCTTGCCATCCTTCCGATACTTGAAGTACCAGTAAGGGCCACGCTGCTTGCCCGTCTTGGTATTGGTTCTGAACTCAAGCTGTAGGATTCCGTCCAGATGGTTACGACGCTCCACAACTCTACTCGCACTAACTTGTTGGCGCTTGCTGTCAATGGCGGCTTGCAGGCGGACGAGGTCGGTAGGGTCGAGATGGTCGAGGCTGGCGATAATCTCGTCTAAATTGTGCATGCACACAGTATGTCATCTTCTTGGGCAGCGTGTCAAGTGCGGTGGAGTAGACTTTGTGTATGTCAAGGGAACAAGTTGTAACCCTGAGATGGAAGGAATACGCATTGAGCCGCAACCGTAGTCCTTGGTTCTCGTTTGGTTACCTGCTAGTGGTCATCGTACTCGTGTTGGTGGTCATCCTCCTGTTGAGGCAGTTGGTGTGAGTAGCTGCTTAAGTACATGGTGGTGCCACACGTAACACTTGTTCAACAGCATATCTGCATCGTTTTGCTTTTTCTCATTGGTGGCAACGGTGAAGCCTAGTTGCACCGATATGAAACGGTGTTAAGCGCTGTAAACCTTGTTTGACTGAGGGTTGTACGAAGAGTCCGACAAAGGTACGGTTTAGTCAGAGCCGATGCCCGTATCAGGGGTGATAGTGGGGAAAGGGAAAGGAGGATATGGGCATCGGTTAGCTCTTATTCATACCGCGCGTAGCAATGTTGTCAACATTTTGGATGTGTTCTACAGCACATTCGCACGGATGCTCACACATAAACCAAAGCACTTTCCTCTACTATATGAAAGCTGCCGTTCCCTGGGAGAGAATATGTTAGATGTAGATACCGAGACAGCAACTCAGGCTTGGTTGGTGAGTGCGCTAGAGCATGCACGCACTAGGGGTCAGAAGAAGGTCGTAGGCTACTTGGAAGAGGTAGCAGACGACGTGGTGTTCGAAGTGGAGATGGCAGCCAGAAGAGCTTCCCTCGTTGGTTAGCATAAGCGTCCTACACAAGGGCGAGAAGGCGTAGAGATATGTGACATGTGTTCTCTGGTATTCGTGAAAGCGTTACACCCTTATCCACAATACAAGAGAACATGGCCGAATTTAGTCGATATGCAGGTTATTCTTGGCAATGCGCTGCCGTGTGTTGACGCAGGCACCACGAACACAACGGTATGGCCGCTAGCTACCACTTCGACCATTCAGCGAGGGTGTTGGGATAGGGCGAGACTCAACAGGAAGTAGATAGTTAGACGCTCGTAACCCTTTTATTTGCGCTGCGATTATTTCAGCGTATTGTGCATAGGTATCGGTGTTTGCGTGCATCGCAGGTTTCAGGGTGGTACCGGATAGCGTCATAAACGCCTGTACTCATTGGTGACATTCAGTGAGGGTACTGGGGGTCGAAAATTTCCCATAGGGGTCCCAACGTGCGGATAGGATGACCCCGCTGGATAAATCACAATAGGATTAAGGCCAGGGGCTATCGACCGGCAGCTATACCAGCAACCGCTTACCAGTACCGTCAAGAATATGTGAGCAGTCTCCATTAAGCACGTACGAGGTTGCCCGAAGCATCTCAGGCAGGACCGACAGAAACTCTCTTGAGACCTTTTCCCACGAGGTCTTGACAACATTCGTCACAATCATTATACTTACCCCGTAAGTCTACGCCGCAAGGGGGCGGTGGGAAAGGGACGGGTGGAGACCGTGAGGCGCGTGAGCTTGGTTCTGGTGATGATGGTGGTGGCGCTCATCGTTGGCAGTGGAGTGGCGGTCGCTGCGGTGAAGCTCGGTACGGAGGGGCGTGATTTCCTCGCAGGCACAGCCAGTGAGGACGTGCTCTACGGTAGGGGCGGCAGTGACGGTCTTGCTGGCAAAGGAGACGATGATGTGCTCTATGGTGGTGATGGCGGCGACTTCATGCACGGTGGCGGGTTTGGCTTTAGCAGTTCCCCTGACGGCGAAGACAAGCTATTTGGCGGGGACGGCTCGGACTGCTTGTTTGGCGGTTCGGAGGATGATGTTGTAATTGGTGGTTCAGGCAACGACTTCATGGGATTTTACTGTTTCGATTTCGTCTTCGACAAGGGCAACGACGTGTTCTACGGAGGCGGCGGAAACGACGACATCATAGCCTTTGAGGGTGGTTCCAAGCGCGACCTCGTCTTCTGCGGGGCCGGTAGGGACACGGTCTACTACCAGAAAGGCGTGGACCGTCTCTTCGACTGCGAAAGGAAGTTCTCCGTCTAGGCCGTCAAGTTCGAACGTCCGACTGAGAAGGTGGTAGTAGGGCATTGGCGACTTCCATCCTCATCCGGTTGGGCGGGCTAGTAACCATGGTAGGAAGCGCTGCCTTTGCCTTGGTGTTGTTGCTGAGTCCCGCCTTGGGTAATTTGCGTGCGGAAGCCGTCATCGGCCCGATGTTTCTCTTGCTCTTTGTGGTCGTCGGCGTGGGCGTAGCGGCCATAGCGACCCTACTGCGAAGGACGCGCTACACCAAGTTAGCGGGGCTGGCTTCCATAGGCTCCTTGGTCGGCTTGGTGCTCATGGTTGTTGGCCTACTCACTATCCAGGAGTTCGTGGGCCTCATTCCCATGTTCTTTGGACTTTTGGTGTTGATTGTGGCGCTGGTGGTGTTGGGAGTATTGTCGGTAGTCACGAACGTGTTGCGGTGGTGGGGCAGCGTGGCGCTCGTGACCGGGCCTCTATTCTTGTTCTTCGCGGTTTTCGGCACACTACTCCCGCCGATGCATTGGCTGATAGGGGTGCCTTGGATTGCGGTGGGCTTGGCTGTCTTCCTAGCGGCGGGCCGACGGACCGAGCAACCCTCAAGGGTGCGGTAAGGAGACCGAGAGGCAGGAACCATGAGGCAATCAACGCAAGAAACGGAACCTGAGGGACGCTTGGTCAAGTTTCTGCTGGTCGCACTGGTCGCGCTAATCTGCGGCGTGGGAGCTGATGTAGTCCTTGTCCTCCCCTATGCGCTGTCCTCTGAACCCTGGCGGATGTGGTTCGCGGCGTTCGGCATCGGTGCCCTGTTCGCTGCTCTCGCTGCCGCAGGGGTTGGTACACTCATTGCTTCTGACCGAACTTATAGTCGTCTTCTGCTGGTAGTCGCAACCTCAGAGGCCGTAGCCACCGTCCTGGCAGTAGGCGGCTTCCTCGTGCTGCGGAGTGCGGTGTTTCTCTCGTCAGCACTATTGCCTTTCCTCTCCGTACTCTTCCCAGGGTTGGTGATGGCGGTTATTGCGCTTGCCGGTAGCTGGGCGGCATTGCGCTTCCGCAGCCCCAGGCGGCGCTTGGCTCCAGACATCCTTGCGACAGTTGGACTGTTGGCGTTAATGGTAGTGGTCCACGTTAAGTCAATTATCTTTGCGCCTTTGCCGTGACTTCGAGCTGAGGAGTTCTGTGAGCAACGGGTACGCCGGGAGGTAGGAAAGCATGAGAGAAACGGATGTAGCGAGGTGCAGCTTCTTCGGAGCCGTGGGGTTCGGCATCGGATGGGCTGTGCTCGGAATCTTGGGCGGTGGATTTCCAATGGCCGGAGGGGTGGGCACGGTCCTCGGCAGTGCAATCTTCAGCGGAGACCTCCCGTCCCTCCTCCTGTACACGCCTGTTCTTAGCCTTTGCGGTGCGTGTGGAGGAGCGGTACTCGGTCTGACCTTCAAAGATTCCAGGCGAGTAGCGATTCTAGCTGTGCTGGGTGCTGTGGGGTTCTTCTTAGGGTCATTCATCGTCGTCTTCCTGTTCTTCTCCCTTACGTTCGTGCAAGCGGGGTACGGCATACTAGAGGCGCTCAGCGCGGCGGCAATGGGACTGGTCGTAGGTGCTCTGTTGGGGCTGTCTCTCCGAAGCTTCAGAGGAACGGGGGTACTGGCTTTGATGGGCTTAGTGGGCTTCGGCATAGGAGGACTAATTGCCGCAGCATTGCAAGGTTTCCCGTTGCAGCCCTCGGAGAGTTTCCCCTCGTTGCAGACTGCGGCGTTCGGAGCCGTCGAAGGAATCATTGGGGGAGCATCGCTAGGAGCGGCACTCGGATACCTAGAAAGCCACAAGTTAGCCTCAGAACAAAGGCCAAGAGTCAGGTAAGCTTCAACGTGATGAGGGCCACGGAGTAACCCGCAGCCCTCAAGACTATACGTGAGCCACGTACATCTCCCTCTAACCATTACTGTTGTTCACAGCAGCCTCTCGTACGTCGTGGCGCAAGTGTACTATTCTTCGGGCATCATCCGAATCTCGCTAGTCTGGGTGACGGGAATAGCTACAACCGTGCCCTTGCTCGGTCCTTGTTCTGAGAAGACGTACCAATACGTTTCATCATGCGACAACAGCACCCCTTCTACTACCGCAGGCTCTACTGCCTGTTCGTTTTGCGTTTCACTGTAGGAAGGCTCGGTCAGACCGACTAAGGCTGCTCCGTTGCTGTCCGTGCTAGGAGGGCTGGCTGCGGCAGTAATGCGCGTGTGGGGCAAGTATTTCAGCACCGGGTCGTCTCCAGCAGAAAGACGAGCCTGTACTGGAAGCCAGATGACCACAATGAGTAGTGAGACGACGAACGAAGCACATACCAACCATACCCACCGCTCCAACCAGGACTTCTCGTTTTCATCCTCGGGACTTGATAACACTCCCTGTCTTAGATTACGTAGAATGGTGTAGTGGTCTGCCGATTCAGGCAAGCGCCTCAAGAGTCGCGGCAGAAGCCACAGTGCCAATGCGGCTACAGGTAGCGTCCACAACAGATACTTCAATCCCAGGCCAATCACAACTGCCCTATCCATAATGCTCACGACGTGCCAAGCGGTCAGAAATCTGAACTCATAAGCCGTTTCTACCCACCACAGGTTTACTACCTGTGCGAGGCTTCCTATGGCGTAAATCACGGCTAACGGAGTACCCAACACAGCAACGAGCTTCTCCAGCGAACCTAACATTCCCTTTCCCTTCTCGTCTCCTCAGTGTCTTCAGAACCAAACCGATGAAACCAAACGGCAGTGAATTCCGAGTGAATCAACGGGCTAATTCCCGGCCCGCCTCAAAACCCTTAAGGGTTTGCTGGTGGGATGAATTCTTGCGTGTGGCGGATATGGCGCATCCAGGGTCCTCATGCCAGGGGTGCATTCCCTACGGGAACCCGCCATTTGCTTGCTATGCAACGCGCCTACTACCGCTACCCCTTTTGGGGTAGTCTAGGGTGAAGGGGGACCCCTTACAAAAATCCCGGTAGGAGTCCCACCAATGGGAAGTGGTGCCCCATCCTACGTGGGAACCTCCCATTAAGAGCTTGCGCCAACAGGCGATGAGCACATGTATAAACGGATGCTACAAAGCACGAAGGCAATTGGATTACCTCAGTTGGACCACCTGAAGAGCGGCTAGCCCTCGGATGGCACTTCCCTATCCGCGCGGCCTCTAAGCCTTCGCTGGTTGAGGGAGGTACCCACGCACGGAAGCTATGCCCCTATGTCGTTCCATCCTGGTCCTTAAGCAACTCATCACGGATGCGTAAAATTCGCCTGCGGTTGAACCTGAGCTGCTCTACGAGCTCGTCTCGGTGGTGCTCTGCACGCCGCACGCGCAACTCGTCGGCCTCGCCGTCGACGCTATCCAACCACTCATCCATCTTGAACACTTCGCTGAGCATAGTCTCGGAGCGGCCCTCCACCTTGAGCAACTCGGCGTGGAGCACGCACACCAGGCTCCCATCCAACTGGACCTCACCTAGCCTCCGGCACTCTCCTTCTGATGTGAGGACCTTGCCGATTTCACAGCGGGGCTGCTGGTCGGTCAACTGCTCGTTGGCATCTACTTCTTTGGCCAAAGGAGCACGCACCTTCCGTCTGGGCATGTCAACCTCGCCGGTTAACGGAACGTGCCCGAAGGCCCGAGTCGAGGGGAGAAGCACATCCCAGCTTGCGAGTGGGCTTCGGCCCCAGTAAGGCAGCCACACTTAGTAATTGTGCTCATGGTAGCACGCTTGACTCTCCTCGTCGCGAAGGGCTAAAGCAGCGGTAGATGTTTCACATTCTTGTATCATCAGCTATATTTTGTGCCTGCCAGCGTGTATACTCGATAGCTAGGCGGGTTAGGGTCTGGTCTGAGGCGGAAGTTCGGCCTCGGCTTTGTCAATGGATACGGGGGTGAACTCCATGCAATCACACGATGCCCTCATTGGAAGGAGGGTGAGGGTGTTAGAAACCGACAGGAGAGCAGAACTTTGGGGGATGCTCGGTACGATAGAGCACCGCTGGGGGCACCCAGAGTACCTGGCATTAGATGTGCGCCTCGATGATGGGCCATTGGAGTTGTTCTGGGCTCACGGACTGGAGAGCGCAGATTAGGCGGAGTAGGCTCTCGGAGCCTGAGGGCCGGTTGTTATTCACTAGAACACTTAGCAAGACCGCAAGACTTACACTGGTATTTCGAGAGAGCCTCAGCAAGATGCTCCTTCATCTCGGGAAGCTTGGACAACTCTCCGGTAGTCGAGCATCTAGTGCCTGCTTCTCAAGCAAACTCGCTGCTCCCTATTGGTGCAGCCTCTAAGTTCTCCACACCCGCATTACTGATATACGGCTGTGTCATAAAAATATGGGAATGGGGATTAATGTTTGGGACCGAAGTTCCGACCTCATCCCAAGCGCGGAGTACAGAGGTAAGCTGCTCCGTGTCGTCCACGTGGCGAGATGCCACTCCGCTCGTCGGTAGGTCTTGCGTACACACCCCCGGTGCGCAGCATGGCAAGCACCGGAACAATAGGTTCATATCATGCTGCCCTGGCTCTTTCGCAATAAGGTCACTTCCATAGGTCCTCTCCGGTGAGCCGCGAGCGGCGCAACATTAGGAGAGGACATTAGGCGGGCGATTTCACCCCCGGCTGTGCAGTGAGGAACCTCAGTACAATGAAGCCAGGAGAGGTTGTGGTAGCTAATGCCTTGCTCGTCCTTCTTCGTGTCGTCGCTGTCGCTCCTAACTCGTCCTCGCTGCGGCCTGTTAGTGAGTCAACTTGGGCGCTCCTTGCCACCTCAGTATTGGGAACCTTTGGGGTTATGACACTCCTATTCGTCGTGTCATGGCTGTTCGTGTTAGGGGTGCAAACAAACGTCTCTCCTATATACGCTATTTATCCCTCACTATGACTACTTCTTGAAGAGAACCCCTAACACCCCTAACATTCCCTTTACTTATGCCGAAATACCCCTAACATTACCCTTAACACACCACTAACATGTCGGGGCTAACCCCTAACATGCCGGTGGTGCCGTGGCTCGTTGGCGGGGACGTACCCCTAACATTTCGCTTCATACCCCTAACCTAGTCCTCTCTGGCCCTCGGTATCTTGGCCCCTCGGTACCTTGACCCCTAGCCAAGTGCTCACATTGTTGGGCCTCACGTTTTCAAGCCCCAACCTCTCCCAGTCCTCGCGGATTCGGTTCTCGGGTCGCCTGCCGTGGCCGTTCTCCTGACAGTAGCGTGAGTATTCGCTGTAGAGGGTGCTTGACTTAGTGCGTAGCTTATCCTTACGGCTTGGGTCGTACTCGCACCATTCAGATTCAAGAGACTGGCGGGGAACGTCGTTGACTCGTTGGAATTCCCCCATCTCACGCCTGACGCTCTCGGGTATCAACAGTTGGCCGCGTTCCTGGTAGCGTGCCAATCCGTCGAGTGCCCACTTCAGGATACCCGCCCCCTCTGTCTCTATCTGTCGCCTAACTGCCGGGTCGCGGCGGGATTGCCGGATGGCCTGCATCTTCACTGGGGCAATCCTGCGGAAAAGTCCATTGTCGGCCTCATAAATGGCGGGTAGCTCATTCATGGCCCAAAGGAGCTTGCATCGAGGCGCAATGTCTACAGGGTCGCGGTATTTCCTCTCGACCTGTACGGGGTCGCCGCTGATAATCTTGTTCAGGAGGTCCGTGCAGGAGACGAAGCCTGCGGGTTGCTCTGTCGCCGTGAGTAGCGTCTTACCGGGTAGCGTCGCCAGTGAAACCTGGAGCGGGACAGTTCCCTAAGCCCAAGCTCCCCGGCACGTTGCCCCATCATGCCCTTGATGCCAGCAAGGAAGGTGCTTTTGCCCCCGGCGGGGGGAGAATACAGCCACACGGCTATCTCCTGGCTCTGGTCGGTCGTGAGTGCCAACCCAACAAACTCCTGTAGGAACGCCGCCACATCCGAGGCGAAAACCTCCGATATGAACCTCTCCCACGTCGGGGCTTTGGCGTGCTTGTCGTAGTCGTAGGGAACGGTGCTTGTGGCGTAGTGTTCCCGGCTATGGTCAATCAACTTGCCCTTAGCAATGTCCAGCGCACCGTTTCGGCACACGAGGATGTTAGGGTCAGCGTCCCAATACTCATTAGGGATGGCTACGCTGACACGGGTAGCTCCGGCGACAGAGGTTGCAAGCTGGAAAGTCGGCCTGATACCCTCGTCTTTGGCGGCCACCAGCACGGTCCAGACCCTCTTTAGGACCGTATCTTCTTCTATGTTCTCCCAGATGGCCCCGTCGTACCTTCGCCAGTTCCCCTGACCGAATGCCAACGGCGGTCCAGCTTCTAAAACCCTGCCAAGCAAAACGTCCTCCGTGGGGTTTAGAATCTTGGTGTCTGTCATTTGCTACTCCTTTGGTGATGTTCTGTTAGATTCGGTTTGCTTCAAGAAAATTGTCAAGACTCTCCGGGGACACTCTGACACCGTTGCCTGCTTCCACGCCCACGACACGGACCCCTGCAATGTCATACAGGTCCAAGTGCCCCTGCTCGGCAAGCGTAAAGATGTGGCGCGTAGAACACTTGAGAATGTCCCTGGTTTCGCTGATGGTTAGCAGGGCATCTAATCTGTCGCGTATCGCCCTGTTTCGTTCTATGAAATCGTCGTAAGTTCGTTCCTTCATCATGCTTTTTCCTCTCGTTGCGGTGCTCTTACTCGCCAATCCTTATTACCGATTACACATCGCTCACCCCCTTCTCTCGTGCTCTCAGGATTGCGTAGACTTCCGCATACGGAACCCTCATTTGCCCGGTAATGTCCCTGACCGCTCTAAGCCGCTTCTCCTTAGCCAATGCGTAGGCTCGCTTCTCAGGTAGCTCTAGAAGCCTCTCGGCCTCAGCAACCGTATAAGCGGGGTCCGGTAGTCTCTTCATTGCATCTCCTCTCCTTGTGTTTCCGCTTCTCGCAACGAGAGGGGAAATGACTGCACGTTTCGTATTCCCCCCTCACTTAAAAACGGCAAGAAACCCCCGGATATCTGATGAACTACAGGTTCAGTGTTCACTACCCCTCGTATCTCCCATTATAAAAACCGCTTGCCCACATTTCGGTGCCTGGTTTAGGGTTGTCGGCGCGCAAGATAGGCGGGATACAGGACTTGGCTAATACCCCGCCGTGTCTATGTGGCGCGTCTTGTGAGACTAACTTAGAGCGTCGTCAATGCCGCTGGCTGCAATGCCGGAGGTGCCATCAATCATATGCGCATAGACCTTCATTGTTATGCCGGGGTTGGCATGTCCCAGGTACCTGGTCACCACTGGTATAGGGACGTTCTGATTCAGCAACAGGGATGCCGCACCGTGCCTCAACTGATGCGGTGTCAGCGTCTCTGGCAACCCCGCTCGTCTTAGTGCTGGCCGCCATGACCACTTATAGAAGTTGGACACATCTACGGGCTTGCCGCTGCCTGTTGCGAACAGATAGCCCGTAGGGTTAGCTGTACCCCCATAAAACCTCTCACAAGCTTCTAGAGCCTTCTGAGGCAGCTTCAGTGTACGCCTGCTGCTAGCTGTCTTTGGTGGCGTTACTTCGCCGTGGTAAAGGGTGTGCTCTACCCTGACTGTACCCCGCTCTAAGTCTATGTCCTCGAATCTTAAAGCTAGCGTCTCACCTATTCTCAACCCAACTAATGAACAAAGGTAGAATACACACTCGAACCCATCACCCCCTACAGCATCCAGTAGTCTACGTACATCATCGGGTGTAAGTACAGCCTGCTCCTTACTCGTTTGCTTAGGTGCTTTCACGTCATCTAGTGGGTTCTCCTTGATGTACTTGGAACGTACAGCATCCTGTAGTGCTTGCTTCAGTATGGCGTGTATTCGACCTACTGTGGACGGTGCAAGGTCTGCTGATAGTAGGGAGCGGTACATACCCCGCACGTCAGCAGAGGATAGCTTACAGAGCCGTGCGTCTCCGATGTGAGGCTTTACCCGATTACGCAGCATGCTCTCCTGTCCCCGCCACGTCCTACCGCTTACGGTATTGCGCCTCTCTTCCATCCACAGCCCAACTGTCAGCCTGTCTGCTGGTACGTACCCCTCATCCCTGTCTAGAAGTGCCTCTCTGAGGGCCTTCTTAGCCTCACCCCTGCTCTTACGGTAGATGTACCGGACCTTACCCCTAGCGTCCTTATATTGCGCTACCCACCGACCGTCTTTGCGGCGGTATACGCTGCCTTCCGCTGTCATTTACTGTCACTCCCAACTGTCAAGGGAGCGGGAATGTTGACTTGTGCAGGAAAAAGAATTTCGTTACCTTTATCAGGTCGATAAACAAGTAGCTCCGCTGTCGGGGCGCGAACATGCTGCGGGGAGACTCCAATACACGCGCCGGTGCCAAGATCCGAGACACCGCAAGAGACGCCGGCAACCTATGGTGGGCGGCGCCAGCGCCGCGAACAACAGAAGAAAGCCCGCCGTAGACTCCAGCGCCGGCGTCTTCTCGTGCCGCTGCCCGTTCTGATCGGACTCCTCACGGGGGTGCTCTTTCTTCGCTTCTCGATAGGGGAAGAACCTGTAGCCCGCCTCGAGGTCCCCACGGTCGAATCAGGGCCCGAGGCCCCCACCGCTGAGTCGCAAACCGGCTCGAACTCTGATCCTCGGGGCGGCTCCGAGGTAGCCGAAGGCGCCACCCGCGTCGAGGCGGAGCTTACCAACAAGGAGACAGAACCCCTGCGGAGCGCCCTCAAGCAGATAGCCCAGGTGTATCCCGCCACCTACGGGGTCGTGGTCTTGGACCCCTCCTCGGGCGAAAGGGTGGCGATGGACGCCGACCATCGCTTTCCCGCGGCCAGCCTCAACAAGCTGCCCGTACTGATGACGCTCTACAGGGCGGCCGCCAGCGGCGAGGTAGACCTCGACGCCAAGATCTCCATGCAGGCCTCCGACGTGCAGGCTTACGGTACGGGTGTACTCTACACCCGCCCCGTCGGGTACACCATGACTCTGCGGGAGTGCGCCAGGTTCCTGATCAAGAAGAGCGACAATACGGCCTGGAAGATGCTCGACAGGTACCTGGGAAGGGAATACATCAGGGCCGAGTTGTACCGTGCGGGCGCACGCTCGACCGAGTACTGGATCCCCAACACCACGACCCCGGACGACGTAGTGCTCATGCTGGAGAAAATCTCCGACCCCTCCTACACTACCCCCGATCTCTCGGCCGAGATGCTCGACCTCATGGCGAACACGGATTTCGAAGACCGCCTGCCCCAACCCCTGCCTGAAGGAACGCGGGTCTCTCACAAGATCGGCTACTACGGAAGTACTTTCGCCGACGCCGGGGTGGTGTTCCCAGAAGGAGCGCGTGATGCATTGGACGCCTACTATATAGTAGTGATGGCGGGCGAGACGACCGAGTCGACGTCGCGCGCCGCCACGCAGGAGATGTCCCTCGCTGCTTACCGTATCTTGTCCGAGCCCGCGAACTCTGGCGCTAACGACGCACCTGACGGTAAGAAGCAGGGCTCGTAAGAGATGGTGTAGACTTCGCCACCCCCCTCCAATAATAGGACAGAACCAACCCACATTATTAATAAGCGTTAAGTAAATCGTAAAGAATATTGGCAAACGTGTTGACTTGGTGATGTGGGGATGAAAAAATGCGGTGCGCAGCGGCAATTTTAAAACGAGGAGACAGGATTGAAGAAGATCATATTATTGGCGGCTATGTTGGCCATGGTGCTCGCTGCTGCCGTGCCGACTATGGCGCAGAAGGGCGATGGCAACATAGACTCGCTCATCGCGCTCGGTGTCGGTATCCTGCTCGTCGCCGGTGGCCTACTGGCCCGTAAGATCGTCCGCTAAGCGGGCGTACGAGGTCCAACCAGGCGGGTCCCCTAAGGGACCCGCTTTTTCGCGCGGCTCTACAGGCCTGGCGGCACGCCCAGCGGCTTGTATTCGGGGGGTGTTGTGGATATCCTCAAGGACGGTGATCTTGCTTGAGCCGTGTGATCTTCAGACTCTCTGCGGGTTTTCTGGTGGGGGTTTTGGCCCTGCTGGCCACGGTCCTCTACCTGTCGGATTACTACACTGGCGAGCAGCAGCGCCTGGCCGCTGCCGGGGACGTCGCTGGAGCGATGGAGGCGTCGCGGATGGCGGTTCGCCTGGACCCTTTCGACGTCGACGCGCTCCAGGCGCAGTCCTTTCTATGGCGGCAGCAGCAGAAGCCCGATAGGGCTGCCCTTGCTCTCAAGGAGGCGATAGAGCGGGACCCCAACAACTACCTGCCTTACCTGACGTTGGCCAATCTCCGGCTCTCTACGGGAGATCTAGACGCTGCTGTGAGAGGCTACCGTGATGTGCTCGAGCTCAACCCGAACGCCGTTTCGGCCAGAAGTTCTCTCGCGCAGGCGCTCGCGAGGCAGGGAAAGCTGCGGGAGGCCAAAGAGGAGTACGAGGTGCTCGAGAAAGAGAGGAGCCTCACCTACCAGGACCGCTACAATCTCGGCAGGATCCTGGTGCGAACAGACGAGCCGGCCGAGGGAGTGATGAAGATAGAGCGGGCCAGGCGCATGGCGGCCGCCGAGCTGAACAGGCCGGGCAGACCGCTTAGCGGGCAGCAGCGGCAGCTCTTGGTATCCATGGATCTCGCCACCGCCGATGCGCTCGTCGTCCAGGGCAGGTACGAGCAGGCGCGCAGGATTCTGTTGCGGAGCCCGTCCGAGCAGGCGCCGGGTCTTCTCGAGTTACTGAACACGGACCCCGCGGCCTACCGGGAGCAGGTGATCCACAGTGACATCTACTAGCGGCCGGGACTGGCGGGACAGGGCTCGGGACGATCCTTCACTCTCTGAGGTCCTCTACGTGTTACGGAGGAGGAGCCTGCTGGTCGTCGGGGTCGTACTGGTCCTTGTTGGCATCGCGCTGCTCTTCGGGCTCTTCCGCGAGCCGTTATACACCGCCGAGACGAAGGTGAGCGTCAGGCCCCAGGATGAGCTGGAGGGTGAGGAAGCCAGGCTTGGTTTCCTCGAAGAAGTGCGCGGCGCCGTTGTCACACAGGAGATGTTGGGCGAAGTAAGAGAGCGGGCCGGCTGGGAGGCCGGGCCGAAGGCGTTCTCGGAACGGCTCGACCCGAGACCGTTCGTGAACACGGACGGCGGATCGGGGTTACAGATACAGTTCTCCAGCAGCGAGCCCGGGCAGGCGGCCCTGGCGGCGAACGCTTACGCCGAGTTGTTCGTCGAGGGAATCGAGGATCTCAGAGATAGACCGCTTGCTGGCGGCGTACCGGTTGCGGAGGCCGTCGTGGAGCAGAAAGCCGTGCCTGGAGACTACAATCCGCGGCCCCTGATCTACGCGGCCATCGCCGCAGGGGCGGGATTGCTGGTCGGGGGCGCTGCCGCCTTGATACTCGAGGGACGGGCCAGCGGCTGGCGGGGCGTACGAGACGCCGAACTGACGCTGAGAGTGCCGGTGCTTGGCACCATACCGGACTACTCTTCGAAGAGGACCGAAGGTTGACGTGAGGGGGTTGCTCGCCCACGGCTCCCCGGTGACGAGTCACTACGAGGATCTTGCGGGCAACCTCCTGAGGATGGGGGGGACGGGTAGCGTCGTAGTCACCAGCCCCGAGCCGGGCGCCGGGCGCACGAGCGTCTGCCTCGGCCTCGGCGCCGCCCTGGCCGGTATGGGACGGCGGGCCGCCGTCGTAGACTTCAACTTCGAAGACTCGCAGTTGCACAAGATACTCGGCGAACCGAATTTCGTCGGGCTTACCAGCGGTCTCGACGATAGTAAGACGTTGGAGCAGTTTGGGTATGAGGTCATCCCCAGACTTCTTGTAGTCCCGACCGGTCCCGTTCTGTCGGATCCCACCTCCCTGCTGGAGAACGAGGGTGTCAAGAAGGCAGTAAGGGGCCTCGAGAAGAGCAGGGACCCCGTGCTGCTCGATGCGCCGGTGGCGGGGAGGGTGCTACGGTCTCCGAACCTCCTTGGCGGCTTTGACGGGGTCCTGCTCGTCGTCCACGCCTCCCGGACTTCCAAGCGCGCCGCCCGCGAGACCGCGGACGACCTGCTGGAAGCGGGCGCCAACCTGCTCGGCGTGGTGTTGAACGGATGTTCCTGATGCGCGGTCGTCGAGGGGTCCGCCCGGGGGCGAAGTGGTGAGGGAGGTCCAGCCCCCCGGCGACGCCAGAGAGCGCTCCTCGGGCGCGCCACCCAAGGAGGATAGGCACCGCCGTCCGGGGAGGCTGCTCGCCCTTCTCAAGAGCCTGGTCATGCTGGCGCTGCTGGCCGTTACGGCCTACGGGATGCTGGACTCGGCCCTCTACAGAGACGAGCTCTGGTTGCCTGTCGCCGCTGGCGTCCTGTTCGTGTTGTTGGTGACGCTGTTCGTGCGCGGTTTCTACTGGGATCTGCCCTCGGTCGGCATCTTGCTGGTGGGGCTGCTGGCCGCGCTCGTCGCCGTAAAGGGGCTATCCATGGTCTGGACGATAAGCGAGACGGAGACCATCAAGGAGACCCTGCGCTCCTCCATGTATCTGGCGACCTTCGTAATGGCGATGGCCGCGCTCACCTCCGGGCGTCAGGTCGGCCCGCTCATCGACGTCTCGGTCGTCATGGTCGCTGCGGTCGCGGGCTACGGACTCTTGCAGAAGATCAGCCCTATCGAGTACCCGGTCCGCTCCCTGGACGGTGTAAGGATGGACTCGACCCTGGAGTACTCCAACACCACCGCCGTCGTCCTTGGTATGGGGGTGGTTCTGGCCCTGGCGCGGATGAGCAGGCTACGCAATGCCCCCGTGAGGGGGCTCTACGCCGCCGTCACGCTCTGCTTCTTGATCGCGCTCTACCTCACGGTCTCCCGCGGCGGCATCGGGTCGCTGGGTATAGGACTCATGGTCCTCTTCGTCTTGGGGAGCGACCGCCTGCGGATGCTTCCCAACCTTCTCCTCCTCTCGCTGCCTGGCGCCTGGCTACTGTGGCAGATGCAGAGCCTCCCTGGGTTACTGGGGGTCGGCGTCTCGCGTCAGCAGAAGATCGCTGACGGGGCCCTCTTCCGAAACGATCTGATCGTGGCCCTCCTCGTAGCCTTCGTGTTGCAGGCCGCCTACGCCTTTCTGGCGAACCGCTACGAGCCGGCGCCCGCACTCAGGCGGAGCCTCGGTGTTCTCGTCGTTGCCGGAGGAGCGCTCGCGGCCGTATTGGGCGCTTTCGTGGTCTTAGACGGGTCCGGCGGTCCAAACGAGAACGTCGGCCAGAGGCTCGCCTCGCTCGATATCAGCTCCAGGGGAGACTACTGGAGCGTCGCCCTGGAGGCGTGGAAGGAGAAGCCCCTCACCGGCACGGGGGCGGGGACCTTCCAGTACACATGGCTCGAGAACAGGCCAGGGCTCAAGGGCGTCAAACAGGTCCACAACGTGTACCTCGAGCAAGGTACCGAGACTGGCCTGTTCGCCTTTCTGGCCTTGTTGGGCTTCGTGGCGGTCCTCGTTGGCTACACGGGGAGGGCCGCCTGGCGGTCGGGTCCGCTGGGAGAACGCCGGCTCCTCCTGGCCGGGTTCTGCTCCGCGCTCGTCGTCTACCTCGTCTCCTCGGCGTTCGAGTGGCATTGGTACCTCCCGGCCTCGACGCTCTTCTTCTTCGCCCTCGCCGCCATCGCCGTGAAGTACGCCTCCAGGGAGGACTGGGGAGTCGCCGAGGCGTCCCCGCCGGGGACCCGCGTGGCCGACCCTCCCGGCGCTCCCGTCGAAGCCGAGCGATAGTGGGAACATCGTCGGCCGGATGAGCGTTGACTATCTCAGGCCGGAGGACGGCTACGACCTCCAGGTGGAGCGCGTGGCCAGGGGGGTCTGCGTGGGCTCAGCCGGGCAGGGTGTGGGACGCTTGCTCGGCTACGCGACGCACGCTTCGGTTGCGTGGATGTACGGCCCGGCTCAGCTTGGCTTCTACGCCGTGTGGATAACGGTCGTGCAGGTGGCGAGCAGCCTCTCGCAGCTGAACGCCCGGGAACCCGTACGGTGATAGGCGCCCCCCTCTCACGGCTGGCCGGGGGGTTCTACGTCGACCTGGGGAAAGGCGACCACAGAAGTTCCGTCTTTCTGGCGGGAAGCGGGCGGAGCGGGACCACGTGGCTCTCGCAGATCATCAACCACAGAAGACGGTTTCGCTACGTCTTCGAGCCCTTCAACCCCAGAGAGGTCGTCCCATTCGCCCACTTCAGGACCAAGCAGTACCTGAGGCCAGACGACAGGAGGGAGGAGTACCTGGAGCCGGCACGCCTCGCTCTTACGGGTGGGCTCAGAGACCCCTGGACCGACCGCTTCAACGGGCGCATCGTCGCAAGGCGGCGCCTGATCAAGGACATAAGGGCCAACCTGCTTCTCGGCTGGATGCGCGCGAACTTCCCCGGCATGCCGATCATTCTCCTGCTAAGGCACCCTTGCGCTGTCGTAACGTCCAGGCTCGCGCTCGGGTGGAGGGAAAACCTCTCGGAGACGATGGAACAGCAGGAGCTGGTCGAGGACTTCCTCCTCCCCATGGAGCCGGAGATCCGGGCCGCCCAGGGCGACTTCGAGCGCCACCTCTTCCTCTGGTGCATAGACAACTACGTCCCCATAAAGCAGTTCGGGCCGGGGGAAGTTCACCTCACCTACTACGAGAACCTGCTCGCACGTCCCGAGGAGGAACTACAAAGCCTGTTCACCGCCCTTGGCGAGGACTTCGACGAACGCGTCTACGAAATTATGGGACGCCCTTCTCCCCTGAGCCGGAAGAACGCCCCAGATCCTTCCCTGGAAGGGTGGCGCAGCCATGTGAGCGACCACCAGCTGGAGAGAGCCGTCGAGATACTTCGCCTCTTCGACCTCGACCACCTCTACTACGGAGCAAGGGCTATGCCCGACCCATCAGGCGCCTACGCCCTGATGGACGGGGCGTAGGAGAGCGCGGTAGGTTCGCTGGTGCAAAAGCCGCCGGTGGTGATCCTCTCCGGTGTACGGTGGGACTTTCTCTGGCAAAGGCACCAGACGCTCGCCACCCTCTTCGCCGGCGCCGGATACCCTACCGTCTTCGTCGAGACCACGGGCCTCGCCAACCCCCGTCCGACCTGGGAGACGCTGCGCAGGGTCTTCGCACGGGTCCGTCGCTCCGGTGGCGCGAGAGTGAAGGCGTCGGCCGAGAAAAACCTCACCGTGTACGCGCCGCTCACCGCCCCGCCTACCTACGCACCATTCCGGTGGTCGAACGCTAAGCTCCTCGTCCCGCGCGTCCTCAGTGACCTCGTGAAGATATCCGGGTCTCGTCCGGTCGTCGTAGCCTACCCGCCGACCAGGACGACGCTGGACCTCGTCTCCGGCCTCGACCCGAGGCTCGTGCTCTACGACCGCTCGGATGACTACGAGCACTTCCCCGGCGCGCCGAAGGACATCGGGGAGACAGAACGCGAGCTCCTCCTGCGCGCCGACCTCGTCTGCTGTACCTCGTCGTACCTGCTAGAGAAGACCAGACGCCTCAGGCCCGACGCCTTCTCGAGCGGTCCCGCCGTAGACTACGAGCGGTTCGCGGTCCTGCAGGGTCCCCGCCCCGACGGAGAGGTCCACACCGTCTGCTTCTTCGGCCACGTGAGCCGGGAACGCGTAGACTTCGACGCCCTGCGGGCTATAGCCGGGGCCGGCTTCGAATTGCGTATCGTCGGCGGCGTAGGGAAGGATCTCCTCGAGATACCCGGGGTCGACTGCACAGGAGAGGTGTCCCACGCCGGGCTGCCGGCTGCTCTCGCCGGTGTCGACGCTTTCGTACTGCCGTACCAGGTCAACGATCTCACCCGCGCCATCTCGCCGGCCAAGACCTACGAGTGCCTGGCCACGGGCAAGCCCGTCGTGGCCGCCCACCTTCCTGCGATACGGGATCTCGCCGGGCACGTCTACCTCGCTGAGAGTCCGGAGGACTACGTGGAGGTCCTGCGAAACGTGAAGGGGCTCGAGACCGAGGAGAAGAGACGCGCCAGGATCGAACTCGCCCGCAAGAACTCCTGGGTGATCCGCTTTTCGGAGTTGGAGAAGGCACTGTGGCGCCTCCTGTAGAGCCTTCTGTAGGCCCCCGCGCGGGCAGGATCGACGTCCTTGGCGTGGGCGTGAACCCGATAACCGTGGCGGAGCTGCACGCGGAGATCGCACGCCTGGTGCGGGGCGAAAGGCTCGGCCTCGTATTGAACGTGAACGCCCACTGTCTAAACCTCTGCTATAGAGATTCCACTCTTAGGGATTCGTTGAACGGCGCCGACATCGTCTTCTGCGACGGGGCTGGGGTGATGATGGCGGCGCGAATGCTCGGCGGGCGCATCCCGGCGCGCATCACCTACGCTGCCTGGATCTGGCAACTGGCAGACTTCGCCGCGGCCGAGGGCTTCTCCCTCTACCTCCTCGGCGGCAGGCCCGGTGTGGCGCAGGAGGCCGCGAGGAGGTTGAGGGAACGTTATCCGGGCCTCAGGATCGTCGGCGTCCGTCACGGCTACTTCGACCACTCGGCCGGGAGCGTCGAGAACAGGGAGGTCCTCGAGGAGATCAACGCCGCCGCCCCCGACATCCTGCTGGTCGGCCTCGGCATGCCGCTCCAGGAGCGCTGGCTGGCGGAGAACAAGCACGGGCTCGACGCCGGCGTCGCCCTCACCTGCGGCGCCGCCTTCGACTACGCTTCCGAAAGGGTGCGCCGCGGCCCGCCTCTCCTGACCGAGAGCGGATTCGAGTGGCTGACGCGGCTCCTCAGCGAGCCCCGCCGTCTGTGGCGACGCTACCTCCTGGGCAACCCACTCTTCCTCTCGCGGGTCCTGAGGCAGCTCCTCTCGAGGCCTGCTTCGAGAGGGCCGGTAGATGGCCCTCCGCAGGGTCGTCTCTAGCCTTTCGGGGCCGTCGTGCCCGTGAGGCGGTCGTAGACGGTCTCGGCCCTGGCAATCAGGGCCCTGCGTCTGGGACTATCCAGGTCGTATCCCACCTCGCGCTTTTTCTTCTCTCTCGAGGCGAAGGGAAGAGAGACTTTGTTCTCCCAGGACATCCCCCCGAACCTCTTCCTGGAGTTCCTCTCCATGCGGGCGAACACGGCGTCGACGTTCCGTTCGTCGTGACGGAACTCGGAGAAGGTCGTCCCGAACCTCTCGTTTATGCGTCGGATGACCTGTCCGAAGTCCTCAGTAACCTCTTCGAAACGTCCGAGGACGTAGGCATCGCGGTACTCTTCGACGGTCTCGTAGAAAGAGAGATAGTACCTGAGAGCCTGGTCGACGGAGATCGGGTCTCGTACGGCGAAAGACAGCACGGCGTCTTCGGGTTTTCGTATCAGCACCAGCGTTGGTATCCGCCACCGTGCGGCCAGGATCACCTGCGCCGGAACGTGAAGACCGTAGGCGATGCGCACCCTCTCGCTTTGCGCCCTGTTGAAGGCCACCCTGGCGAACGAGTTGGCCGACCTCGGGAACCCCTCCATGACCAGTTGCGTCTCCTGGGTCACGACGCCCGCCTGGTCCTTGCGCGCCAGACGGTACAGCCCGTAGAAGGCGGCCGGGTGCTTGCCAGCGTAGATCTGGAGCCACTTCTCGAACCTGAACACGGCGGGGTGTTCGTCCGCGTTGGACCCAAACCGCTCCTCGATGGCTCTCACTCCTCCGCCTTGTCGCCTCACTTCTTACCTTCAATCTTACACACTCAGCACTTCAGCGTCTCAGCGAACAAAAAGCTGACTAGCTGAAGTGCTGCAGTGCTGACCAGAGCGTGATATGGAAGGGTTGACCCTTCCATATCACGCCATCCTGCGGCGGTATACTCCTCGCACGGAGGATCCGTGCGGATCTTGAGAGACATGCCGAAGAGGCTCCTTGGCCTCAAGCTGCTGCGGCGCTCTGCGAGCGCCCTCACCCTGGTGCTCGCGGACGGGCTCGCGCTCACTCTTGGGCTGGGAGGGGCCGCCTGGGTCGCTGGCGGCGGCAGGTCGGATCCCGCCTTAGGCCTCGCGCCGCTGTTGCTCGCGGCCTGGGTCACGCTCTTCACCGCCTTCCGCCTCTACGACAGGGCGCCCGTGCGGCGCAGTCCAGGGGGGCTAGTCGGGGCCGCGTTCTGCTGGGCCGGGTTGGTGACGATCGGGGCGGCGATCTACCCCGAAAGCGGCCTCGGGCTCGGTGAGATAGTGTCGGCTGCCGTACTCGCCTTGCTTTGCTCCGGCGCGCTCAGGTTCCTCTACGAGCGGGGAATAGGTAGGATCTACCGCCGCGGCTTCGGGCAAACGCCGGTTCTCCTGGTCGGCGATGACGAGGGCCGAGCGCGGTTGCGCCAGACGATGGGACACGCGCCTGGCGCCTACGTCCTGGCCGGAGAGGTTGACCTAGGAGGCCGGGGGGACGACGCGTACCTCGCGTCGGTAAGAGAGATGCTGGACCGCACGGAAGCCCGTGGCGTCGTCCTCGTCGGGGCTGAGCGGCTGCCCGACGAAGAACTCCTCGATCTCATCTACTCGGTGCGGCTGCGCGGGGTGCCGCTGAGGGTGGTGCCTGGCGCTTTCGCCCTGATGCGGGGCCGTACCATACTCTCCGAAGGCATGGGACTGCCGCTCCTCGAGGTCCACTACCCTGGGCTGGACAATACCCAGCGTACCCTCAAGCGCGTCCTCGACGTGACGGTTTCCGTGGCCGGACTCGTGCTCCTTTCGCCGCTCTTTCTGGCCGTTGCCCTTGCGGTCAGGCTCGACTCGCCAGGGCCCGTGCTCTTTCTGCAGAAGCGCGTCGGGGCGGACGAGAAGGTCTTCGTCTGCTACATGTTTCGCTCCATGCAAAGGGACGCCGAAGTGCGTCAGGCTGACCTCGAGCCGCTCAACGAGGCGGAGGGACCGGCCTTCAAGATCAAGGACGACCCTCGGGTGACCAGGGTCGGGCGTTTTTTGCGGCGCTGGAGCATCGACGAACTGCCCCAGCTCGTGAACGTCCTCAAGGGGGAGATGAGCCTGGTAGGTCCGAGACCCCTGCCTGTGCGCGACTTCCTGAGGATGGAGGAGTCCCACAAGAGGAGGCTCGGCGCGGTTCCAGGGATGACCGGCTACTGGCAGACCAGCGGTCGCAGCGACCTCTCCTTCGAGGAGATGGTGCGTCTGGACCTCTACTACATAGAGAACTGGTCGCTCTCGTTCGACCTCAAGATCATCCTCAAGACCCTCGACGCCGTTCTACGCCGCGAAGGTGCTTACTGATAGCAAGTCAGCACTTCGCCAGGTTTCGCCAGGCGGCTTGTCAGCATTTCTGATAGTCAGCCAGTCAGGTGATGCTGTGCAGTGCGTAGCTGGGCTTCGTGATGCGCGTCTGCGCCGGCCGACCAAAGAGCTTCGAACGGCGCAAGCTGACAAGCTGAAGTGCTGACCAGCTGAAATGCTCTAGAATAGCGGCGTCCCGGCGATGGGTTCGGGTTGCGGCTACCTAGCCACACGGGGGTACGAGAAGTGAACGTAATACTGGTGATCCTGGACAGCCTCAGGAAAGATCACATCGGGGTCTACGGCAACGACCGGATAAAGACCCCCAACCTGGATGCGCTCGCCAAAGAGAGCCTGCGCTTCAGCAGGGCCTACCCCGAGTCTTTGCCGACCCTCTGCGCCCGCAGGGCGATCCACACGGGCATGAGGACCTGGCCTTTCAGGAACATCGTCAAGCTTCCGGGAGAGACCTTCCAGCCGGCTGGCTGGCAGCCGATCCCAGAGGTGCAGACCACGGTGTCCGAGATCCTGTCCCAATCAGGTTACACAACGACCATGTTCGCCGACACCCAGCCCATGTTTCATCCCTCGATGAACTTCCAGCGCGGTTTCGGGGTGTTCGAGTGGATGCGGGGCCAGGAGAGGGACCGCTTCCGCCCCAAACTGGGCGTTCCCGAAGAAGAGATAAGGCAGAAGACGGTCCCAGGAAACGACGAGAGCATGGTCGACAAGGTGCGCCAGTACCTGGCCAACACCAAAGGCCGCAAGACCGAGGCGGACTGGTTCGCCCCGCGGCTCTTCACCAGGGGGATGGAGTTCCTGGATCGGGCCGGGGAAGGCCAGCCCTTCTTCCTCGTCCTCGACAGCTTCGACCCGCACGAGCCGTGGGACCCGCCCGAGGAGTACGTGGGCCTCTACAGCGACGGCTACGAGGGCAGGGACCCCATTGTGCCCAACTACGGCGCTTCGGACTGGATCGACGACCGGGAACTGGAGAGGATGAAGGCGCTGTACTCGGGGGAGGTGACCATGGTCGACCGCTGGCTCGGCCGCTTCCTCGAGAAGATGGAGTCGACGGGACGCATGGACGACACCCTGCTGCTCGTTCTGGCCGACCACGGCGTGGCCCTCGGCGAGCACGGCTACACGGGCAAGCCGTTCGGAGCGCTCTGGCCCGAGCTGACGGACATACCGTTCTTTATCAGGCATCCCGAGGGCAAGGGAGCAGGACAGACCAGCGACTACTACGCCTCCACCCACGACGTGGCCCCGACGATCCTCGGCGCTATCGGCCTCCTGCCGCCCCAGCCGATGGACGGCCATTACCTGAGCCGCCTGCTCGAAGGCTCAGAACCAGAGCCGCGCCCCCACTTTACGCTCGGCTACAACGAGTATGTGTGGACCCGCGACGAGAGGTACGTCATGTTCAGCGTGAACGACCGCTCCGACCCACGACTCTACGACCTCGAGAGCGATCCCAACATGGACGAGAACATCGCTGGAGACAACCCCGACGTCGTAGAGCGGATGTTCGACGACTACATCCTCGAGGACGCCGGAGGCCAGCTCCCTCGCATCTGATCCCGCAGAAGATGCCGGGGGCTTTTCGTCGGGTCCAAAACCTCTATAATCTGACGCCGTGACTTCGAGACGGGACATTGAGGGTGAAGACCGCGTGCGCGGGGAGAAGATCCCCGACGAGGGGCCTACCGCGGAGCAGGTAGACGAGCCGGTCGGGCCGAAAGACGACGACACTTACGTCGCGAAGGTCGCGCGCGGCGCCGGCATAAGCACAGCCGGACAGGGGGTCGGGCGTGTTATCGGGTACGTGACCCAGGTCGTCATCGCCCGCCTGCTCGGCGCGCAGTTCTACGGTTTCTACACCGCGGGCGTCGCGCTGATCAACGGCCTACAGATCCTCTCCCGGTTTGGCATGGAGAACGGTGTGGTGCGCTACGTAGCCCATTACAGAGAGCACGAGGATGCCTCGCGGGTACGCGGCACCATAGTGATGGCCTTGCTGTTCCCGATAGTGTTGAGCGTCGTTCTCTCCGCCGTGCTGTTCTTCGGGGCCGGCTTTATCGCCGACACCGGCTGGCTAAAAGAGAACGGGACCCAGATGGTAAGCGTGTTGCGCGCCTTTGCGTTCGTGCTTCCGTTCTTCGTGTTCATGAGCATGACGGCGTGGGCCACCCAGGGTTTCCAGACCGTGACGTATGCGGCCTACATCCAGCAACTAGTGCGCCCTGGGCTGTTTTTGGTCTTCGTCGGTGTCTGTTACGTGCTAGGAGCCAAGATCTTCGGGGTAATAGCCGCCTACGCGCTCGCCATGTTCCTCGCCGGACTCGTCGGGCTCTACTACCTCAGAAAGCTCTTTCCCGACCTCTTCGACCGCCGGGCGCAGACCGCCTTCGAGACGAAAGCCCTCTTCGGCGTCTCCATCCCGATGAGCATTACGCAGGGCGCCCAGTACCTCAACAACTTCTCCGCCATCCTAATCCTGGGCATCTTCGCCGCCGGGGCCCCGGTCGGCATCTTCAACGCCGCCGCGCGAACGGCCACCTTCCTGACAGCTGTGCGCTTCGCCTTTTCCGGCATCTTCTCCCCGATCATCTCGGGCCTGTACGCGAGGCAGAACATGGAGGAGATGGGCAGGCTCTACAAAGACGTGTCGCGCTGGATCTTCACCGGCGCGTTCGCGCTTTTCCTCGTGATCGTGGTCTTCGGTCCCGAGGTGATGGGGATTTTCGGAGAGGCGTTTGGGGCTGGCGTTACGGCCCTCGTCATCGTCGCCATCGCCCAACTCTACAGCTCTTCCGTCGGACCCGCGCCGCGAATGCTCGCCATGACCGAGAACCAGAACTTCGCCATGATCGCAACCTCCGTCGCCGCCATCACGGGCGTGATCGT
>Ga0126307_10000357_pt1 | contig 29432 bp, 29 predicted proteins | sample Plot28_FD_89955 | JGI IMG/M metagenome (GOLD analysis project Ga0126307, IMG submission 89955) | Serpentine soil microbial communities from UC McLaughlin Reserve, CA, USA - Plot28 | ecosystem: Environmental > Terrestrial > Soil > Grasslands | place: USA: UC McLaughlin Reserve, Lake County... | reverse complement strand
GACCCGTCCTGAGGGGACACCGGCACTTCGTCCTGCCCCCACAACCGGTGGAACTCCAGCCCAGGCATCACCGCCGGCGCCACCGCCTCCACCCGCTCATCACTCACGAACACGGAGGTCCCCTCGGCGTTGACGCCCGTCACCACTCGTCTGATGGACATGACGCGATTCTGCCGCCCCGCAGTCCTCGGCACCCCGAGATCGAGCACGTCGTGCCAGGTCGGGTTGGTCAGAGGCGGCTGTACCAGGTGGCGACGGCGGTACCGATCTCCTTCGGGCTGTCCTCTTGGACGAAGTGCACGCCCCTGACGGTCACCTCTTCCTGGTTGGGGAAGGTTCGGCAGAAGTCACGCTGCGGCCCGGTGAGGATGGCACCGGGTTCGGCGTTGACGAACAGCTTGGGAACGGGGCTCGAGACCAGCCAGTCGCCGTAGGCCGTCACGACGTCGGTGACGTCGGCCGGTTCGCCGTCGATGGGTATCTGGCGTGGCCACGTGAGCGTTGGGCGGCGGCCTTCACCGGGTTGGGCGAACGGCCGCCGGTACTCGGCCATCTCCTCCTCGCTCAGCTGGCGCAGGATGGCGCCAGGCAGCACGGCCTCGACGAACAGGTTGTCCTCCAGGACGAGCCTGTCCCCCTCCGGTGACCGAAACGCCTGGAAGACGTCCGCTGCCGCGGCGGGCCACGCGTCCCAGATGACCGGGGCCACGATCGCTTCCATGTAGGCGATGCCCTTGACGGCGTCGGGGTGGCGATGGGCCCAGTCGAAGCCGAGCGCCGAGCCCCAGTCGTGAACGACCAGCGTGACCTGCGCGGTCAGTGCGAGCTGGTCGAACCATGCGTCGAGGTAGCGCCGGTGCTCGGCGAACGTGTAGCGGTCCGGTCCGGAGTCGGGAAGCTTGTCGGAGTCGCCCATGCCGATCAGGTCGGGTGCGAGGCACCGTCCCAGCCCTTGGCAATATGGCCAGACGTTGCGCCACAGGTAGGACGACGTCGGATTGCCGTGGAGGAACACGATCGGCTCGCCCGCGCCGACGTCGACGTAGGCCATCTGGCGCTCGAGCACCTCCACTCGGGTCTTCTCCGGGATGGTGGCCATGGACTGCTCCTCCGGTCTTGTGGTGACGATCGGCGTCAGGAGAGCGGCACGATCGGCGCCAGCGGATGGGGCCCCCGCGGTTGCCCCAGTCGATGAGTTTGGCCGCCAGGAAGAGCGGGACCGCGAGGCTCGCGCAGCGCGTGGCGCGCCGTCAGTCACGCCAGTCGATCCACTGGCCGTGCGCGTGCACGACGCCGAGGAGCGTCCTGTGGACGCCGGAGGTGTCGAAGCGGACAGCGCCGAGGACGCACGCGGCCGCATCGCCGTCGGTGTCGGGCACGTCGAAGCCGCCCACGACACCGGACTGCTCGGCGCTGATCCAGCCCACCGGCCGCGACGACGAGGCCCGTTCGAGCAACTCGACGAAGCGGGCGCGCTCGTCGAGCGACAAGTACGCGAACGCCGCCGTGGTGAGGACACACGCGGTCGCGCCGGGGGGAAGCTGATCGAGGACGCTGGGCAGCGCCGCGAGCGCTTCGCCCTTGACGACGTGGACAGGGTTCTCCCTGGCAAGGGCGATCGCCCGGCGCGTGCGATCGAGCCGCCCGGTGTCGGGCCAGACGCACGCGAGCAACCAACGGGCGTCGTCCTCGTCGGTGACGTCGACGGGTGAACGGTCGACACCGATGCGGGCGACGAGATCCGGGAGGCGCGCCGCGATCGGCGGAGAGCCACCGCGCAACTCGCACCGGATCACGACGTCGCTGTCGGCCGGTCCTGTCACGCCGCCGTTGCCGTAGTCGAGCAGATACCGGTCGCAGCGCAGGCTCAGGCCGGCGCTCGTCCCGACGTCCACGAGCGCCATCGGCGAAGGCGAGCGAGCCGCGAGCCAGGTGAGGGCTGGACCGATGAACGCGCTGCGGCCGCACTCGTTCGTCTGTGTACGCCGGGTGCGCAGCAGCTCCAGCAGCTCGGGCCAGCGGTCGTGGCAGTACGCCGGGAACAGCTGTGCGGCGTCGGCATCGGACCGCCCGTCGTAGACCGCCGCGAGCTCGGCATCCCGGTCAGCGAGCAGCAGGTAGTGGACGGCGCCCAGCAGGACGGTAGGCGCGTGACCGTCAGGCGGCGCCTCGCGCACGCGGGCGAGGAGGTCGCGGTTCCCCGCGACGGCACGACAGATCCGGTCATACAGCGGGGAGTACCCACGGCACGACTCGTCGGCGAACCACGTCCACAACGACGCTAGGTCCCTGATCGGATCGCGCTCCGAAACCCCGCTCATCACGGCACATCCTTGTCGGCTATCAGGTGACGCTGCAGGACCCTTCCCGCCTCAAGCGATTCAGGGGGCCGGTGCTGTTCGGCGCTCGCCGAGTCGGCGCCTGGACACGTCGGCGCAGATGCGCCATCGATGTGGGCGGAGCGGCCGCCAGCCTACGGAACTGGACGGCATTGACAGGGGCCCGGCTCGGCACGGTCATCAGCGCGTTCAGCTGGTGGCGGCATCGCCGCGCGGCATCGACCTCAGCGGGCGATGGCACGTAGATCTGTGGGCGGCGCGAGCGTCGTCGCGGAGGTCCGGGTGTCACACGACCGTGGCCCATTTCGTCTGGGTGTGTGACGGCGTCGAGACGAGCGAGGAGGAGACCCGTGCACGTCTTCGTTGCCGGAGCCACCGGAGCCATCGGCCTGCGGGTGGCGCGCCAGCTCCTGGTCACGTCGCTTGCCATTGACCACCACCGCTCGGCGCGCGTGCGCAAGGAGTCCTACGTCGGGCAGTGCCGACAAGTTCCGCCACATCGGACCGGTCGCCAACGTGCGCGCGCTCCTGCGCCAGCGCCGCTCGCGCGAGACACCGACGACCCATTGACCACGGGAGGTCCTGCCATGTCCGTTGCCCCGACAGCCGCCGGCTCGACCGCCGTCGATCCCACCACCGCCCGGTCCCGCGCCTCGGGAGCTTCCCCCGGACCGGCTCCCGCCGCCGAGCGGCCCGTCGGGGAGCCCCTGGTGACCGTGGTGGCCGCCCTGTCGGGCCTGGCCATGCTCGTCGCCGGGGTTTGGGCCCTGGTGTGGCCACGCGACTTCGCCGACTTCGTGCGCTTCGACTACAGCGAGCACTTCCTTCATGACGCGGGGGCGTTCCAGATCGGGATCGGTCTCGGCCTGCTCCTCGCTCTCCTGTGGAGGGACGCGCTCGCCGCCGCCTTGACCGCGTTCCTGGTGGCCAACACGATCCACGCCTACAACCACGCCATCGACCTCGACATCGGCGGCCGGGACGCCGACCCCTGGCTGCTGGGGGCCCTGTCCGTGCTGCTGACACTCGCCCTGCGGCAGCGGCTTCGCCAGCTCCGCTACGTCGTCGGCCACGTGCGCGCTGCGACGACGCAGGCCCTGACGCCGTTCGTCGAACAGAAGACCGTGGTCGTCACGACCCATCGCCGAGACGGAGCGCCCGTACCGACCGCGGTGAGCCTGGCCGTCGACGGCGACCGGGCCGTGTTCCGCAGTTACGAGAAGGCCGGGAAGACGCGCCGGTTGCGCAACGACCCGACGCTCGAGGTGGCCCCGTCCACGTCCCGGGGGGTGCCGACCGGACCGGCGATCACGGCGCGTGCCCGGCGCCTGGACGGCACCGAGTCCGGCCGAGCGGCGCGACTCCTGCGCCGCAAGCACCCGCTCCTGCATGGCGTGCTCGTGCCCCTCAGCCACCGCGCCGGCCGGGCCAAGACTGGCAGGACCGTCCACTTCGAGCTCACACCGGTGCCCTCGGAGGCGGGATAGAGGCGAGGGAGAATCCGTGCGAGAAGAGGTGCAGCGATGGAGGACCGGTGCCGTCGAGGCGGCGGCCGTCTGCGAGACGCATAACAAGGTGGAGCCGTCGCGCGACGTTGACGGCCATCGGGCCCGAACGACGAGGGAGCGGATGCTCGCTCGGCTAGCGGCCTCGGAGTCCCTTCTTCTCGGAACGCACTTCGCCGAGCCCTCGGCCGGTCGGCTCGTTGCCTACGACGGTGGCTACCGATTCGTGCCGGGACGGACGCTCGAGCCGATTTCCATCGAGACCGGGTGACGTCTGGACGAGAGGACGGAGCGCCACCGTGCCCGCATTCATCTACAACATCACCTTCGACGCCGAACAGCCACGCACCCTGGGCCGCTTCTGGGCCGAGGTCACCGGCTACAGCGTCGTCGAGGAGCGTGACGACTTCGTGAGGTTGCGAGCGCCCGGCCATGGGGGCGTTGGCCACATCCTGTTCATGGCCGTCGATGACCCGACCCCGGGCAAGAACCGGATGCACATGGACCTCGCCGCGCAGGATCCGGACGCAGAGATCAACCGTCTGGTCGGCCTCGGCGCTTCCCTCCTCGACGAGTCGAGGGACGGCAAGCCGCGGTGGCGCGAAGGAAACGGCATCAGGTGGGTCGTGCTCCAGGACCCCGAGGGCAACGAGTTCTGCCTGGGTGCCGACCCCGGGCGCAGATGATTCCTGGCGATCGGGTTGGCAGTCGAGAGTGGTCACGCATCAACCGCATCCGCCGCTTCTAGGTCGAGGCGGCGCCCCTGCTGGCGCATGTCCTCGCCCCACCAGCGCGCACGGATGAGGTGGCGGCCGTCCTACGCACGGAGGGATTCCGCCCCGGACGCTGGCAGCTGATGCTCAGCATCGTCGGTGCCATCGGCGTCATCAACAGCGTGTTGCTGGGCGTGACGACCGGCATGGCGGTCGCGGCGCTCACTGACGGCAACCTGTGGGCAGCGACCTCCGCTGGCGTGGTCGCCTTCGCGGTGGTGCTGGCACTCCACCAGCGCCACCAAGGCAAGGCGCGCCTCCAGGCCCGCACGGTCAGCGATCCCTTTACCGAGCGCGGCCTCGCGGACGTGTGACGGAGCGACGACGATGGCCTCGGCCCGACGCGCCTGGAGCGCGCACGGCTGCTCTGCGTCCGGACCGGGCTGAACCGGCGCTGGGGTGGGCCGCATGTCTTGGACGCCCAATCTCCGCCGTCAGCGCGGGTGCCCCGTCCGCTCTCCGAATCACAGCCGGATCACGTCTCAACCAGTCTGGCTGTAGGACTGGAAGGTCGCTGGATCAGGTCCGACGAGGGATCGGTCATCCTCACCGCCGACAGCAAGCCCGACCACGCTGTGACTGCCCTCATCGTCCTCGACCAGGGCCCAGACGACGACAGGGTACGTACCGAGCGAGGTCTGCATCTTGGCGCCGTGCAGAGCGGGTGCGATCTGCAAGATCTTCACCGGCGTCACCGTAGACGCGGATGGCGAGGGCGACACGCGGCCACCTGACCCAGGGTCTACCAGTGGTCTGGCGCCCTGCACGCCACGCCCGGCGCTACGCGACCAGGCCTCGCACGTCCGGGAGCAGGTCGGCCGAGCGTGTTGCCCGCCGCCGAGCCCGCCGACAAAGCCGAGGCCTACCGCGAGCTGGGAACCCCCCTGACGTACCACCCAGACGGCCGGGTCGCCGTGGAGCTGCGATCGGCAGGGACCTCCTCGTTCACGGCTGTTCGTCGTCCGGGACGAGTCGGATGGTCACATGATGCGCAGGGGGTCCGACGACGCTCCCGACGATGCGCGGCCCGTAGCGGTCGTACTTGGCGTGGTACGCCGCGTCGATCGCCGGCTGGGCGCTCTGATCGGCGTCGCCGAAGGTCACGTCGGCTTCGAGCCCATCGGTGCGGATGTGGCCGGTGCCGCTGGCGACGGCGTGTCGATACCACGGCCGCTCGGGTCCGCCGGCGGAGCGGACGTAGAGGTCGTCTCCGACGCGGGCGATCCACATCGTCACGTACCGCCGCAGCGAACCGTCGGGCCGCCGTGAGGCCAGCTCCACCTCGGTCGCGTCGCCCAGTCGACGGAGCTGCGGCTCTGTCCAGCTCGTCATGACCGGTCGATCATCATCTGCTGATAGCCGGCCGCGCCGGGCCCTTCCATCCTGCCGAGCCAATCGACGACGGCGCCGAGGTCGGTACAGGCGCTCGCCTTCGTCGCGCAGGCCGCGACGCTCGCGAACCGCCCGGTCGACGTCGTCCACGCGGTCGGCGGCGGCGCCCAGAACGAGCTGCTCTGCCAGCTGACGGCCGACGCGGCCGGGCTCCCGGTCCTGGCCGGACCGGTCGAGGCCACCGCCCTCGGCAACGTCCTCGTCCAGGCCCGCGCCGCAGGCCTGCTCCCCGACTCCCTCGACGCGATCCGCGCCCAGATCGCGGCCACCACTCCCCTGCGGAGGTACGAACCGACGTGACCGTGCTCGACACCCTCCGCTCGGTCATCCGGTTCGAGAAGCTCGAGACCGATGCCGTCGAGCGTCGCCTCGCCAGAGCCACCTCGGTCGCCGACCTCCGCCGCATCGCGAGGCGGCGCCTGCCCGGTGGCGTCTTCGACTACATCGACGCGGCCCTGCAGGACGCAGACCCGCTCGACAAGGCCGCCGCCTACAAGGAGCTGGGGATCGAACTCAGGTTCCACCCCGAGGGAGCCGTCCGAGTGGAAGCTCGACCTCGCCTGTACCCGAGTGAGTGTCGGAGGGGGGACTTGAACCCCCACGCCCTTAACGGGCACTAGGCCCTCAACCTAGCGCGTCTGCCAATTCCGCCACTCCGACGTGGCCTCCGAGCAGCGCACGGAGCGAGGCGTCACCTTAGCGCAGCCGGCGCACGCGCCAAACCCCGGCGGGCGCCGGTGGAGGCGCAGGCCGGGCGGGCGGCGGGGCGCTGACCAGGGCGGCAGGGGCAGGAGGGACGGCGGACACCGCCGGTCAGGCGCCGGGCTCGAGGTCCGCCACCGTGTCGATGTCCGCCGGCGAACCCGGGCACGGGACCTCGACCACGACGTCGGGGCGGCGGCGCATGACCTTGCGGGCGCCCTCGTCGCCCGTCTTCGGCAGGAGTGGCCAGACGTGCGACGACAGCCTCACCGGATTCCCCCGCACCCCGTCGTACGTCGCCACGGCGATCGGGGCCCGGGTGTAGGCCACCCTGCGCCACGCCTCGGCCGGCACGAGGGGCTGGTCGCCCAAGCCGACCACGATGGTGCCGTACGCGTCGCGCTTGGCCGACCGCAGGCCCGCCTGCAGCGACGTCGCCAGGCCCTCCCGCCAGCGCTCGTTGCGCACGATGCGCACCACGCCCACGCCCGCCGGCAGAGGGACGTCCGTGTCGCCGACCACCACGTAGGTGGCGTCGAGGCCCGCCGTGGCCGCGTGCTCGATGGCCCACTGGACGACCGGGCGGCCGAGGTACGGCGCCAGCAGCTTGTTGCCCTCGCCCCCGGACTCGGCGAAGCGTGAGCCCCCTCCCGCCGCGAGCACGATGGCGGCGACGCTCACCGCGCCCCCCGCCCCAGCGCCGACGACCGCGACGCGCTCGGTGCGGAGGATTGCGACGGCGACCACGACACCGGCACGGGCCCGCGGGGGCGGTGCCCCAGGCTGCTCGGCATGGCCTCCACTTCCCTTACGTGCGCCCCCGCCGCCAGAAGACTGGCACGTTCCGAGCGCCCGGGGCACGGCCAGGCGAACGACCTGCGGCGCGACCCGCCGACGGTCACGCCGGCGGCCCGTGGATGGGTCCGGTCGTGTGGCCCAACGGTCGCGCGTCGGTGCGCCCGGTCCTGCGGGCGATGATCTCGGCGCAGATGCTCACGGCCGTCTCCTCCGGCGTCCGGGCCCCGATGTCGAGCCCGATCGGCGCCCGGATGCGCGCCACGCCCGCCCCGCCGACGCCCACCTCCGCCAGCCGGGCCAGCCGCTCGGCGTGGGTCCTGCGGCTGCCCATCGCCCCCACGTACCCCGCCCGGGTTGCCAACGCCGCCACGAGCGCCGGCACGTCGAACTTCGCGTCGTGGGTCAGCACGCACACTGCGTCACGCTCCGTGAGCGCCCCGCCCTCGCCGGCCAGGTAGCGGTCGGGCCAGTCGACCACCACCTCGTCGGCCTGCGGGAACCGCACCTTCGTGGCGAACACCTCCCGGGCGTCGCACACCGTCACCCGGTAGCCGAGCACCTTGGCGATGCGGACGAGCGCGGCCGTGAAGTCGACCGCCCCGAAGATCACCATCCGCGGCGGCGGGGCGAAGCTTTCGACGAACACGGCGACGGTCGCCTCACGCGCCTCGCCGTGCCGCCCGTAGTGGCGCACGACCGTCGTGCCGGCCGCCAGCTCGCCCAGCGCGTCGCGAGCCACCACCCGGTCGAGGTCGGGGTCGCCGAGCGTCCCGCGGACGTCGCCGGGCGCCGTGCCGGGCCGATCCGGGTCGTCGGGCGCCGGGTGCACGAGCAGCTTCGCCCCCGTCGCCGGGCCGTCGATCACGGTCGCGAGCGCCACCGGTCGGTCGGCCCGCACCGACGCCGCCAGCGCGTCGTAGAGCCCGCGGTCGCTCACCAGTCGAGCGGCTCGACGAACAGATGGATCGTGCCGCCGCAGGTCAACCCCACGGCGAACGCATCGTCGTCGCTGTAGCCGAACGTCACGACCCGCCGCTCACCGGTGCGCAGCACCTCGAGGGCCTCGCCGACCACCGCCCCCTCGACGCACCCGCCCGACACCGAGCCCACGACCTCGCCGGCCTCGTTGACGGCCATGGCCGCCCCCGCCGCCCGGGGACCCGATCCGTCGACGTCGACCACCCGGGCGATCGCCACCCGGTGGCCGGCGCGCCGCCACCGATCGAGGTCCTCGAGCAGCTCGCGCATCACTCCAGCTTACGGGGCGTGGCCGTCAGGCGACGCCGGACACCGAAGCCGAACGGAACGACCCGAGTGCGCCGGACGCCGAGCCCGACGTGCGCCGAGCCCGACGTGCGCCGAGCCCGACGTGCGCCGAGCCCGACCGGGCCGAGCCGGACGGACCCCGAACCACGCTGATACACCGAACCGGACGGCCACCGAGCCCGCCGGAACCGAGCCCGACGGGCGGCCAAGCCCGACAGGCGAGCGGCCTCAGCCGAGCATGAGCGACAGCGCCACCACGGTGAAGCCCCAGATGAGGGCCACCACCACGGTGAGGCGGTCGAGGTTGCGCTCCATCACGGTGGAGCCCATGGCGCTGGCCCCCACGCCGCCGCCGAACATGTCGGACAGACCGCCGCCCTTGCCGCTGTGCAGCAGCACGAGGACGATCAGCACGATCGAGGCGGCGGCGTTGAACACGGCGGTCACGACTTCAATCACGACTCGGGGTCTCCTGGGCTGGGCGCGAGGCTGAGCGAGGCGTCGGTGCAGGCTACTGCGCCGTCACACGACATCGCGCACCCGGGCGAAGTGGCACGCCACGGGATGCTCGACGCCGCTGGTGGGCCGGATCTGGAGCAGCGGCTCGTCCTCCACGCACACCGACGTGTCGACGCCCCCCGCCTCGAGCCTCGCCTTGTGCCAACACCGGGTGCGGAAGCGGCAGCCGGACGGCGGGTTGGCCGGGCTCGGCACGTCGCCGGCCAGCAGGATGCGCTCCCGCTCCCGCTCACGCCCAGGGTCGGGCAGCGGGATCGCGGACAGCAGCGCCTGCGTGTACGGGTGGGCCGGACGCTCGTAGAGGGCGTCGCGCGTCGAGGTCTCGACGATCTTGCCGAGGTACATCACGGCCACGCGATCGGAGATGTGGCGCACCACCGACAGGTCGTGGGCGATGAACACGTACGCCAGGTCGAGCTCGTCCTGCAGCCTCTGCAGCAGGTTCACGACGCCGGCCTGGATCGACACGTCGAGGGCGGACACGGGCTCGTCGAGCACGATCATGTCGGGCTCGAGCGCCAGCGCCCGGGCGATGCCGACGCGCTGGCGCTGGCCGCCCGAGAACTCGTGCGGGAACCGGTTGGCGTGCTCGGGCGCGAGCCCCACCGTGCGCAGCAGCTCGGCCACCCGCTCGGCGATCTTGTCGGTCGGCCATCCGAAGTGCACCTTGAGCGGCTCGGCCAACGTCGCGCCCACGGTCTGGCGAGGGTTGAGCGAGGCGTACGGGTCCTGGAAGACGATCTGGAACCGGCGGCGCATCTCGGACAGCGCCTTGCCCCGCAGGGAGTTCAGCTCCTTCCCGTCGAAGCGGACCGTGCCCGAGGTGGGCCGCAGCAGGCTGAGCAGCAGCCGGCCCGTGGTCGACTTGCCGCAACCCGACTCGCCCACCAGGCCGAGCGTCTCGCCTCGGGCGACCTCCAGGTCGACGCCCGCCACCGCGGAGACGGAGCCCACCGCACGGCTCAACACGCCACCGCGGATCGGGAAGTCCTTGACCAGCGACTCGGCGACGAGCAGCGGCGTTCGGGCGGGTGCCGACCCGTTGCCGGTCTCGACGATGGTGTCGGTCACGCTCCGTCCCCTCGGTCGGGCACGTCGGCCGGAGCCGGATCGCCGACCAGCCGGTCGGTCCCGGTCACTTCGCCGGGACCGGCACCGGCGGCGGCACCACCGACGGCCGCACCACCGACGGCCGCCGCCCCGTTGCCGGAGTCGGAGTCCGGGTCGGGCAGGCCGCCGGAGCCGACCGGCTCGCCGGCGCCCAGCGCCTCGGCGGCTGCCACGTCGATCAGCAGCGCGTCAGCCATCTCGGCCGCCGACACCACGTCGACCGACTCGCGCAGCGACTCGACGGACACACCCTCGAGCTCTTCGGCGTAGTGACACGCCGACCGGTGGGCGTCGCCGGTGATCAGGCGCAGCTCCGGCACCTCGGTGTTGCAGAGCCCGGGGACCCGGCTGAACCGGCAGCGCGGGTGGAACGGGCAGCCCGACGGCTTGTTGATCAGCGAAGGAGGCGAGCCGACGATCGGCACCAACGGCTCGTCCCCCATGTCGTCGAGGCGGGGCAGGCTGGCCAACAGGCCGAGCGTGTAGGGGTGGCGGGTCTCGTAGAAGATCTCGTCGGTCGTGCCCAGCTCCACCTGTCGCCCGGCGTACATGACCATCACTCGGTCCGCCAACCCGGCCACCACGCCCAGGTCGTGGGTGATGAGGGTGATCGCCGAGTTGATCTCGTCCTTGATGCTGATCAGCACGTCGAGCACCTGCGCCTGCACCGTGACGTCGAGAGCCGTGGTCGGCTCGTCCGCGATGAGCAGGTCGGGCTTGCAGGTGATGGCCATGGCGATCATGGCGCGCTGGCGCATGCCGCCCGAGAACTCGTGCGGGTACATCTTCGCCCGCTTGCGCGGCTCGGGGATGCCCACGAGGTCGAGCATCTCGACGGCCCGCTCGAACGCCTGGCCCTTCGAGATGCCCTCGTGGATCCGGGCCATCTCGCCGATCTGGCGCCCGACCGTGTGCACCGGGTTCAGCGCCGTGAGCGGGTCCTGGAAGATCATGGCGATCTCGCTGCCCCGGACCTTGCGCCTGTCCACCTCGGGGAGCGTCAGCAGGTCGGTGCCCTTCCAGAGGATCTCGCCGCTGTGGATCTTGATCGTGGGCAACAGGCCCAGGATCGTCATGGCCGTCACCGACTTGCCCGACCCCGACTCGCCGACGATCGAGAACACCTCGCCCCGCGACACGTCGAAGGACACGCCGTCGACGGCGCGCACGACGCCGTCGTCGGTCTCGAACACGGCGCGCAGGTCGCGCACCGACAGGAGGACGTCGTCGCCCGTCACAGAGCTCACCTCGCGGCTCACTTGAGCTTGGGGTCGAGGGCGTCGCGGAGGCCGTCACCGATGAAGACGAACGCGAGCACGGTCAGGAAGATGGCGGCACCCGGGAAGAACATCAGGTGGGGTGCGTTCACCAGGTTGCCCTTGCCCTGCGCGACCATCAAACCCCACGCCGGTGTGGGTTCCTGGACGCCGACGCCGAGGAACGACAGAGCCGCCTCCGTCAGGATCACGCTGCCCACGGCGATCGTGCCGTAGACGATGATCGGCTGCAGGGCGTTGGGCAGGATGTGCCGCATGATGATGCGCGAGCGCGAGAAGCCGAGCGCGTGAGCGGCTTCGACGTACTCGAGCCTCTTCAACGACAGAAAGCTGGCGCGCACGATGCGGGCGATGCCGAGCCAGCCCGTCAAGCCGATGATCAGGATCACCGAGTTGATGCTGCGGCCGACGACCGTGGCGATGGCCACGGCCAGCACCGTGTAGGGGATGGCCAGGAACACGTCGGTGAGGCGCATGACCAAGGTGTCGGTGATGCCGCCGAAGTAGCCGCCGAGACACCCCAGCACGAGCCCGAGGATCAACGACATGGCAGTGGCGAGGAACCCGATCCGCACCGACACGCGGGCGCCGTTGACCACGCGGCTGAACACGTCGCGGCCAATGCCGTCGGTGCCGAACCAATGGTCGGAGGACGGGCCCTGGCGGAAGTCGCTCGAGCGCTCGGTGATGCCGTACGGCGCGATCCACGGAGCGAAGATCGCCACGAGGACGAGCAGGACGACGAGCACCAGACCCACCATCGCCAGGCGGTTGCGCTTGAACCGGCGCCACACGTCGACCCGCAGCGGGCGGGCGGCAGCGATGTCGAGGCCACCGGTGAAGTCGCTCGAGCCCTCGATCGCGCCGGGTGCCGCAGGTTCGGTGAGCGTCACGAGTTCTCTCCCTCGCCCAGCCTGATGCGGGGATCGAACCAGGCGTAGGACAGGTCGACGACCAGGTTGATCAACGCGTAGGCGAGGACGACCGCCAGCGTGAGGCCGAGGAGGACCGGCAGGTCGCGCTGGCCGACGGCCTGAACGATCTCGGACCCCAGGCCGGGCCATGAGAACGTCGTCTCGGTGAGGACCGCCACGCCGATCACGGTGCCGAAGTCGATGCCGATGAGCGTGACCACGGGCAGCATGGCGTTGCGCAGCCCGTGCCTGATGACCACGTCGCGCTCGCCCAGGCCCTTCGAGCGGGCGGTGCGCATGTAGTCGGCGCGCAGCACCTCGAGCATCGAGCCCCGGGTCATGCGGGCGAGAAGCGCGGTGCTCACCGAGGCCAGCGTGATCGCCGGCAGGATCAGGTAGCGCCACTGCTCGCCGGTCGGGATGAAAAAGAACGTCCACGTGTCGGGGCCGAGCCCCGATGTGCGCAGCTTCGTCCATTCGGGCCAGCCCAGCTTGTTGGGTTGGACGGCGAACAGGTACTGCAGCACGAAGCCGAGCACGAAGACGGGCACCGCCGAGGCGCCCGCCGTGATGATCGTCGTCAACTTGTCGGCGATCGAGTAGCGGCGGATGGCCGCGAGCAGGCCGACGGCGATGCCGACGATGATCTCGATGAGGATCGCCCAGATGCCCAGCCGGATGCTGTTGATCGACCGCTCGCCGAGGATCTCGTTGACCGAGCGGCGGTTCAGGAACGACTCGCCGAGGTCCCATTGGATCGTGCGCTGCCAGTAGTGCACGAACTGCACCGGGATCGGGTCGTTCAATCCGTAGCGAGCATTGATGCGGTCGAGCACGCCCTGGTCGATCGCCCGGTTGGCGCCTCCGGCGATGAGCGACGCGGGGTCGCCGGGCAGCAGGAAGAAGAGGAAGAACAGGAACGACAGGGCGACGAAGACCGTGGGAATGATCAGCAGCAGGCGGCGGATGATGTAGCTGGTCATGGGAACCTTCGGGAGTTGGAACCCGGCGAAGGCCGGGAGCGCTCGCGCGCTCCCGGCCTCGCCTCGATGGCGGCGGGGATCAGCTCTTCAGGGAGACCGTCTCCCAGATGATCAGACCGAAGTTGGTCTGGGTGAAGTTGGCGATCTCGTCGCCGTTGTAGGCGTAGTCGCCGAGGTACCAGTTGAGCGGGATCGCCGCGATGTCGTCGTTGAGCATGACGCCCTCGGCCTCCTGGAAGAGGCTGGCCTGCTCGTCGGGATCGGTGGTCTCCTTGGCCTGGGCGACCAGGTCGTCGAACTTCTCGCTCGCGTACTGCGAGTAGTTGTTGCCACCGTTGGCGGCGTCGCTGCCGTACAGGTCGTACATGAAGTTGTCGTACGTCGGGTAGTCGGCGAACCACCCCGCCCGGCAGATGGTGCAGGCGCCGTCGGCGAGCTGCGTGAAGTAGGTCTCCGTGTCGATCGGCTCCTCGGCGGCGTCGATGCCGATGGCCGAGAGGTTGTCGATCATGATCGCCACCACGTTCTCGTGGCCGGCGCCGGTGTTGTACTGCACGCGCAGCGGCTCGGTGATCTCGTTGCCCGCCGCGGTCCACTCGTCGAACGCTTCCTGAGCGGCCTCGGCGTCGTAGGCGCAGTACTCGCAGATGCCTTCCTCGAAGCCGGGGATGCCCGGCGGCGTGATGCCCGTGGAGACCTCGCGGCTGCCCTCGTAGACGGCCTCGTTGATCTCGTCACGGTCGATCGCCTGCGAGATCGCCTGGCGCAGCAGCTTGTTGTCCTCGCCGCCGAGCACCGGGTCGGTCATGTTGATGTCGAAGTGGTACGAGCCCAGGATGTGCACGTCGAGCGTCGTGTCGTGGTTCGACCGCGCCTCCTCGACGCGACCCGGCGGGATCTGAGCCGTCATGCCCTCGCCGGCCTCGAACGCGTTGTAGGACGTGTCGGGATCGGCGCTCACGCGGAACGTGAGGCGGTCGAGGTACGGCTGCTCGGGCAGGCCGAACGCCTCGTCGTACTTCGTGCCGTCCCACTCGGGGTTCGGGACGAGGACGATCTCCTGGTCCGTACGCTCGGTCTCGAGCATGAACGGACCGTTGCCGATCATCAGGCCGTTCTCCCAGTCGGCCTGGTTGTCGAGCTCTTCGACGGCCTCGGGCATCGGGAAGAAGAGCTGGAACCCGGCGACGGCGTCGAAGTTCGAGTACGGGGCCGACAGCGTGACCTCGAGGGTCATCGCGTCGTCGTCGGCCACGACGCCCGACAGGGTGTCAGCCTCGCCGGCCAGGCGCTCCGCGCCGCCTTCGATGAAGTTCATGAGGTAGGAGTAGTCACCCGCGAGCTCGGGATCGCTGGCCCGGTTCCAGGCCCGCTCGAACGAGCTCGGCAGCACCGGGGTGCCGTCGGAGAACGTCAGGCCGTCGCGGATCGTGAACGTCCACACCGTGGCGTCGTCGTTCGACTCGAAGGACTCGGCGACCTGCGGGACGATCTCGGGGTTCTCGGGATCGCTGGCGTCGATGTCCGTCAGGCCGTCGTAGAGCGAGTTCACGACCTGGTAGGCGTCGAGCGTCGAGTTGAGCGCTGGGTCGATGTGCTCGGGCGGATCGCCCACGAAGGTCCCCAGGTCGATGAATTCACCGCCCTGTACCGCTTCCTCGGCGGTGTTCTGCGTCGCCTCGTCACCATCGTCGTCGTCATCGCCGCCACACGCCGCGGCGACGAGCGACAGCCCGAGGATGATGGCGAGGAGCTTCGCCCCCTTGCGCTGTCGTCTCACTCTTGGACCTCCCTAGTGGTTCTCGCTCCCGAGGGGCCTCTCGGGCCAGCTCTACGGGGCCCAGGGTCCCGTGGGTGCCGGAGTCGCCGCGGAACGACAAGACGGGACTCCCCCTGTGTTCGGGTCGCCGGCGGGCGGCAGCAACCGCCGTCGGCGAACCGTGCGGACGTTAGCAGGATCGACCGGTAGTCAAAGGATTTCTGTGGCGTGTTGGTCCACAGACAGCCCTTGCGCCTAGTCATTTCGCCACTCTGATGCGCCATCTGCACGCGACCTGCTGGTCAAGCCGTGGCGGTCCGTCCGCACGTCTAGCCATCGGTGATAGCACGCTGTGCCTGGCGTCACACTTCCTCCACGAGGTCGTAACGCATCCGCGCGCGCGCCCCGAGGTCGCGCGCCACGTGGCGCGCGGCCTCTCGGCGTCGATCAGCGGGCTACAGCCGGTCGCGGAAACGCACGATGCCGGCGAACGACTCGGCGTCGAGGCTGGCGCCGCCGACGAGCGCGCCGTCGACGTCGGGCTGTGCCATCAGCTGAGCGGCGTTGTCCGGCTTCACCGAGCCGCCGTACTGCACGCGGACCGTCGCCGCGGCCTCGGCGCCCGCGATCTCGGCGACCACCTCGCGGATCCGCCCGCACACCTCCTGGGCGTCCTCCGGCGTGGCCGTGCGGCCGGTGCCTATGGCCCAGATCGGCTCGTAGGCGATCACCAGGTCACCCACCTGCGCCGGCGGGAGGCCCTCGAGACCGGCCTTGACCTGGCCCGTGACCTTGGCCTCGGTCGTGCCGCCCTGGCGTTCGTCCAACGTCTCGCCCACGCAGAGGATGGGCGTCATGCCGGCCGCCACGATGGCGTGCACCTTGCGGTTGACCCACTCGTCGGTCTCGCCGAAGACCTCCCGCCGCTCGGAGTGCCCGACGATGACGTAGGCGACGTCCAGCTTCTTCAGCATCACGGGCGACACCTCGCCGGTAAAGGCGCCCTCCTCCCGCCAGAAGCAGTTCTGGGCGCCGATGGCCATCGGCGGCTGCTCCTTCTCGGCCAGGAAGTAGGTCTGCACCGTGCGGATGTCGGTGAACGGCGGGTGGATCGAGACGTCGACCGCGTCGTAGTCCTCGCTGGTCAGCTCGTAGACGAGCTTCTGCACGAGCACCGTGGCCTCGAAGTGGTCGAGGTTCATCTTCCAGTTGCCGCTGATGAGCGGCTTCCGGGCGGGGGACGCCATCAGATCGTCCTGTCGCCGGTCGGAGCGTTGGGCGCGTGGCGCAGCGCCTCGAGGCCCGGCAGGTCACCCTGCTCGAGCAACTCGAGCGAGGCGCCCCCGCCCGTGGAGACGTGGTCGACGCCCTCCTCGAGGCCGAACTGGGCCAGAGCCGCGGCGCTGTCGCCGCCGCCCACGACCGTGAAGCCGGAAGCGTCGACGACCGCCTGGGCAACCGCCCGGGTGCCCGCCTCGAAGCGCGGGTCCTCGAACACGCCCATCGGGCCGTTCCAGAAGATCGTGCGGGCCTCGGCGATGCGGTCGCCGAAGTCGGCGGCCGTGCCGGGACCGATGTCGACGCCCGTCCAGCCCTCCGGCAGGTTCGTGCCGCCCTGGCGGACCTCGCCGCCGGCCTCGGGGTGGAGCGGCTCGCCGCCCGGCCCGAGCGCCGTGATGTCGGTGGGCAGCACGATCGCCCCGTCGGCCCGGTCGAGCAGCCCGCCGCAGGCCTCGACCATGTCGTCCTCCACCAGGCTGTCGCCGATCGTGCAGCCGGTGGCCTTCAGGAAGCTGAAGCACATGCCGCCGCCGATGAGCAGCTGGTCGGCCACCCGCAGCAGCGCCTCGATGACCTGCAGCTTGTCGCTCACCTTCGACCCGCCGAGGATGGCGACGAAGGGCCGCGTGGGGTCGGTGCGCAGGCCGCCGAGCACCTCGACCTCGCGGGCCAGCAGCCGGCCGGCCGCCGATGGCAGGGTCTGCGGCGGCCCGACGATCGAGGCGTGGGCCCGGTGCGACGCGCCGAACGCGTCGTTGACGTAGGCGTCGAACCCGTCGACCAGCCGGGCGACGAACGCCGGATCGTTGGCCTCCTCGCCGGGGTCGAAGCGCAGGTTGTCGAGCAGCTCGACGCCCGGGGCCAGCTCGGCGAGCCGGGCGCGCACCGGCTCGACCGAGTACTTCGGGTCGGGCTCGCCCTTCGGGCGCCCGAGGTGGGTGGCGGCCGTGACCTTCGCCCCGCGGGAGAGAAGCCACTCGATCGTGGGCACGGCGGCCCGGATGCGCATGTCGTCCGCGATGTGGCCGTCGCGGACGGGCACGTTGAAGTCGGCGCGCAGGAGGACCCGCCTCCCGTCGAGAAGAGGCAGGTCCTCCAGCGTCGGGACGCTGGTCATCGGCGCGGTCAGGCCTGGTTGGCGGCGCCGACCACCTGGACGATGTCGACGATGCGGTTCGAGTAGCCCCACTCGTTGTCGTACCAGCCGAACACCTTGACCAGGTTGCCGATGGTCTGGGTGAGCTGCGAGTCGAGCGTGCACGAGGCCGGCGAGCCGACGATGTCGGACGACACGAGCGGCGCCTCCGAGTAGTCGAGGACGCCGGCGAGGGGCCCGGCGTCGCCGGCGGCCTTGAACGCCTCGTTGACCTCGTCCTTCGACACCTCGCGGGCGAGCACGCCGGTGAAATCGGTGAGAGAGCCGACGGGCAGGGGCACCCGGATCGACTGGCCGTCGAGCTTGCCCTGCATCGACTGGAGCACGAGCCCCGTGGCGCGGGCTGCGCCCGTGCTCGACGGGATCAGGTTGATGGCGGCGGCCCGCGCCCGGCGCAGGTCCTTGTGAGGGCCGTCGACGAGGCTCTGGTCGCCCGTGTAGGCGTGGATCGTGGTCATCAGGCCTGACTCGACACCGAACGCGTCGTCGAGCACCTTGACCATCGGCACGAAGCAGTTCGTCGTGCAGCTGGCGTTGGACACGACCTTGTGGGTGGCGGCGTCGAACGTGTCGTCGTTGACGCCGATCACGAACGTGGCGTCGGCGCCCGACGACGGCGCCGACACGATCACGTAGGGCGCGCCGCCCTCGAGGTGGAGCGCGGCCTTCTCGCGGCTCGTGAAGATGCCGGTCGACTCGACGACGACGTCGACGCCCAGGTCCCCCCACGGCAGCTCCTTCGGGTCGCGCACGGCGAGGACCTTGAGCGTGTCGCCGTCGACCTTGATGCCGTCGTCGGCCACCTGGATCTCGTTGTCGAGCGGGCCCAGCAACGAGTCGTACTTGAGGAGGTGGGCCATCGTGTCGATCGAGCCGAGGTCGTTCACCGCCACGAAGTCGATGTCGGCGCCGGCCTTCTTCGCCGCCCGGAAGAAGTTGCGCCCGATGCGCCCGAAGCCGTTGATCCCCACACGGATGGTCATGGATGGCCCTCTCTGAGTCGTCGCAGATGCGGTTGCTCACTATGACAGTCCACGGCGCCCCTCCTCGGCCATTCCCCCACGCTGCGCGCGTGCGGTGGGCACGCAGGCGGTTGGCGGCCCGGGTGGGTCACGTGCGGACGGTCGCGAGGGCCGCAAGCGTGGTGGCGAGCCTGTCGGCGTCGTGGGCGAGGCCGTGGGGGCGCGCCACATCCGCCTCGACCAGCTTGGCGCGCACGTCGCCGTAGGGGATCGTGCCCCGCTGCACCACGACCACGTCCGGTTCGATGCCGTGGCGGCGCAGCGCGTCGATGTGCGCCGCCACGTCGTAGCCCCGGGTCTCGACGGCCTCGGCCCGGAGATTGCAGACGTAGACCCGCTGCGCGGCGCTCGCGGCCACGGCGTCGCGAACCTCGTCGACCACGGCGGCCGACAGCACGGAGGAATACAGCGAGCCCGGTCCCAACACGATCTGGTCGGCCACGGCCAGCGCCGCGACCACCCCGGGCGGCGCCGAGAGCGCGGCCTCGCCGGTCCCGCCGACACCGCGGGCGGCGTCGCCGAGGCCGGCTGCGACGCCGGCAGCGACGTGGGCACCGTTGGCTCCGCCGGCCGCCGTCCCGGCGTCGGGCCCCGGCGGCTCGGGAACCAGCCACACCCGCTCGATTCCCGGCGTCGACGACACCCGCACCTGCCCCACGACCGACGCCCCCGCCGCCGTGGCCCCGCACAGGCGGACGGGCCCGACGGTCGCCGGCAGCACGCGAGCCTCGTCCGGGTCGAGCCCCAGCAGGCGGCCGGCCTCGTCGACGGCCGCGGCAAAGTCGCCGGTCACGGCGGCCAACCCGGCCAGCACGAGGTTGCCGAGAGCGTGGCCCTCGACATCCGTCCCGGCGAATCGGAAGTCGAGCGCGTCCAACAGCGGTCCCGCCCCGGGCGCGCCCTCCGCCATGGCGGCCAGGCAGCGCCGCAGGTCGCCCGGGGCGGGCATGGCCAGGCCCCTGCGCAGCCGCCCGGTGGAGCCACCGTCGTCGGCCGTGGCCACCACCGCCGTCGCCTGTCCCGCGTAGTGCCTCACGGCCCGGATCGTGGCGGCGAGGCCGTGACCGCCACCCACCGCGACGACGCGCACCTTCCCCGAGCTCATCGGCATGTCCGCGCCCTCCCGTCCCGCCCCCACCCCGGCGGCCGATCGGCGCAGGGATCGGGAGGAGCGTAGGCGGCGACGACCCGGGCCCCGCCCGGGTCGGTCACTTCTCGACGTCCCGGTGCAGCACCCCCGGCGAGAACCCCTGGCGGCGCAGCAGGCGGGCCACCTCGGTCGCGATCGCGACGGACCGGTGCCGACCACCGGTGCAGCCGAACGCGACCGTCAGGTACGCCTTGCCCTCGGCCACGAACGCCGGCAGGAGCTGCGCCGTCATGTCGGCGAGGTGGGCGAGGAACTGCTGGGCCGCCGGCTGCTCGAGCACGTAGTCGCGCACGGGCTCGTCGAGGCCCGTGAGCGGCCGCAGCTCGTCGACCCAGTGCGGGTTCGGCAGGAACCGGCAGTCGAAGACCAGGTCCGCGTCCAGCGGTAGGCCGTGCTTGTAGCCGAACGACAGCAGCGTGACCTGCATGGGCGCGTCGTCCTCGGCGCCCGCGAACAGCGCCACGATCCGCCGGCGGAGGGCGTGCACGTTGAGGTCGCTCGTGTCGACGACGACGTCGGACTCGGCCTTGACCGGCTCGATCAGCTGGCGCTCGCGCTCGATGGCGGCGACGAGGTGCTCGTGGTCGCCCCCGCCCGAGAGCGGGTGCCGGCGTCGGCTGCTCTCGTAGCGCCGCACCAGCGCGTCGGTCGACGCCTCGAGGAACAGGATGCGCACCCGGGCGGCCGACGAGCGCAGCCACGCCAGCATGGGAAGAACCTCGTCCTGGTAGGCGCCGGTGCCGACGACGAGCGCCACCCGCTCGATCGACGATCCCGGCGTCTGGACCAGCTCGACGACCTTCGGCACCAGCTCCGGCGGCATGTTGTCGATGACGAACCAGCCGAGGTCCTCGAGGTCGTCCGCCGCCATGCTGCGTCCCGCCCCCGACAGCCCGGTGATGACCACGAACTCGCTCATGGGACTGGTCTACCGCCCGGGCGGATCAACTCCGTGCGCAGCACGAGCAGCCGGGGGATCGTGGCCGCCCCGGCGTACTCGGGCGCCTGCGCCACGAAGCCGGCCGGCGGCGCGGGCTCGTCCATGTGGGTGACGAGCAGGCCGAGCGCGGCCAGCGCGTTGACGTAGCGGCTGAGCGGCCGGTGGGCGAAGGGCAGCACGACGTCGGGGTCCACCTGCTCGAGGGTGATGGCCTCGAGCAGGTACTGCCCCACCCGCCAGTACTGCTCGGGCGGATCGAGGACCTGATCGTCGATCCACCCGCTGCCCGGCGTCTGGAACAGCGGGTGGTTCGTGAACAACACGAAGCGGCCGCCCGCCTCGAGCACCCGGGCGATCTCGGCCAGCGAGGCGTCGAGTTCGTCGGCGTGCTCGAGCACGAGGCAGCTCACGACGGCGTCGAACGCCCCGTCGCCGAACGGCAGCGCCTCGCCGACGCCCCGCACGTAGCCGGGACCGCCGGCCCGGGCCGACGCGGTGGCCAGCTGGCGCCACGCCGGGTCGAGGCCCACGACCGACGCCCCGGCCCCGGCGGCGAGGCGGGCGATCTGGCCCTCGCCGCAGCCGAGGTCGAGGACGCGGCGAGCCCCGGCCAGGTGTTGGGCCGCGAGGGGCAGGATCTGCTCCTCGTACTCGATGTCGGCACCGTCGGTGAACTCGGCCTGCCACCAGGCGGCGTGCCGTTCCCAGACGTCGCTCACCGGCGCGCCACCGGGCCGTGGACCTTGGCGTACACGGCGTCGGCCAGGTCGTCGGGCAACCACGACAGCGCGCGCAGCTCGTCGAGCGACGCCTTGCGCACGCCGGTCACGCCACCCATCTCCTTGGTGAGCCGCTTTCTGCGCGTCGGCCCGAGACCCTTGATGTCGTCGAGCACCGACTTCGTCATGCGCTTGTCGCGCAGCTGCCGGTGGTATGCGTTCGCGAAGCGGTGGGCCTCGTCGCGGATGCGCTGCAGCAGATAGAGCGCCTCTGACCCCCGGGGGATGCGCACCGGGTCGGCGCGGCCCGGCAGGTAGACCTCCTCGAAGCGCTTGGCGAGGGCGGCCACGGGGATCTCCTCGTCGAGGCCCAGGTCCTCGAGCACCCGTACCGCCACCGACAGCTGGCCCTTGCCGCCGTCGACGACGAGCAGCTGGGGCGGGTAGGAGAACTTGCCGGGCCGCTCGCGCACCGGCGCCGCCCGCTCGTCGATGTAGGCCGACAGCCGCCGGGTGAGCACCTCCTCCATGGCCGCGAAGTCGTCGTTCCCGGGGACCGACCTGACCTTGAAGCGCCGGTAGTCGCTCTTGCGGGGCAGCCCGTCCTCCATGACCACCATCGAGCCGACGTAGTCGGTGCCCTGGATGTGGGCCATGTCGTAGCACTCGATGCGCAGCGGGGCCTCGGGGAGGCCGAGCGCGTCCTGCAGCTCGTTGAGGGCCTTGGCGCGGGCGTTGTGGTCGCTGGCCCGGCGCAGCCGGTGGCGGGTGAACTCCTCGGCCGCGTTGCGCGTCACGGTGGCCTGGAGCTCGCGCTTGGCGCCCCGCTGCGGGATCCGGACGTCGACCGGCCCGTCGCGCAGCAGCGCCAGCCACTGCTCGTAGAGCCCGGGATCGTCGGGGTCGGTCGGGACGAGCACGGTGCGCGGCACGCCGAGCGGAGCGTCGTCGTAGAGGGCCTCGAGGACGTCGCCGACCAGCTCGCCGGGGGCCAGGTCCTCGACCTTGTCGACGATCAGGCCCTTGCGGCCCACCACCCGGCCCTTGCGTACGTAGAACACCTGCACGGCGGCCTCGAGGTCGTCCTCGGCCACGCCGATCACGTCGAGGTCCTCGTTGCGATCGGCCACCATCTGCTGGCGCTCGATGGCCTTGCGCACGGTGCCGAGCCGGTCGCGCAGCCGGGCGGCCCGCTCGTACTCGAGGTGGGCGGCGGCCTCGCGCATCTGCTTCTCGAGCCGGCGGACGACCGTGTCCGTGTCACCGTCGAGGAAGTCCACCAGGTCCTGGGTGAGGCGCCCGTAGGTCTCGTGGTCGACCTCGCCGACGCAGGGCCCGGAGCACTTCTCGATGTGGAACAGCAGGCAGGGCCGCCCCAGCCGCTCGTGGCGGCGGAACTTGTTGTCGGAGCAGGTGCGCAGGGGGAACGTGCGCAGCAGAAGGTCGAGCGTCTCGCGGATGGCGTAGGCGTGGGCGTAGGGCCCGAAGTAGCGCACGCCCTTGCGCTTGCGGCCCCGCATCACCGTCGGCCGGGGCCACTCGTCCTCGACCGTCACCGCCAGGAACGGGTAGCTCTTGTCGTCGCGCAGCCGGATGTTGAAACGCGGCTTGTGCTGCTTGATGAGGCTGTACTCGAGCATGAGGGCCTCGACCTCGTTGCGGACCTGGATCCACTCGACGGACTCGGCGCTCGCGACCATCGTCGCCGTGCGCGGGGGCAGGTGGCGGGGGTCCTGGAAGTAGTTCGACAGGCGCTGGCGCAGCGAGCGGGCCTTGCCGACATAGATGACGCGGCCGTCGCGGTCCTTGAACTGGTAGGAGCCGGGGGCGTCGGGAATCGTGCCGGTCGGCGGGCGCTGGACCACGTCCCCGAGGGTAGAGCGCGCCGAGCGCGGCGCCGCCCACCTCAGGGGCGGTTTCGCGGGTGTTCCGGGACCGAGTCGCGAAAGCGGCTGTGACGACCGTATGCTGCGGACGAAGCCGGCCCGGAATACCGGCTGCATATCGACTCCGGGGACGACATCCCCGTGGGTGAGGCGACCGGGCTGTCCCCACCGTCCGCTAACCGGAGTCTGACCTCGACGGAGGTTTGACAACAGATGCTTCGGCTCCAGACCCCGCTCAGCGAGCGGTACACGGGGGCGTCAGCCCTCGACCTCGAGGCGCGGATCGGTGCGGCCAAGGCCGCGCTCGGCGAGCGCCTGTTCACCCTCGGCCACCACTACCAGCGGGACGAGATCATCCGCTGGGCCGACGCCCGGGGGGACTCCTACCGGCTGTCGGTCCTCGCCCAGGAACGATCCCAGGCCGACGTCATCGTCTTCTGCGGCGTGCACTTCATGGCCGAGGCGGCCGACGTCCTGACCGGCGATCACCAGGCAGTGATCCTCCCCGACCTCAACGCCGGCTGCTCGATGGCCGACATGGCCGACATCGACGAGGTCGAGGAGGCCTGGGACTCCCTCGCCGAGGTCATCGACGTCGAGCGCGTCGTCCCCATCACGTACATGAACAGCTCGGCGGCTCTGAAGGCGTTCGTCGGGCGCCACGGCGGGGCCGTTTGCACGTCGACGAACGCCCGGGCCGTGCTCGACTGGGCGCTGGGCGGCGGGCCGGGCGATCCCGGGCGGCGGGCGCCGGCGCAGGGCGACAAGGTGCTGTTCTTCCCCGACCAGCACCTGGGCCGCAACACCGGCGTCGCCATGGGCTACGGGCTCGACGACATGGCGCTGTGGAATCCACGGCGCGACCTCGGCGGCCTCGACGAGGTGGCGGTCAAGGAGGCCACGTTCCTGCTGTGGAAGGGCCACTGCTCGATCCACCAGCGGTTTCACCCCGACCAGATCGACGCGTTCCGCGCCGAGCATCCCGAAGGCATTGTGATCGTCCACCCCGAGGTGCCGCACGAGACGGTGCGGGCCGCCGACCAGGTCGGCTCGACGGACTTCATCATCAGGGCGGTGGAGGCCGCGCCCGCCGGGTCGACGTTGGCCGTGGGCACCGAGGTGCACCTGGTCAACCGGCTGGCACACGAGAACCCCGACAAGACGGTGATCTCACTCGACCCGCTGATCTGCCCGTGCTCGACGATGAACCGCATCGACGAGGCCCACCTGGCGTGGGTGCTCGAGCAGGCCGTGTTCGGCAACGTGGTCAACCGCATCACGGTCGACAGGGACACCGCCGAGTGGGCGCGTGTGGCGCTGCAGCGGATGCTCGACATCACCTGACGAATGCCGCCGGCGGGCGGGAGCGGTCGGGCGACCGCTCCCGCCCCTGCGTCACGACACGGCCTCGCGGTCCTCGACGGGCATCGCCCGCCGCCGCGGCTCGCGCCCCGGTGGCTGAACCGGCCGCACCAGGCGCGGCGCCGGTGGCAGGTTCTTGCGGACCGGCTTCGACTTCAGCTCGGTGTCCTCACCGTGGTGGGTGATCGTGAGCGGCGGACCGTCGAGCAGCTCGTAGGTGGCGGTCGAGTTGCGCACGGTCACCGAGATGCGCCGCCCCCGGTAGCGGACGCGGAACGCCAGGCGGCCGAGGCTGCTCGGCAGTCGCGGGGCGAACGCCAGGTGCTTGTCGCGGGCGTGCATGCCCCCGAAGCCCTCGACGAGGGCTTGCCACGCGCCGGCCAGCGACGCCAGGTGGATGCCGTCCTTGGTGTTGTGGGCCAGGTCGCCTAGGTCGACGAGCGCCGCCTCGCCGAGGTAGTCGTGCGCGAGGTCGAGGTGGCCGAGCTGGGCTGCGACCACCGCCTGGGTGCACGCCGACAGCGACGAGTCGCGCACGGTGATCGCCTCGTAGTAGGCGAAGTCGCGCAGCTTCTGCTCGTAGGTGAACGCCTCGCTGCACAGGTGCAGGGCCATCACCAGGTCGGCCTGCTTCACGACCTGCTTCCGGTACAGGTCGAAGTACGGGAAGTGCAACAGCAGCGGGTACTGGTCGGACTTCGTGCCGTCGAAGTCCCAGCGGGCGTGCTCGGTGAACCGCTCGCTCTGGGGGTGGACGCCCAGGCGCTCGTCGTAGGGGATGACCACGGCGGCCGCCGCGTCCCGCCACGACGCCATCTCCTCGGTCGTCACGTCCAGCTCCTCCGCCCGGGCCCGCTGGCGGGCGCACGCGTCGGCGGCGGCCCGCATGTTGCGGGCGGCCATGAGATTCGTGAAGACGTTGTTGTCGGCGATCGCGCTGTACTCGTCGGGACCGGTCACGCCGTCGATGCGGAACCGGCCATCGGTGTCGTGGTGGCCCAGCGACCGCCACAGGCGCGCCGTCTGGACGAGCAGCTCGACCGCCACCTCGCGGTCGAACTCGTCGTCCTCGTTGGCGTCGAGGTAGCGGACGACGGCCGCCGCGATGCCGGCGTTGACGTGGAACGCCGCCGTGCCCGCCGGCCAGTAGCCCGACGACTCGCGGCCCCGCAGGGTGCGCCACGGGAACGCTGCGCCGTTGAGGTTCAGCTCGCGGGCGCGGTGGATGGCGTCGGGCAGGATCAGCTGCCGCCACCGCAGCGCGTCAGCCACGGACTCGGGATGGGTGTAGGTGAGCGCCGGCAGCACGAACGTCTCGGTGTCCCAGAACGTGTGGCCGTCGTAGCCGGTCCCCGTGAGGCCCTTGGCCGGGATCGGCCGCTGCTCGGCCCGGGCGGCCGCCTGCAGGAGGTGGAACAGCCCGAAGCGGATCGCCTGCTGCACCTCGGCGTCGCCGTCGAGCTCGACGTCGGCGCCGGCCCAATACTCGTCGAGGTAGGCCCGCTGCTCGGCGACGAGGCCCTCCCAGCCGGTCAACTTGGCGCCGGCGAGCGCGGCCACGACCTGGTCGTGCAGGGCTGGGCGGGTCCGCTGGCTCGACCAGCCGTAGGCGAGGAACTTCACGATCCGCAACGTCTGGCCCGGTTTGAGCCGGGTGGCGACCGTGAGCCGGCACACGTCCGGCGAGCTGGTCAGCTCGACGTCGGTGCCCTCGGGGCCGTCGATCATGTGCTGCATGCCGGCGGCGATGCGCAGCCCGCTGTTGCGGGTGCGGTGGACCATCACGGCCTTCGTGCCGTTGGCGACGTGCTCCTCGCCGACGAGCGGGTTCTCGAGCGCGGCTGCGGCCCGGGGGTCCTTCGACTGCGGGGGAAGCTCCTCGTTCGCCACCAGCTCGGACTGCAGCACGATGCGCAGCGAGGCGTCGACGGCCTCTACCTCGTACGCGATCGCGGCCACGGCCCGCTGCGTGAGCGACACGAGGCGGGTCGAGCGCACCTTGACCCGGTCGTTGGCCGGCGAGCGCCACTGCACGAGGCGACTCAGCGTGCCGGCCCGCAGGTCCAGCGTGCGGTCGTGCACCTCGAGGTGGCCGTAGCGGACGTCGAACGGCTCGTCGTCGACGAGCAGCCGGATCAGCTTGCCGTTCGTGACGTTGATGACCGTCTGGCCCGACTCGGGGTAGCCGTAGCCCGCCTCGGCGTAGGGCAGCGGCCGCAGCTCGTAGACCGAGTTCAGGTACGTGCCCGGGAGGCCGTGGGGGTCGCCCTCGTCGAGGTTGGCCCGCATGCCGACGTGGCCGTTCGACAGGGCGAAGACCGCCTCGCTGCGCGCCAACGCGTCGAGGTCGAGACCCCGTTCGGTCACCGACCACGGCTCGACCGCGTAGCCCGAATCGCTCATGTCCCGTCCGCCTCCAGCAGCTCGCTCAGGTCCTCGACGACGATGTCCGCCCCATGTTGGCGCAACGCGTCGGCCTGGCCGACACGATCGACGCCGACGACGAGCCGGAACCGGCCCGCACGGCCCGCCTCGACGCCGGCGAGGGCGTCCTCGAACACGGTGGCCGCGTCGGGACCGACACCGACCATCTCGCCGCCGGCGAGGAACGTGTCGGGGGCCGGCTTGCCGGCCAGGCCCCGCTCCTTGGCCACGTTGCCGTCGACGCGGGCGTCGAAGAGGTGGGCGATGCCGGCCGCCTCGAGCACGGCCGGCGTGTTGGCGCTCGACGACACCACGGCCGTCTTCAGCCCGGCGGCCCGGACCGCCTCGACGTAGCGCACCGACCCCTCGTAGACCTCGACCGCGCCCGCGCCGATCTTGCGCAGCACGAGCTCGTTCTTGCCGTTGGACAGGCCGTGCAGCGTCTCCGTGCCGGGCTCGTCGTCGGCGTCCCCGAGCGGCAGGTGGATGCCGCGCGACTCGATGAAGGCGCGCGTGCCGTCGAGGCGCGGGCGGCCGTCGACGAAGCGGTCGTAGTCCTTGGGGGTGAACTCCTCGAACACCTCGCCGGTCCGTTCGGCGCGGGCCCGCAGGAATCCGTCGAAGGTCTCCTTCCACGCCGCGGCGTGGACGGTGGCCGTGCGGGTGAGCACGCCGTCGAGGTCGAACAGGCAGGCCCTGACCTCGTCGGGCAATCCGAGCATCTCAGTCCCTTTCCTGGTGTCCGTTGGGAGGTGTCGGGGGGTCGGTGGCCACGGTCAGCTCGACCAGCGGCCGGCCGCGGCGGGCGGCGACGCGGTGACGGCGCTCGCCGGAACGGCGTAGGCCGCGGGCAGGCGGATAGCGGCGCCGGTGCCGTGGCCCTCGAAGTAGGCGGCCCGGCGCGCCGCGCGTCGCCCGTGCTCGGGCCGGGCCGTCGGTGCGGCTCGGCCGGGCGGCGGGCCGGTCGCTGGGCCGGTCGGGGGGCGTGGTCACGGGGTCTCTCCCGGTCGGTCGGGCGCGGGGACGGCCGGTCGGAGGTGGATGCGCCTGGCCAGGGGCGCGACGGTACCGGCCGGAGCGGACGTCGTCGCGCTACCCGGCCACCGGCCGCCCACGCCGCAGACCGCACGCCGACAGACTGCGGGGCGTGGACGAGCACCTGGACCACGTCGACGGTCTGATCGAGCGGCTCGGCCTGGCCCCGCACCCGGAGGGCGGCTGGTACGCCGAGACCTGGCGCGACGCCCCCGCCGCCCCCGACGGGGCCCGCGGCGCCGGGTCCGCCATCTACTACCTGCTGGCGGCCGGCCAGCGCTCGCACTGGCACCGGGTGGACGCCGTCGAGGTGTGGCACTTCTACGCCGGCGACCCGCTGGTCCTGTCGATCCAGGAGGGCGACGGGGCGGTCACCGACCTCCTGCTCGGCGGCGACATCGCCGCCGGCCAGCGCCCCCAGGCCGTCGTGCCCGCAGGGGTGTGGCAGGCCGCCCGCCCCACCGGCGCGTGGACGCTGGTGGGCTGCACCGTGTCGCCGGCGTTCACGTTCGACGGCTTCGAGCTGGCCCCGCCGGACTGGTCCCCCGGGCCGCGAGCGCCCTCGGGAGGGTGATCAGAGGCCGGCGCTCAGAGGTCGCGCGACCAGTTCTGGTGGACGAGGTCGTGGCCGAAGCTGCGCTCGGGGTGCGCGGCGTCGAGGGTAAAGCCGGCCCTCTGGTAGATGCGCCGGGCGTCGACCAGCACGTCGCAGGTGAACAGCGTGATGCGCCCGTAGCCGGCCCGGCGGGCGAAGCGCAGGCACTCGTCGACCAGGCGGGCGCCGATGCCCAGACCGCGGGCCCACGGCTCGACGAGGAGCAGCCGCAGCCTGGCCGTCTGGTCGTCGTCGCGGGCGCAGACCACGCTGCCGGCCCGCTCACCGTCGACCTCGGCGATCCACGCCCGCTCGCGGGCCGGGTCGTGGCCGTCGAGATAGCCGGCGACGATGCGGGCGCACAGGCCCTCGAACTCCGCGTCCCACCCGTACTCGACGGCGTAGAGGGCGCCGTGGCGCTGCACGACCCAGCCCAGGTCCCCAGGCTCGGGCGCCCGCAGCACGAAGCCCCGCCCGCGGTCCCCGTGCGCCCCCGACCCGGCGACGGCGGCGGCCGGCCCTGCG
>Ga0126307_10000356_pt1 | contig 29477 bp, 27 predicted proteins | sample Plot28_FD_89955 | JGI IMG/M metagenome (GOLD analysis project Ga0126307, IMG submission 89955) | Serpentine soil microbial communities from UC McLaughlin Reserve, CA, USA - Plot28 | ecosystem: Environmental > Terrestrial > Soil > Grasslands | place: USA: UC McLaughlin Reserve, Lake County... | reverse complement strand
GAGGTCAGGCGGATCGTCGCGTCCGTGCCCTCGCGTAGCGGCGAGTAGGGCTCCTGCACCACGATCTTGACCGCCGCGCGGTTGTCGTCGGTGAGCTTGATGTCGCGCACCGAGCCGACACGGCGGCCGCCGACCTGGACGTCGTCGTCCTTGACGAGCTGCCCGGCGTTCTCGAACAGCAGCGTGTACTCGGTGCCGCTCGGGCCGCGGAAGACGAGCAGGTAGACCGCGAGGGCGAGGGCGAGGACGAGCGCGCCGATCGCGGCGCCTCGCGCCACCGTCACCGGCCGCTCACCAGTCGTCGCTTAGGAACGCCCACTCCACCTCCGCCTCCCGAAAGGCGCAGCACCGTACCGGGAGATTGTTGACCGGTGGTTGAGCCTATTCCATGCCCAGGGGCCCCTGCGAAGCCCCGGAGAGGAACTGGCGCACGAACTGGTTGTCGGAGTTGAAGAGATCCTCCGCCGGGCCGGACTCGACGATCCGGCCGCGCCACAGGACGGCGATGTACTCGGCCACGCGCTTGGCCGACATGATGTCGTGCGTGATGACAACGTAGGCGCCGCCGTTCTCCTCGTGGACTTCCTTGATGAGCTCGCACAGGAGCGCGGTGCGGACGGGGTCCAGGCCGGAGTCGGGCTCGTCGAAGAGGACGATGTCAGGGTCCAGGACGAGCGCGCGCGCGAAGCCGGCGCGCTTGCGCATGCCGCCCGAGAGCTCGTTCGGCATCTTCTCGCGCGACCCTTCCAGGCCGACCTCGCGCAGGCGGCGCATGACGATGTCCTCGATCTCGTCCTCGCCCTTGTCCGTGTGCTGGCGCAGCGGGAAGGCGACGTTGTCGTAGAGGTCCATGGAGCCGAAGAGCGCGCCGTCCTGGAACAGGACGCCGAACTTCTTGCGCATCTCGAACAGGTCGTCGTCGGGCATGTTCGGCACCGACTCCCCATGGACGAGGACGTCGCCGTCGTCGGGGTACAGCAGGCCGACCATGTGCTTGATGCACACGGACTTCCCGGTGCCCGAGGGCCCGAGGATCATCGAGATCTTGTCCTCGGGGATCGCCATGTTGAGCCCGCGCAGGATCTTGTTGCGCCCGAAGGACTTGTGGACGTCGACGAACTCGACGGCGTCCGCGCCGCCGTGGTCGCGCTGCTCGCCGGTGTGCCAGCGGTACTCGTCTTCCTGGCGGGGTGTCTCCGTGGCCATCCTCAACCTCCGATGGGGGCGCGCGGGTTGGCGCCCCAGAAGAGCTGGGTCCCGAGCATGCCGATCAGGTGGACCATGACGATGTTCAACACCATGGACTTCGCGGTGGCGGTGCCGACTCCCACCGGACCTCCGCCCGCCGTGTACCCGTAGTAGCAGCCGACGAGCACGATGACCGTGGCCATCGCCATGCCCTTTATCACGCTGTATAAGAGGTCAGGCGGGTTCTGGAACATCCAGAAGATCAGGAAGTAGCCGCCGGACGACACCTCGCCGATCTGCTCGACCACCGCCAGGTAGCTCGCGAAGAACCCGGCGCCGACGCCGGCGAGGTACATGAAGGGCAGCACGAGCCAGGCCGCGAGCAGGCGCGTGGCGCACAGGAAGGTCAATGACGAGATGCCCATGACCTCGAGCGCGTCGATCTCGTCGGAGATGCGCATCGAGCCGAGCTCGGCGACGATGCCGGTGCCCACCTTCGCGGCCATCATGTAGCCGAAGCCGTAGGGCACGAGCTCGCGCAGGTCGCACCAGGCGGCGAACACGCCCGAGTACGCGGGGGCGCCGGTGGCGCGGTTGAAGTACGCGCCCTCGATGCCGCACTGGAGGCCGATGATGAAGATCAGCCCCCAGATGACGATCGTCGAGGAGAGGATGAGGATCCCCGCCTGGCGCAGCGCCTCGCCGAAGAAGCGGAAGACCTTCAGCGTGAAGACCTCGACGACCACGCGCGAGCAGAAGCGGACGATGTCGCCGAACGAGGCGAGCCAGTCGCGCGGGAGTGCCAGCCACTGACGGCCCATCAAGTCCCCCCGCCGCTTGCGATACCAAAGGCGCTGGTCACTTGATGTTGATGATCTCCGGGTGGGTGGCGAGCAGCGTCTGCGTGAACACGTAGTTGAACGCGAACACGCCGAGCGTGGCGATGACCACCGCCTGGTTGACGGCGCGACCCACCCCCTGGGCGCCGCCCGACGCCGTCATGCCCTTGTAGCAGCAGACGATGGCGATGATCGCGCCGAACATCGTGCATTTCAGGACCGAGCCCCACAGGTCCGTGACCGACGCGTTCGTGAAGAACGTGGCCCAGAACGGGCCGAGCGGCGCGCCGTTGACCAGCGTCGCGACGACGCCGCCGAAGATGCCGAACAGCAGCGCGTAGATGTCGAACAGGCCGGTGACGAGCATCAGCGCCAGGAAGCGCGGCACGACGAGGTTCTTGACCGGGTCGACGCCGAGCACCTGCAGGGCGTCGAGCTCCTCACGGATCTTGCGCGCGCCGAGGTCGGCGGTGATCGCCGTGCCGGCGACGCCGGCGAGCACGATCGCCGTCACGAACGGCGCGAACTCGCGGATCGAGGCGAGCACGAAGAAGCCGCCCAGGCGGTCGAGCGCGCCGAAGAGCACCAGGAAGTTCGCCGCCTGCAGGCCGGGGGCGCCGTAGCCGAAGGCGACGGTCGAGACGACCAGCGGGAACCAGCACAGCTTCAGCGCGAAGAGGAACTGGTTTACGAACTCGCCACCGTAGGGGTACGGCGGGCGCAGCGCGGACATGACGGTCTTCCCCGTGAGGATCATCATGTCCCCGACCTCCTCCAGCATGTTCTTCGCTGGCAGGAAGGCTCGATCGGCGACGGATCTGACCAAGGCATGGAGGTTATGCCACGGAGTCGGCTGCAACCAAACGGGAACCGTCGCGCGCTCGGCTGGGCCGCCGCCGCGATCGGCCCGGGCGCGGAGGTCTTGGCGGCCGCGCCGCTCGCCGGCGGCGGGTGGCACGCGAACGACGCGGTCGACGTCCGGGACGCGCGCGGACGCGTGCACGAGCTGGTGCTGCGGCGGTGGTCGCGGCCCGAGTGGCGCGACGAGGACGCGCACCTGACGCCCGAGCGCGAGGCGGCGGTGCTCGCGCACCTCGAGCGCGAGCGGTTCGCGCTCGAGTTCCCGCGCGTCGTCGCCGCCGACCCCGACGGCGACCGCTGCGGCGCGCCGGCGCTCCTGCTCACGCGGCTCGCTGGGGAGCCGGCCGGCACCGCGCCGCGCGAGTACGCCGCGGCGTTGCGCGCGGTCCACGCGCTGGCCCCCGCGTTCGGGCGCTGGGCGCCGTACTACGAGCTCGAGCGCCTCAGGCCCCCCAACGCGCTCTGGGAGCGCGCGCTGGAGGTCGCGGCGGGGCCGGCGCCGGACCTGCCCGAGACGTTCGTCCACCGCGACTTCAACCCCGGCAACACGCTGTGGCGCGACGGCCGTCTCACCGGCGTGATCGACTGGACGCAGGCCTGCACCGGCCCGGCCGCCGCCGATGCCGGCCACCTGCGCTGGAACCTCGGACCGGAGCTCGCACGCGACGAGCACCACCCGTGGTGGGACGTCCGCACGCTCCTCGACGCGCTTCCCGAGCTCGGCGCCGCGACCGTCGCGCGGCTCGAGCGCTACCTCGCCGCGGCGCTCGCGGAACTGGGTCTCACGCCGCCCGCCCGGTGGTAAGGTCGCGCCGCCATGAGGGTCGCGTGGATCGCCGCTGCGCTCGTCGCCGTCCTGGTGGGCGGCTGCGGCGGGGAGCGCCAGGACGAGGACGAGCCCGAAGGCGAGTTCCGCATCCAGGTCACGCGCGCGGCGTTCCCGGCCGAGCAGCACATCGCCGACAGCTCGAAGCTGCGCATCGAGGTCCGCAACGCCGACGACGAGACCGTCCCGAACGTCGCCGTGACGGTGAAGACGAAGGCGCCCGGCGGCGGCGGCGCGGCCGTCGCGTTCGGCGAGGACACGGGCGACACGCGGCTCGCCGACGCGCAGAAGCCGATCTGGATCGTCGACCGCGGCCCGGAGGGCGGCGACACCGCGTACACCGGGACGTGGTCGCTCGGCCCGATGCCGCCGAACTCGAGCCGGACGTTCGAGTGGAACCTCACGCCGGTGCGCCCGGGCAGCTACACGGTCGCCTACGTCGTCGCGCCCGGGCTCGACGGCAACGCGCGCGCCGTGGAGGGCGAGCGCACGCGCGGCTCGTTCGACGTCACGATCTCCGACGAGCCGGTGCCCGCGCGGGTCGACGAGGAGGGCGGCGTCGTCCGCGGCGAAGAGGCCGGCGGCGGCGACGAGCCGCCGAACTAGGAGGGCTCGGCGAAACGGGCGACGTGACCGGGCCGGTCGTGGACCGAGCCGGGCGCGGCACGTGCCCGAAGGGAATCCTGGAGGGATTTCCGAGGGCCCGGGTGGCGATCCGGCGAAGCGTCCACGGCCGGATCCGGGCATGTCGGTGTTTCGCCGACCCTCCTAGAGCGCCCAGACCTCGAGCAGCTCGAGCCGCGCCTCGAGCGTCAGCCCCAGCTTCTCGGCCACCCGCCTCGACGCCGCGTTCTCGGGGTGGATGATCGAGATGAGGTCGGGCATGCCGAGCTCGCCCAGCGCCCAGTCGCGCGCGGCGGTCGCGCCCTCGGTGGCGAGACCGCGTCCCCACGCGCGGCGCGCCAGCCGCCAGCCGAGCTCCGGCCGGTGGGCGAGCTCGGGCAGGAACGTCGGATAGGCCACGCCGACGAAGCCGAGGAGGCTGCCGTCCTCGCGCGACTCGGCCGCGAACAGCCCGTGCCCGTGCGCCGCCCAGTGATCCCGCCCGTGCGAGGAACGCGGCCGTCGCCGCCTCGTCCTTCGGGCCACCGAGGTGGCGGGTGACCTCGGGATCGCGGTTGATCTCCGCGAGCGCCGGCTCGTCGTCGTCGCGCCAGAGGCGCAGGCGCAGCCGCGGCGTCAGCAGCTCGGTCAGCGCGGCAGGCCCGGCGCGATGATGCGGTAGGCCTTGAGCCCCAGCCCGAGGCGCTCGCGGTCCTCGGTCTGCATCGGGTCCAGCCCGCTGAGCTCCTTCACGCGCTCGAGGCGGTAGGCGACCGTGTGCCGGTGCGCGTAGATGGCCGCCGCCGTCGCGTTCATGTTGCAATTGTGCTCGAGGTAGGCCTCGAGCGTCGCCGTCAGCTCGGTCCGGTACTGGTCGTCGTAGCGGACGAGCGGCGCGACGGTGTCCTCGTAGAACGAGCGCACCTCCTCGGGATGCGAGGCCAGCACGCGGAACAGCAGGCGGTAGGTGCCGGTGCCGATCTCCGCGGCGGCGGCCATGCCGCCGCCGCCGCGGCGCAGGACGTCGAGCACGAGCTCGGCCTCCTGGATCGCCCGGCCCAGCTCGGCTGGGTCGGCGTAGAACGACGACAGGCCGACCACGCCCAGCCGCTGAAGCCGGCCGGCCAGCGTCCGCGCCGCGGCGAGCGTCGCCTCCGGCGCGTCATCGCCGCCGCGCGCCGGCAGCACCGCGTACACGCGCGCCGCCGGCCCGTCGCCGGCGTGCTGGGCGAGCGCGCCCGCCCACTCCCCGGAGATCGTCGCCGCCACGTGCCGCGGACGGTCGACGGTCAGCTCGGCGCACAGCGCCACCGCCCCGCGCCGCAGATCGCAGCCCAGCCGGCCCGCGCGGCGCACCACCTCGGCGCCTTCCAGCTCGCCGCCCGCCCGCAACTCCTCCAGGAACGAGCCGCGGACGTTCTCCTCGACCTCCTCGCGCGCCTCCTCGACCGCCACCTCGGTCAGCGCCGCCACCGCGGCGAGGTGCAGGAACTCGACGGTCTCGGGCGCGGGCGTACCGCCGAGCATCAGCACGTTGCCGATGCGCTCGTCGCCCGAGGCGATCGGGACCTCCGCGGTGACGCCGTCCGGCACGGCGACGAGCCCCGCCTCGGCGCCCGGCGAGGCGACCCGCTGCCCCAGCCGCGGCACGATGATCGCGACCGGCGCGCCGGCGGCATCCGCCGCCAGCGTCGCCACGCGCGCCAGCCCCTCGCCGGAGAGCACCGCGTCGAGCATCTGCAGGTGCACCTCACGCAGGCGCTCGACAAGCGACGGGGCGGCCGCGGGGCCGCCCCGTCGCATCGCGCGTGCCGCTTCCGTCATCCCGCCTTACGCGGTCGCCTCGGCGGCGACCTCGGGATGCGCCTGCAGCGTCTCCTCGCCGGACTCGCCGGTGCGGATCCGGTAGGCCTCCTCGACCGGCATGACGAAGACCTTGCCGTCGCCGATCTCCCCGGTGCGCGCGTGCTTGAGGATCGTGTCGACGATCGTCGGCACGTCACGCGTGGCCACCACGCACTCGAGCTTGACCTTCGGCCGCAGCCAGTTGGTCAGCTCGGCGCCGCGGTAGCGCTCGGTGATCCCCTTCTGGCGCCCGGACCCCTTGACCTCCGAGATCGACAGCGAGGGGAAGCCGAGGTGCAGGAGATCCATCCGGATCGGCTCGAACGCCTCGTGCCGGATGTATGCCTCCACCTTCTTCATGTGACGGGGACCTCCTTGGGCGTGGACGCCCCCCGCGGGGTCTCGCGCGGCGGCACACGGCCGGGCGCGGCGCTGTACCCCACGAGCTCGGGCGCCGGGATGAACTGCTCCGGGTACCCGTACATGCCGTGCTCGGAGATGTCCAGCCCGGCTTCCTCCTCGTCGGCCGTGACCCGCAGGCCGTAGGTCTTCTTGATCGCCCAGAACGTCACGTAGGAGACGGTCAGGACGAAGGCGAAGACGACAACGATGCCGAGCGCCTGCGTGCCGAGCTGGCCGAACGAGCCGGTGTAGATCAGCCCGCCGTCGCCGAAGGCGTTGTACTCGGCCAGGCGCGGCGAGGTGAAGATGCCGCACGACAGCGTGCCCCACACGCCGCACAGCCCGTGCGCGGTGAGCGCGCCCACCGGGTCGTCGAGCCTGCGGTCGATGGCGTAGACGCCGAGCGGGACGATGACGCCCGCGATCGCGCCGATGACCGGCGCGGTCCACGCCTCGACATAGCCCGACGGCGCCGTGATCGCAACGAGGGCGCCGATCGCCCCGTTGCCGGACATGCCGATGTCGATCGTCCCCGTCTTCCAGTACGCCGTGGCGATCGAGGCGAGCACGCCGGCGCCGGCGGCGAGCATCGTGACGAGCGCGACCTCCGGGAAGCGCCCGTCGAGCGCGCCGAGCGTCGAGCCCGGGTTGAAGCCGAACCAGCCCAGCCACAGGATCAGCACGCCGAGCCCGAACAGCGGCATCGAGTGCCCGGGGATGGCCCGCGGGCGCCCGTCGCTGCCGTACTTGCCGCGCCGGGCGCCGAGCTGGAGCAACACCGCCAGCGCGCCGGTGGCGCCGACGAGATGGACCGCCGTCGAGCCGGCGAAGTCCTGCATGCCCAGGTTGTTCTGCAGCCAGCCGCCGCCGAACACCCAGTGCGACGCGATCGGGTAGATCACGCCGGCGAAGACGATGGCGTAGATGATGTAGACGCCGAACTTGATCCGCTCGAGCGTCGTGCCCCACACGATGGCCAGCGACACGGCGCAGAACGAGAACTGGAACAGCCACTTCGTCTCGATCGTCGCGTCGGACAGGCCCATCACGGCGAACGCCTCCTGCGGGTCGCCGTAGTCGTTCAGGAAGAACCCGCTCGTGCCCATCAGCTCGCCCGCGCCGAACGCGAACGCGAAGCCGACGGCCCAGTACATGAGCCCGGCGATGGAGAAGTTGGTGAGGATCTTCGCCACGACGGTGCCGGCGTTCTTCGCGCGCGAGAAGCCGATCTCCAGGAAGGCGAAGCCCGCCTGCATGAAGATCACGAGCAGGGCGGCGACCATCACCCAGATCGAGTTGATGGCCACGCTCTGCGGCAGCACGCCGTTGTTGGCGGCCTCCAGCGTGTCCGCATGGGCCACTGCCGGCAGCGCCACCGTGGCGAGCGCCGCCCCCAGCAGCGCCGCGCCGGTCCTACGCGTCATCGTTCCTCCTCGGTCGGGGAGCATCCGGGGGAATGCTCGGCGCTGGGGCGGAAGGGGTCTTTGTCCCGGTGTCGAAGATTCGCCTTCGGTCGTGCTCCACCCGGTCGAGCGGGCGAAGGCCCCGCTGCGATCTTTGGACACGTGGACAAAGGCCGCCGCCGGGGGCCGATCTAGGCTGGCCGGTATGCCACCCCGTACCCGTACCCCGAACGTCCACGCGGCGCAGTGGAGCCCGAACGGCGGGTCCCTCGGGCAGAGCGACCTCACGCAGCCCGACGCCAGCGTCTTCGGCGCCAACGTCTTCTCCACCGCCGTCCAGCGCGACCGCCTCGACGAGGCCGTCTTCGAGCACCTCCAGGAGACCCTCGCGCGCGGCGAGCTGCTGACGCCCGAGCTGGCCGACTCGGTCGCCGAGGCCATGCGCGAGTGGGCCATGGAGCGCGGCGCGACGCATTTCACGCACTGGTTCCAGCCGCTCACCGGCTCGACGGCGGAGAAGCACGACTCCTTCTACGCGCCGGCCGGCGACGGCACCGCGCTCGCCGACTTCTCCGGCAAGGAGCTCATCCAGGGCGAGCCGGACGCGTCGTCGTTCCCGACGGGGGGCATCCGGGCGACGTTCGAGGCGCGCGGCTACACGGCGTGGGACCCAACGTCGCCGGCCTTCATCCTCGAGAACCCGAACGGGGCGCTGCTCTGCATCCCGACGGCGTTCGCGTCGTGGACGGGCGAGGCGCTCGACCACAAGATCCCGCTGCTGCGCTCGATGGACGCGCTGTCGCGCTCGGCGGTCGGCGCGCTGCGGCTGCTCGGCGACGACGCGGCCGAGCGCGTGTTCACCACGGTCGGGCCCGAGCAGGAGTACTTCCTGATCGACGAGCGCTACTACTTCGAGCGCCCTGACCTCGTGACGACCGGCCGGACGCTGTTCGGGGCCAAGCCGCCGAAGGGCCACGAGCTCGACGACCACTACTTCGGGTCGATCCCGGAGCGCGTGCTCGCCTGCATGCTCGACGCGGAGCGCCAGCTGGCCAAGCTCGGTGTCCCGGTCAAGACGCGCCACAACGAGGTCGCGCCGGCGCAGTACGAGATCGCGCCGATCTTCGAGAACTCGAACGTCGGCTCCGACCACCAGCAGCTGCTGATGCAGGTGCTCCAGAACGTGGCCCGCCGCTACGGGCTGATCTGCCTGCTGCACGAGAAGCCGTTCGCCGGGGTCAACGGCTCGGGCAAGCACAACAACTGGTCGATGGGCACCGACACGGGCGCCAACCTGCTCGAGCCGGGCGACACGCCGCACGAGAACCTCCAGTTCCTGTTCTTCTGCGCGGCGGTCATCCAGGCCGTCGACCGCCACCAGCAGCTGTTGCGCGCGTCGGTGGCCAACGCCGGGCAGGACCACCGTCTGGGCGCCAACGAGGCGCCGCCGGCGATCATGTCGATCTTCCTCGGCGCCGAGCTGGAGAAGGTCTTCGGGGCGATCGAGTCGGGCTCGGGCGACGCGGCGACGCCGCAGGCCTACCTTTCGCTCGGCGCGTCCGTGCTCCCGGCGCTGCCGATGCACGGCGGCGATCGCAACCGCACGTCGCCGTTCGCGTTCACCGGCAACAAGTTCGAGTTCCGGGCGCTCGGCTCCTCGATGTCGCTCGCGCTGCCGAACACGGTGCTCAACACGATCGTGGCCGAGGCCATCGACGACCTCGCGGCGCAGGTGTCCGAGCAGACCGGCGGCGGCGCGTCGCTCGAGGAGGCGGTGCTCGCGACCGTCCGCACGGCGTGGAGCGACCACAAGCGCGTCGTCTTCGGCGGCGACAACTACTCGGACGACTGGCACGCCGAGGCCGAGCGCCGCGGCCTGGCCAACCTCCGTCAGACGCCCGAGGCGCTGCCGTGGCTGATCGAGCCCTCGACGGTCGACGTGTTCTCGCGCTACGACGTGCTGTCCGAGCGCGAGCTGCACGCCCGCTACGACGTCTTCGCCGAGCAGTACGCGACGACGATCAACATCGAGGGCGAGACGGCGGCCTCGATCGCCCGCACGATGCTCCTGCCGGCGGCGATCCAGTGGTACGCGACGCTCGACGCGGCCGACGACGCCAAGGGCGTCAAGCGCCTCAAGGAGGAGCTCGCGGGCCTGATCGACGAGTTCGTCGAGGCGATCTTCGCCCTGGAGGCCGCCAACGGCGACCACCCCGAGGACCCCGACGTCCTCGAGGAGGCGACCTACGTCCAGACGTCGGTCATCCCGGCCATGGAGGCCGCCCGCGCGGTCGCCGACCGCCTCGAGCGCGTCGTCCCCGACGACCTCTGGCCGCTGCCGAAGTACTCGGAGATCCTCTTCATCAAGTAGCGACTCAAGGAGGGGCGGGCCGGGGCCGATTAGACGGCTGGGCCCGCCCGCTCCGCCTTCGCTCCCTCCTCCCCCTTCCCCAAAGGGTTCGAAGCTTTCACCGAGTGGGCGGGCCCATTTCCACCTGCGTGGTGGCGGTGAGCTCGAGGCGGGGGATGCGCTTGAGCGGCTCGACGATCGCCCGGTCCTGGTTGAAGCGGCCGAGGAAGCGCTCGGGCTCGGCCTCCGTCGAGAGCGTGAGCGCGTAGACGTAGGCGCCCGGCTCGGGCGGGACGTAGTTGTTGAACGTCGACAGGCCGCGGCCCCCGGTCGGGTCGAACGACTCGCCGGGCTCGAGGCGGCGCAGGTCGCTGTCGCGCACCGGGCCGACGAGCGGGTCCTCGGCCGTGCCGGGCGCCGCCACGACCTCGCCGTCGCGCAGGACGCGCGGGCGGTAGAGCGGGTAGCGCGTGCCGTCCTCGGACCCGTCGAGGACGCCCGGGAGCCAGACCGGCTCGCTGCCGGCGTTGCGCACGGACACCGCGATCGGCACCGGCCGCCCGGCCGGGCTGGGCCCGCCGGGGCCCTCGAGCGTAAGGACCACGGCGGGCTGGGCCATGCCCGGGGACGCTAGCCGCTCAGCCGTCGGCCTCGGCGGCCGCGGCGATCTGCGCCTTGGTGGCCTCCGCCTGGCCGCGGATGCGCCGCAGCACCGGCTCGGTCAGCTGCTTGCCCTCGAAGACCTCGACCATGCGGTCGAGCACCTTCGCGCCGGCGTCGGGGCCGTCGGCGCGCGCCTGCGCGTGCGCCAGGCGCCGCATCGCGTAGTTGAGCGTGATGTTGTCCACCCCGCCGTCGCCGGCCGACTCGCGCTCGACCTCGGAGAGCAGCGCGACGCTCTCCTCGGGCTTCGCGCCGTGGACGACCAGCTCGGCCTCGGGCGTGAGCTCCTTGAAGTCGCGCTCCGCGTCGATGCCCTTCGCCAGGCGCGCGTAGACGGCGAGCGGGTGCTCGCCGTGCTCGGCCAGCAGCACGTCGAGCTCGCGGTTGCCGGCGTCGAACACGCCGGCGCGCGACCCGAGCAGCGCCAGGATCTGGCCCTGCTGCTCGCCCATGAGCAACTCCCCGACGCGCTGGTCCTCCGGCGTCGCCGGCGCCTGCACCCGCAGCTCCAGCACGCCGGACACCACGCGCGAGCCGTCCGGCGCCACGTACTGCGCCCGCACCCGGTAGAGCCCCGGCTGGGCGAACGTGAACCCGTCGCGCCCGAAGCCGATGTACGCGCTCGAGTAGATCGCCGGCCGGTCGGCGTCGAGCCGCAGCCGCCGCTCCTCGTCGATGCAGCGCCGCAGCATCGGCCGGTAGAGCACCGTGCGCCCCGACGGCTGCTGGATCGCCACCGACACCAGGTCGTCGTTCGGGTGCAGGTGGCCGTGCACGTCGCGGCCGCGCAGGTCGGTGGTCGAGAGCTTGAGCTCGATCACGGCCGGCTCGCCGTAGCCCAGCGAGGCCTTCGAGCGCAGCTCCAGCTCGAGCCCGGACTGGTCGAGCACGGGGGCGTCGAACAGCTCGGGGTCGATCTCCGCCGCGCCCTTGCCGAACGGGTTCGCGCCCATGATCACGTTCTTGTAGAAGCCGTGGCGCAGGTGCACGAGCTCGTTGTCGGTGAACTGGAAGGCGAAGCCCGACCAGTACGCCGCCTCGCCGCCCGGCGCCGGCGGCGCCGGCTGGTACTTCCAGGCGTAGTTCATCCACGACAGGTCGCCGAGGCCGCCGTTGGGCCCGAGCGGCGCCGGCGGGTCGGCGAGGTTCTTCTGCCACGAGTGCAGGAGGTTGAACGCGTGGCCCAGCTCGTGCACGTACGTGCGCAGCGCGGCGCGCTGGGTCGCGTCGTCGGCGCCCTGGATCGCGTCGTAGAACACCGCCGCGCCCTGGCGCTGGAACGCGTCGCCGTAGTCGAACATGATCCCGCGCACGCCGCCGCCGTCGTAGGACGTGGCGACGAGCATCCACACCTTCCACTGCGGCCGGTCGGCGTGCAGCGAGAAGTGGTTGACCATCGCGGCGTGCAGCTCGGCGTCGTTCCACGTCGCGTTCGCGCCCGCGGCGGCCACGGGGACCACGTTCGCCGTCCCGGCCACCTGCATCTCGATGCCGGCCTCGGCGTAGGCGCCCGGCACGCTGAGCGCGCGCGGCGCGCTTCCGGGGGGCTGCGGCAGCGACCCCGTGTCGTAGGAGATGAACGGCACGGTCCCGGCGACCGAGTCCTGCTCGAGCTCGACGGTGCGGAAGTACGGCGACGCGAACGTGCACAGGTAGCTCGCGCCCGGCGTGCTCGGCGGCGTGACGAACTGGACGGTCGCCGGCGCCGCCGGCGAGAGGATCGACACGCGCGGGATCGTCACGCGGATGAACGGCGCGCCGGCCGTCCACGTGAACGTGCCCATGCCCTCGATCTTCACCTCGGCGGCGGTCGTGGTGATGGTGGGCGCGTTGACCACGAACGAGCCGAAGTAGCTCGTGGTCGAGCCGGTGGTCGAGAAGAAGTCGCCGCTCACGCGGTTCATCGGCCGGCTGCCCCCGACGTCCACGCGCAGCTCGAGCTGGAAGCCGGCGCCGGCGCTGCGATAGCGGCCGCGCACGAGGCGCTTCCTGAGGATGACGATCGGCGCGGGCGGCGCCTCGGCCGCCTCGGGCGGCGCCTCCGGGGCGGGCGGGGCCTCGAGAGCGGCCTCGGCCCGGGCTTGGCCGTTGCCGTTGTGCGGCGCCTCGTCGAGCAGCGCGCCGGCCTCGAGCTCGGTTGCGGCGGGAGCGCTCGACTCCACCACGGTGGGGTCCGACAGGGCCGGCATGCGGTCCTCCTTGAGAAGCGGTCTGGGGTCGCTGCGCACAGTCGCCCGGCCGCGTCACCGCAGCGTCACCGCAGCGTCACCTCACCGGCCGGGGAGGAAATTGCTTGACGCCGCTTTTCCGGAGGGGTAGGAACGTACCCGTGGCGCGAACCGCCCACCTGGCGTTGATGGGAGCCTTCGAGTTCCGGCAGGACGGAACCGCGGTCGAACTGCCGGCCAGCGTGCAGCGGGTCCTCGCGTTCCTCGCGCTGCACCCCCGCCCCCTGCGGCGGCTCTACGTCGCCGGGCAGCTGTGGCTCGACGCGAGCGAGGCCCACGCCAGCGGCAGCCTGCGCTCCGCGCTGTGGCGCCTGCACCGCCGCTGCGGCGACGTGGTCCACGCGCACGGAGCGGAGCTGGAGCTCGCGCCGTGGGTGCAGGTCGACGTCCGCCGCTTCGCGGCGCTGGCCTCGCAGCTCGCCGAGCCGGGCCACACGGCGACGCTCGCCGAGGTGCGCGAGCTGTGCGCCTCCGACGATCTCCTGCCCGACTGGTACGACGCCTGGCTGGACTCCGAGCGCGAGCGCTTCCGCCAGATCCGGCTGCACGCCCTCGAGCGCACCTGCGAGCGCCTCACCGGCGAGGGCCGCCACGAGGACGCGCTGCAGGCCGGCCTGGCCGCCGTCCACGCCGACCCTCTGCGCGAGACGGCGCACCGGGCGATGATCAGGATGCACCTGGCGGAGGGCAACGCGACCGAGGCCGTCCGCCAGTACGACGCGTGGACGCGGCTCGTGTCCGAGACGCTCGGCGTGTCGCCCTCACGCGAGCTGCGCCGGCTGCTCGAGGACGGCGTGGCGCAGCGCTGACAGGCCGCGGAACACCGAGCGCGGCTTCGGGACGGCCTGGCCGCGGCGGACGCGGAGCAGGTCGACGATGTCTGCCGTAGGGGCGAACGGGTCGGCGATGACGTCGCCCGCCGGCAGCGAGATGGCGGCCACCACGGCGCCGTCGCGCTCGGCGACGAGCAGCGGGGCGGCGGGGACGGCGGCGGAGTCGAGCGCCGCGAGACGGCTGATGGCGCGGGCGTCGGCCGGAGCGGCGACGCGGAGTGCGAGCGAGTTGGGCATGGGTGAAGCATCGGTCCCGCCAGTCATCAGGTCAAATGATCGCTATCGATCCGTGTGATAAGTTGCACGAATGCTCGACGTCCGGCTCCTGCAGACGTTCCGCGAGGTCGCGGTCCGCGGCTCGTTCACCGAGGCGGCGAGCGCGCTCAGCTACTCGCAGCCCGCGGTGTCGCAGCAGATCTCACGGCTGGAGCGCGAACTCGGCGTCACGCTCCTCGAGCGCGGCTCGCGCTCGCTGTCGGTCACGCCCGCCGGCCGCGTGCTGCTCGAGCGGACCGAGGCCGTGCTCCAGCAGCTGCGCGTGACCGTGCAGGACGTCCGCGCGGCGGGCACGCAGACCCGCACGTGCCTGCGCGTCGCGGCCTTCCCGTCGGCGGCGGCGACGCTGCTGCCCTTCGCGCTGCGCGCGGTGCGCGACGCGCACCCGCTGCTCGACCTCCAGCTCGAGATCATGGAGGACTTCGAGTCGCTCCCGCTGCTGGCGGCCGGCAGGCTCGACGTCGCGATCGTCCTGGAGTCCGACCTCCAGCCGCTCGACGCGCCGGCCGGCGTCGAGACGATGGCCGTGCACGACGACGAGATGCTCGTCGCTCTTTCGGCCGACCACCCGCTCGCGTCCCAGCCGCTCATCGATCTCGCCGCCCTGCGCGAGGAGCCGTGGCTGCTGACCGAGGTCGGCGGCACGTGCGCCGACACCAACATCGTCCTGCACTCCTGCCGGGCGGCCGGCTTCGAGCCCAACGTGCGCCTCGAGTCCGAGGACTACCCGGCGCTGCTCGGGCTCGCGGCGGCCGGCCTGGGCGTGGCCCTGATCCCGACGCTCGCCGCCACGCACGCCCGCTCGGACGTGGTCATCCGCCGGCTCCGGGGCCAGCCGCCCGCGCGCCGCATTCTCGCGGCCGTGCCGAAGGCGACGGCCGACGCGGTGAGCGACGCGGTCGTGATCGCGCTGCGCGACGCGGCGCAGGGCTTCACCGCCCCGGCGCCGCGGCTGAGCGCCGTCGCCTAGCCTCGCCCGCGGAAGACCAGGACCTCCTCGTCCGTCGTGCCCGGCGGCAGCAGCCCGGCTTCGGCGCGGGCGCGCATCAGCGGGCCGAGCGGCCCGCGGCGGCGCACCGCGACGTCCGCGTGCAGGCCGGCGGCGCGCATCCGCTCGAGCGTCCGCGCCTCGCCGATCAGGTCGGAGTGCACGACGAGCAGCGCGCCGCCCGGCGTGAGGAGCGGCGGCGCCTCCTCCAGCACGCGGTCGAGCAGCGCGCGGCCGTCGCGGCCCGCCTCCCACGCCCGCTCCGGGCCGCGGTCGGGCAGCGCGTCGCCGGCGGCCGGCACGTACGGCGGGTTCGACGTGATGACGTCGAAGCGCTCGCCGCGGACCGGGGCGGTCAGGTCGCCGCGGAGCGCGCGCACGCGCACGCCGTTCAGGCGCGCGTTGAGCCGGACGGTGAGCACCGACCGGCGCGACACGTCGACGGCCACGGACTCCTCCGCCCCGGCGAGCGCCGCGGCGATCGCCGCCACGCCCGAGCCGGTGCACAGGTCGAGCACCCGCGCGCCCGGCCGCAGCTCGGCGCGCAGCGCGTCGACGAGCATCCAGGAGTCGCTGATCGGACTGAAGACGCCGGGGAGCGCGACCAGCCGCACGCCGGCCAGGGTACCTTCGCCCCGCCATGGCCGCGTCCATCGTGCCCACCGCCGCCGCGTTGCGCGAGGCGTTCGACCGCCCGGAGCCGCTGACCATCGGGCTCGAGGAGGAGCTGATGCTCCTCGACGCCGAGACGCTGGATCTGCTCCCGCGCGCCGCCGATGTCGTCGAGCGCACGGACGGCGACCCGCGCTTCAAGCTCGAGCTGCCGGCCTCGCAGCTCGAGATCGTCACGCCCCCGGCCCACACGGTGCCTGAGGCCATGACGGCGCTGGCCGCCGGCCGGCGCGACCTGGCCGCGGCCGCCGAGGGCATCGGCCGGCTGGCCACCGCCGGCGTGCACCCGTTCGCGCAGCCGCGCGGGGAGCTCAACGCCGGCGACCGATACTCGCTGACGCACGAGGAGTACGGCGAGGTCGCCGAGCGCCAGCTCGTGTGCGGGCTGCAGATCCACGTCGCCGTGGGCGGCGCCGACCGCACGCTCGCCGTGTACAACGCGCTGCGCTCGCACCTGCCCGTGCTCGCCGCGCTGGCCGCCAACGCGCCGTTCCACGCCGGGCGCGACACGGGGCTGGCGTCGATGCGCCCGAAGATCTCCGAGCTGCTGCCCCGGCAGGGCGTGCCGCCGGCGATCCCCGACTGGGACGCGCTCGCCGAGGCGCTGCGCTGGGGCGCGGCCGCAGGCGCGGTGCCCGAGCCGCGGCGCTGGTGGTGGGAGCTGCGCCCGCATCCCGCCTTCGGCACGCTCGAGGTCCGCGTGCCCGACGCCCAGTCGGGCCTGCGCGAGGCCGGCGCGGTGGCGGCGCTCGCGCACGCGCTGATCGCGCACCTCGCCGAGCGCCACGACGCGGGGGAGGTCACACCGCCGGCGCAGACATGGCGGATCGAGGAGAACCGCTGGAGCGCCTGCCGCCGGGGCGTCGAGGGCGAGCTCGCCGACCTCGAGACGGGCGAGCGCCGCCCCACCCGGGAGTGGCTGAACGCCATCATCGACGCCGTCGGTCCCGCGGCCGAGGGCGTGGGCTGCGCGGCGGAGCTGGGCGCGGCCCGCGAGCTCGTCGAGCGCAACGGCGCGATCCGCCAGCGCGAGGCGGCGGCTGACGGCGACCTGCGCGCGCTCGCCGCCTGGCTGGCCGACCGCTACGTGGAGGACGCGCCGTGGCACACTCCGGCCCGATGACCGGCCTGCCGGAACCGCGCGGCGAGACCTCGGCGGCGCTGCTGCGCGCGCTGGCGGGCCCGCCGCGGCGGCTGCCCGCGATCGCGCTGCCCGAGGACGACCCGCTCGTCGGCGAGGACGCCACCCTCAGCCTCTACCTGACCTACGAGCTGCACTACCGCGGCCTCCCCGGCACCGACGACGGCTGGGAGTGGGAGCCGTCGCTGCTGGCGCTGCGGCGCTCGCTGGAGGAGCGCTTCGAGGCGGCGCTCCGCGACCGCCTCGGCCCGCCCGACGCCGAGGGGCCGGCGCCGGAGGCGATGGACCTCGCGCTGCGCGCGGTCGTCGAGGCGGACGACGCGCCGAGCGTCTCCACCTACATCGAGCGCCGCGCGCCGCTTGCGCAGGCGCTCGAGTTCCTCGTGCACCGCTCCGCGTACCAGCTCAAGGAGGCCGACCCGCACTCGTGGGCGCTGCCGCGGCTCTCGGGGCCGCCCAAGGCCGCGCTGGTCGCCATCCAGGCCGACGAGTACGGCGGTGGGCGCGCCGACCGCATCCACGCCGAGCTGTTCGCGCGCGCGCTGGCCGCCGTGGGGCTCAACCCGGCCTACGGCGCGTACCTCGACCACATCCCGGGCGTCACGCTGTCGACGGTGAACCTCATGTCGCTGCTCGGCCTGCACCGGCGCCACCGCGGCGCGATCGCCGGCCATCTCGCCGCCTTCGAGATGACCTCCTCGGTCCCGAACGCGCGCTACGCCCGCGGCCTGCGCCGGCTCGGCTTCGGGGGCGACGCGCTCGCGTTCTTCGACGAGCACGTGGAGGCCGACGCCGTGCACGAGAACCTCGCGGCCGTCGACCTCGCCGGCGGGCTCGCTCGCCAGCAGCCCGAGTTGGGGCCCGACATCGTCTGGGGCGCGCGCGCCCTGGTCGACGTCGAGGCCCGCTGGTCGCGCCACCTCATGGAGCGCTGGGAGGCCGGCGCGAGCTCGCTGCGGGTCCCCGTCGGGGCGCCCGCGCCGGCCTGAGCTCGGGCGCCGCTAGCCGTCCGCCCCCAGGTCGGGGATGGGCGTGATCAGGCCGAACACGTCCGCCGCGACCGTGACGTCGTCGTCGCCGGCGAGCGTCCGGATGCTCAGCGTGTCGGCCTGCTCGCTGCCGGTGATCCGGACCAGCGCGGCGAGGCCCTCGGTGAAGACCTCCGGGCCCACCCGGGTCACGCCGACCGTCTCCGGCCCGGCGGTGCCGTTGACCGTGACCGTGTCGGACGCCAGGTCGCCGCCGTCGAGCGTGACGAACTCGCCGGGGAACGCGCCGGCGCTCTCGTCGATGCGCAGCTCGTCGTCGCCGCCGAGCCCGCGCACGCCGATCGAGCGGAAGGTGCTGCGGTCGAAGCTGAAGTCCGGCGTGCCGTCGTCGCCGACGTCGACGAGCAGCGTCGTGGGCACGACCGGGTCGAGGCTGAGCACGAGCTTGTCGCTCGCGGCGGCGCCGGTGACGCGCAGCGCGCCCGACTGGACCTGGGCGGTCGTGGCGCTCGCCGCGTCGGCCGCGAGGCGGAGCAGCGCCACGGCGAGCAGGCCGGCGAGGAGCGCGCTCACGGGCGCAACCGGTAGAAGCGGAAGACGGGGTTCTCGGCCGCGACGTCCTCGGTCGCCGAGAAGCCGGCGGCGGCGGCGTGCTCCCGCACCGTCGACGCACGCATCACCGTCCCGGTGGCCGCCGAGGGCACGTCGACGAGCTGGGTCGGGAGGCAGTGCACGACGCTCCAGCCGTACATCAGCCGCTCGACCTCGTCGCCGGGCGCCGTGAAGCGGTCGGCGACCTTCTCGTCGGCGACGAACACCGAGCCGCTGGGCTTGAGCGCGCGGCGCAGCGCGGACAGCGTCTCGACCGGCCGCGCGATGTCGTGCAGCGTCTCGAGGACGACGACGAGGTCGAAGACGCCGTCGGCGTCGAGCGAGGAGGCATCCTGGACGGCGGCGTGCACGCGGTCGGCGACGCCGGCCGCCTCGGCGGTGCGCCGCGTGTCGGCGATCGACGCGTCGTCGAGGTCGTAGGCGTCCACGGTGGCGTGCGGGTACGCGCGGGCGATCGCCGCGGCCGCGTAGCCCTGGCCCGAGCCGATCTCGGCGACGCGCGCGCCGGGCTGCCGCAGGCGCGCGTGGACGTCGGGCATGGCCGGCAGCCACTCGTTCGGCAGGTCGTGCGTGAACGCCGGCCGGTTGGCGCCGCCCTGGCCGTCGCGGAACTCCTCGCCGTACAGGTGGTACGGCACGCCGCCGCCGGTGCGGTAGGCGTGCTCGACCTCGCGCATGACGCGCGCGCTGCCGACGACCGACGCGGCCAGCGGCGCGACGTGCGCCGGGTCGTCGGGCTCGGCCAGCACGGCGGCCTGGTCGGCGGTCAGGTGGTAGCGCCGCTCGGACGGGTCGAGCCCGGGGTCGTCCACCTCGATCAGCGCGGCCACGGCCTGCTGCTCGCACCATTCCTGCGCGTAGCGCTCGGCGATACCGGCCGCGCGGGCCAGCGCGCCGGAGGTCAGCGGACCCTCGTCGACGAGCGTGCGGTAGAGGCCCAGGCGGGAGCCGAGGTGGATCGAGAGCAGCTCGAGCGCGGCGATGGTGGCGCCGAAGACGCGGTCCGCGAGCGCTTCCTTGTCGTTGACGGGGGTTTCGAGGGACATGTAACCGGACGGTACGTGCGCATCGGCGCCCCGCGCAATCGTGCTAGCTCCCGCCGGGCGCGAGCACCTCGTCCACCGGCGGCGGCGACGCGGCGCGGCCGTGCTCGGCGCCGCTCGGCGCCGTGAACCGCACGACCTTGTGCGTGCCGTCGCAGAACGGGCGCATGCGCGACTTGCCGCAGCGGCACAGCGCGATCGTCTCGCGCCGGACCGCGATCTCCGTCCCGTCCTGGTCCACCAGCCGGAACGGCCCGCGCACGAGCAACGGCCCGTCGCGGTACGGGGTGATGACCGCCTCGTCGTCAGCCAAGGGGCCGCCGCTCCCGGGAGCCGTCGGGCTGCACCTCGTCCTCGTAGCGCGTGACCACGTCGGTGCCGGCGTAGACGGCCACGAAGCGCAGCGTGTCGCGGCCCACGCTGCGCACCTCATGCGGCACGTCCCGCGGCACGAGCGCGACCTCGCCCGCGCCGACGCGCCGCGCCTCGCCGCCGACATCGACCTCGGCCTCGCCGGCCACGACGACCACGACCTCCTCCTCCGAGTCGGTATGGCGGGGCAGCCGGTGGCCAGGATCGACCTCGAGCAGCGACGAGCCGGACGCGTCGCCGGTGTGGCCGGACTCCGACCGCCAGCGGGCGGTGTCGTCGCCCTCTATCCAGGCTTCGTCGGGCATGTGCCCCCTCTGCCCGCGGTTCGGGCCCGCGCAACCTTGCCAAACCTGTGTCAAGGTTGCGCTACCATCGCGCCGATGCGGGATTTCCTCGCCGCCACGCGCGAACGCGTCGTCGTCTTCGACGGCGGGATGGGCGCGACCCTCGAGCAGTTCGACCTCTCGCTCGAGGACGACTACCGCCTCCCCGGCCGCTGCCACGAGGCGCTCGTGCTCAACCGGCCCGACGTCATCGAGGGCGTCCACACCTCGATGGTCGAGGCCGGCGCCGAGGTGGTGGAGACCGACACGTTCCAGGGCTCGCGGCTCAAGCTGGACGAGTGGGGGCTCGGCGAGGCCACGCTCGAGATCAACCGCAGGGCGGCGGAGATCGCGCGCCGGGCCGTCGGTGACGAGCGCTTCGTCGCCGGCTCGATCGGCCCGACCGGGCACCTGCCGGCCAGCGACGACCCGACGCTCGGCCGCATCGGGTTCCGCGAGCTCGTCGCCGTCTTCGCCGAGCAGGCGCAGGGCCTGCTCTACGGCGGCGTCGACCTGATCATCATCGAGACGGCGCAGGACATCCTCGAGGTCAAGGCGGCGGTCTTCGGCGTCCGCGAGGCGTTCAAGACGACCGGCCGCAGCACGCCGATCCAGATGAGCGTCAGCCTCCTGCCCAACGGCGGCAAGATGCTCCTGGGCACGGACATCTCGGCCGTGCTGGCCACGCTCGAGGCGCTCGAGGTCGACGTCATCGGCCTCAACTGCTCCACCGGGCCCGAGGACATGCGCGACGCCGTCCGCTTCCTCGGCGAGTTCGCCTCGACGCCGATCCACTGCATCCCCAACGCCGGCATCCCTCACCAGGGCCCGAACGGCGAGACGATCTTCCCCGAGGAGCCGCAGCCGCTGGCCGACACGCTCGGCGACTTCGTCGAGCGCTATGGCGTGAACATCGTCGGCGGCTGCTGCGGCACGACGCCCGACCACATCCGCGCGATCGCCGAGCGCGTCGACGGCCGCCCGTCGTCCATCCGGCCGGCGCCGCGCCCGCCCCACGTCTCCTCGATGATCGCCGCCGCGCCGCTCGTGCAGGAGCCGCGGCCGACGCTCGTCGGCGAGCGCGTGAACTCGCAGGGCTCGCGCAAGGCCAAGGAGCTGCTGCTCTCCGACGACTACGACGGGCTCGTCCAGGTCGCCGAGGACCAGGTCGAGGGCGGCGCGCACGTCCTCGACGTCTGCGTCGCGCTCACCGAGCGCCAGGACGAGGGCGAGCAGATGCGCCAGGTGGTCAAGAAGGTCTCGCTCACCCAGCCGGCGCCGATCCAGGTCGACTCGACCGAGCCCGACGTGATCGAGACCGCGCTCGACCAGATCCCCGGCCGCGCGATCGTCAACTCCGTGAACCTCGAGGCCGGCCGGGCGAAGCTCGATCGCGTCGTGCCGATCGCCAGAGCACACGGCGCCGCGCTGATCGCGCTGACCATCGACGAGCAGGGCATGGCCAAGACCGCCGCCCGCAAGCTCGAGGTCGCCACGCGCATCCGCGACATGGTGTGCGGCGAGCACGGGATGGACCCCGAGCTGCTCATCTTCGACGCGCTGACGTTCACGCTGACCACCGGTGACGACGAGTGGAAGCCGTCGGCGGTCGAGACGATCGAGGGCATCGGCGCGATCAAGGAGAACCTCCCCGGCGTCAAGACGTCGCTCGGCGTCTCGAACGTCAGCTTCGGCGTCTCGCCGCGCGCGCGCGCCGTCCTGAACTCCGTCTTCCTGCACCACTGCGTGGAGGCCGGGCTCGACCTGGCGATGGTCAACCCGAACCACATCACGCCCTACGCCGAGATCGACGACGAAGAGCGTGCGCTCGCCGACGACCTGGTCTTCAACCGCCGGGACGACGCGCTCGAGCGCTTCATCGCCCACTACGAGGGCGCGGCCGAGGAGACGGCCGAGGCGGCCGACCCCACCGCGGGCATGGAGCCCGAGGAGGCGCTGCACTGGCACATCCTGCGCCGCAAGCGCGATGGCGTCGAGGATCAGATCGACGCGGCGGTGGAGAAGATCGGCGCCGTCCCGACGCTCAACGACGTGCTGCTCCCGGCGATGAAGGAGGTCGGCGACAAGTTCGGCGCCGGCGAGCTGATCCTGCCCTTCGTGCTCCAGAGCGCGGAGGTCATGAAGCGCGCGGTCGCGCGCCTGGAGAACTACCTCGAGAAGCTCGAGGGCTACGCCAAGGGCACCGTCGTGCTCGCGACCGTGTTCGGCGACGTGCACGACATCGGCAAGTCGCTGGTGAACACGATCCTCACCAACAACGGCTACCACGTCGTCGACCTCGGCAAGCAGGTCCCCATCGGCACGATCCTCGACGCCGCGAAGGAGCACGACGCGACCGCGATCGGCCTCTCCGCGCTGCTCGTCAGCACCTCCAAGCAGATGCCGCTGTGCGTGCAGGAGCTGCACGAGCAGGGCCTGGAGTACCCCGTGCTGATCGGCGGCGCCGCGATCAACCGCAAGTTCGGCGCGCGCACGCTGTACCCGTTCGGCACCGAGCGCGACGACGTCTACGACGCCGGCGTCTTCTACTGCAAGGACGCGTTCGAGGGCCTGGCGGTGATGGACCAGCTCGTCGAGCCGGAGCGACGCGGGGAGCTGGTCACACGCGTGCGCGACGAGGCGGCCCGCCTGCGACTCGAGGGCGACGAGGAGGAGGCGCTCGACACGAGCGACGCCTCCGTGCGCTCCAACGCCCGCACCGACGTGCCGGTGCCCGAGCCGCCGTTCTGGGGCGTGCAGGAGGTGCCGGTCGACCTCGACGAGGTCTACGCGCACCTCGACACCCACGTGCTGTTCAAGCTCCACTGGGGCGGGCGCGGCGTGAAGGGCGAGGCCTGGCGGCAGCTCCTGGACGAGGACTTCAAGCCGCGGCTGGAGCGGATGTGGCGCGAGGCCGACTACCTGCAGCCGCGCGCCCTGCTCGGCTACTTCCCCTGCTACTCGGAGGGCAACGACATCGTCGTCGTCGACCCGGCCGACGGAGAGACGGTCCTCGAGCGCCTCGTCACGCCGCGCCAGCCCAAGGGCGACCGCCTCGCGCTGGCCGACTTCTTCCGCCCGAAGGACGCGGGCGAGCTCGACGTCGTCGCGCTCCAGGTCGTCACCGCCGGCTCCGAGGTCACCGACCTCATGGCCCGGCTGGAGGCCGACGGCGAGTTCGCCGAGCAGCTCTTCGTGCACGGCCTCGGCGTGCAGACCGCCGAGGGCATGGCCGAGTGGCTGCACTGGCGCGTGCGCACCGACCTCGGGATCGCGCCCACGCAGGGCCGCCGCTACTCGTGGGGCTACCCCGCGGTGCCCGAGCAGGCCGAGCACGAGAAGGTCGACCGCCTGCTCGACCTCGGCCGCATCGGCGTCCGCCTCTCCGGCGGCTACGCTCCCGAGCCCGAGCAGACGACGCTCGCGCTCGTCGCCCACCACCCGCAGGCCACCTACTACGGCATGCGCAACGGCCGGCTGCTCCCCGACGGCTCGCCGGACGACGTGATCATGGGCACCGACCGCGACCCGTCGCGGTTCAGCGCGGCCGCGCGTTCGTGAAGCTCCTCGCCATCGACGGCGGAGGCATCCGCGGGCTCATCCCGGCGCTCGTGCTCGCGGAGATCGAGCGCCGCTGCGGGCGCCGCATCGCCGACCTCGTCGACATGATCGCCGGCACCTCCACCGGCGGCATCCTGGCCTGCGCGCTGGCCAAGCCCGACCCGCTCCCGGCCGCCCGGATCGCCGACATCTACGTCGAGGAAGGGCCGCGCATCTTCTCGCGCTCGCTGCTCAAGCGGATCACGTCCGTGGAGGGCTATCTCGACGAGCGCTACGAGTCCGACGGCCTCGTGGCCGCGCTGGAGCGCTACCTCGGCGACGCCCGCCTGGCCGACGCGACCGTCCCGGTGCTGCTGACGGTGTACGACATCGAGCGGCGCGCCGCGGTCCTGCTGCGACGCTCCGACGACGCGCGGATGGTCGACGCCGCGCACGCCACGTCGGCCGCGCCGACGTACTTCGAGCCCGTGCGCGTGGGCGACGCGGCGCTGATCGACGGCGGCGTCTACGCGGTCAACCCGGCGCTGCTGGCCTACGCCGAGGCCGGCGGCGAGCCCGACTTGCTGCTCTCGCTCGGCACGGGCGAGCAGACCCGCCGCCTGCGCTACGAGGACGTCCGCGGCTGGGGCCAGCTCGAGTGGGCGCGACCGCTGGTCGACGTGGTCTTCGATGGGGCGGCCGACGCCGTGGATCTCGAGCTGGGCCGGCTGGCGGGCGAGCGGTACGTGCGGCTGCAGACGCGGCTCGGCGAGGCGTCGGACGACCTCGACGACGCGTCCGAGCGCAACCTGGCCGCGCTGCGGCGTGAGGCGGAGCGCCTGATCGCCGCGCGCACGGACGACCTGGACCGCGTGTGCGCGCGCCTGACGGCCTGAGCGTCCACACCGCGGCCGAGCGCCCGGACCTCGACGAGCGCGCCGACGCGCTGACCGCCGAGGTCTGGCCGGAGTACAACCGCCACGGGAACGTCATGGGCGAGCACTGGCACGTCCTGAGCGAGCGCTGGGCGGCGTTCCAGTTCGTGCTCGTCGACGAGCGCGAGGCCCTCGTCGCGCAGGGCCACATGATCCCGTGCCGCTGGGACGGCACCGCCGACGGCCTGCCCGACGGCATCGACGCCGTGATGGAGCAGGGCGCCTCGCTGGCCGGCGAGCCGAACGCCGCCTCGGCCCTCGCCGCCGAGATCCGCCCGCGCCACCAGGGCCGCGGCCTCGCGCGCGTGATGATCGAGACAATGGTCGCGATCTGCCGCCAGCACGGCCTCGCGCACCTGATCGCGCCCGTCCGCCCCAGCCAGAAGGAGCGCTATCCGCTCATCGGAATCGAGCGCTACGCAGCATGGACGCGACCGGACGGCCTGCCGCTGGACCCGTGGATCCGCGTCCACGTCCGCGCCGGCGGGCGCATCCTGCGCCCGGCCCCGCGCTCGCTGCGCATCAGCGCGCCGGTGACCGACTGGGAGGCCTGGACCGGCCTGCCGCTGCCCGGCTCAGGCGAGTACGTGTTCCCGCACGGCCTCGCCCCGCTCAGCGTGGACCGCGAGCGGGGCGAGGGGCTCTACTTCGAGCCCAACGTGTGGATGGCCCACCCGGTCTAGAGCAGGCAGGCCAGCTTGTAGTCGCTGCTCACGCGCGGCTTGCTCGCGGCGAAGCGCTCGTACGCGGCCGGGCTCATCCACGTGCCGGGGCTCGACGGGTCGCCTTGGCGGTCGAAGCGGAAGATGTCCAGGCCGCGCTGGATGTCGTTGCTGTAGAGGTAGAAGTCGCCGCTCGGCTCGATGACCGGCGTCTTGGCCGACCACGACTCGCCGCCGTCGACCTTGTAGCGGCCGATCCGGCGCATCCCCTCGCCGCTGGCGAGGCCCGACAGGTCGACGACGTGGACGCCGCCGTTGTACCAGGCGATGGTCATGACCTGCCGGCCCTCGTGGACGTCGAGCACGTGCGCGGTGCAGCGCCACTCCGGCTCGTCGGTCGGGCGCACGTCGTCGATGTTCCAGTAGCCGACCTTGACCGGGTTCTGCTCGTTCGCGCCGGTGATGTCGTAGATGTGCACGCCGCCGTTCGGGCACTGGCTCGTGCCGACGGCGCCGACGAACTCGTCCTCGGCGATGAGGAAGTCGCGCTTGATGCCCGACGCGTCGGTGAGCGTGAACGGGTCCATCTGGTGCCAGACGTTGATCGTCGGGTCGAGGAAGCTCGTGAGGAGCGTCGGCGCGGCGGGCTTCGTCGTGTCGATGATCACGCCCTGCGAGAGGGCGGCGGAGTACGCGCGCGAGCCCGACCGGTTGAACGTGATGTCGTGCGACTCGGTGCCGAGGCCCGGCCGCGTCGGCAGCGCGATCTCGGTGACGAGCCGCGGGCGCAGGAAGTCCCGGATGTCATAGACCTCGATCGCCGGCAGCGGCGAGGTGATGAGGTCGGAGTTCGAGTTGTAGAGGTAGCTGCCGCCGGGGTGGATCGAGTGGTTGTGCGAGCCCTGCGGGACCTCGACGAACGAGCGCGTTATCGGGCGCAGCGGGTCGGTGATCTCGGCGATGAACGTGCCGTTCTTGCCCGTGCCGTTCGGCTTGCGGACGTAGAAGCCGAGGCGCTCGGCCTCGCGGTAGCACGTCGAGGTGCCGTCGCCGTAGGTGTCCGAGGCGTAGCCGACGAAGACGCGGCCGGGCTTGCTCGACTGGCGGAAGACCTGGATGTCGCCCTGCGTGACGCCGCAGTCGTAGCGGCTCACGATCCGGGCGTTCGCCGGGTTCGTGATGTCCACGATCTGCATGCCGTTCTTGTACGAGCCGGCCAGGGCGTAGCGGCGGCCGTCGATGTTCGCGAACTCGATGTCGGTGCCGAAGTTCGGCGTCCCGCCGTTGTGCGCGGCGTAGCGGAGGTTCTTGACGAACGTCAGGTTCGGGCTGTGCTCGCCGGGCGGGGCGGCGGCGGAGGCGGTGGTCGGCGCGGCGAGGGCCGCGACGACGAGGGCGGTCAGGCGGGAGAGGCGACGCATGGAGGCCCGAACGCCCCATGCGCCGGAAACTTGCGGCTACGCCCCCGACTCGCGCGCCGCGCCCCGCGGCGACAGGGACACGGGGGCGGTGTGCAGCGCCCGCAGGCGCACCTCGCGCCAGGAGAGGCCCTCCTTGACCAGCGCGGGCGCTCCCATGACCACGGCCGTCGCGATCTCGACGGCCTGGAGGATGATCCCGAACCCGAGCGCCTGCGCGGGGCCGACCCCGTACGCGCCGGTGAGCACGGCGACGCACGCGGCCTGGAAGACGCCGAGGTTGGCGGGTGTCACCGGCAGCACGGCGGCGACGTTGACCGCGAAGAGCACCGCGGCGGCGGCCCCGAGGTCGGCGCGCGCCTCGAGGCCGAGCGCCACGAGCAGGAAGTAGCACGACAGCCACTGCACGGCCCACGCGCCGAGCTGCGCCGCCGTGGCGGCGAGGCCGAGCCGCGGCCGGGCGAACACTCGCAGGCCTGCCCGCATGCGTCCGAGCGCCGCTCGCGCCCGGCCGACCCAGCCGCCGCGCAGCAGCGCCGGGCCGGCCACGACGGCCAGCGCGACGGCGACGGGCGCGAGGCCGTACCAGACCAGCGCCTGCTGGCGGCCGGCGAACAGCCCGATCGTCGTGAACATCACCGCGCCGAGGATCACCAGCGCGAGGACGTTGAGCAGCGTCTGCGAGACCATCGAGCCGAGCACGGCCGGCAGCGCGTCGCGCGGGCGCCCGAGGCGGCGGGCGACGATCAGCGCGCGCGACGGCTCGCCGAGGCGGGCGGGCAGCGTCGAGGACATCAGCACGCCGATCGCGGTGCCCTGCATGGCGTCGAGCCAGCGCGGGCGGGCGTCGGGCAGCGCCGCCTTGAGGATCGCGTGCCAGGACACCGCGCGCAGCACCATCGAGGCGCACATCAGCGCCAGCGCGGCCAGCACCCAGACGGGCTGGGACTCGATCAGCGCCCGGCCGATCGGCCGCAGGCCGATGCGCTCGAGCGCGAGCGCGCCGCCCGCGGCCGTGGCCAGCGCGGCCGCTCCCACGGCGACGCGTCGCAGCGTGCGCGCCGTGCGGCCGCCGGCCGCGGCGGGGTCGGGCGACGGCAGCCGGCGGGCGCGGAGCGGCGGCTGCAGGTCGGCCGGCAGCGCCCCGATGCGCACCGCCGCGCGGCGGGCCGTGCCGGCGGGCTCGGGAAGCGCGCAGGCGTCCGCGTAGGCGCCGGCCACCTGCTCGGCGACCCGCGGCCAGGCATAGCGCCGCGCGCTGCGCCCGGCGGCGGCGCCGAGCGCCTCCGTGCGCGCCGGGTCGAGCGCGAGGTCGCGCAGCGTCTCGGCGAGGCGCGTGGCGTCCCCGCGCGGGACGAGCACGCCGTCGTCGCCGTCGGTGACCACGTCGCGGTAGCCGGCGATGTCCGAGGCGACGACGCCGGCGCCCGCGGCGAACGCCTCGGTGAGCACCATGCCGAACGACTCGCCGCCCAGCGACGGGGCGCACAGGACGTCGGCGCCGGCCAGGACGGCGTGGCGGGTGGCATCGTCGACGGGGCCGAGCGCGCGGACGCCGTCGCCGTCGACGAGCAGCGGTTCGATCTCCGCGGCGCCGGCGCCGACGATCGTCAGCCGGACCGGCGCCTCGCCCCGCACGGCCTCGAACGCGCGCAGGAGGACGGGCAGGCCCTTGCGCTCGACGGCCTGGCCGACGAAGCCGATCCGCAGCGGGTCGCCGGGCGCGCGACGGCGCGGGGCGGGCACCCCGCCGTCCGGCAGCGCGACGCCGTTGGGGACGATGCGATAGCGCCCGCCGTAGAAGCGACGGCCGGTCCACGCCGCGGCCTCGGAGACGGCGATCCGCACCGCGAGCCGGTTGAGCTTGCGGCGCGCGCCCAGCGCGGCGGCCGCGACGTGCGGCGCGCGCGCCTCCGAGTGGCAGTGGAAGGTGCCGACGCGCGGCGCGCGGGCCGAGGTGAGCACGTCCCAGCCGATGACCGGCGCCACGGGCTCGTGCAGGTGCACGACATCGGGCGCGAAGGCGCGCAGCTCCCGCCGCGCCGCAGACAGCGCCGAGGGCGTGAGCGCGAGGTTCGAGATCGCGCCGTTGGACGGCCAGCCGATCGTGCCGCCGAGCGGCACGATCCAGTCCGGCACCGGGCGCGGCTGCGGCCGCGCGCCGCGGTGGGCCAGCGCGGTGCGGCGGACGTCGGCGTCGAACGGCGCGAGCACGCGGACCTCGTGGCCGGCGGCGGCGAGCTGGCCCGCCAGGGCCTCGATGTGCCGCGTCACGCCGCCCGGGTACGTCCACGAGTACGGGGAGACGAGGGCGACCCGCATGGGGCCTCCCATGCTACGAGCGCGCGCTCCTATCCTTGGTCTGGATTGCGCAGATGCCCGAGCGCCACTTCGTGAAATACACGTTCCTGAAGGTCGACCCGGCCTGGCGGCGCCACGAGGACGACGAGCGCGCGCGCGACAAG
>Ga0126307_10000355_pt1 | contig 29535 bp, 21 predicted proteins | sample Plot28_FD_89955 | JGI IMG/M metagenome (GOLD analysis project Ga0126307, IMG submission 89955) | Serpentine soil microbial communities from UC McLaughlin Reserve, CA, USA - Plot28 | ecosystem: Environmental > Terrestrial > Soil > Grasslands | place: USA: UC McLaughlin Reserve, Lake County... | reverse complement strand
GCGGCCCTCGAGTGAGACGTTGGGAAGCAGCCGGTCCAGCCACCCGGGTAGCCACCACGCGCGGTCGCCGAGCAGCGTGACCACCGCGGGCGCAATCACCATGCGTACGATCAGCACGTCGATCAGGATCGCCAGCCCGAGGCCGATGCCGAACATCTTCCCGATCACGTCCGGCTGGGTGACGAACGAGAGGAAGACGCCGGACATGATCAGCCCGGCGAAGACGACGACCTTGCCGATGCGTCCCATGCCGTGGATCACGCTCGCCCGCGGCCCGTCGCCCGCGTTGTAGGCCTCGTGGATCCGGCTGAGCAGGAAGACGTTGTAGTCCATGCTCAGCCCGAACAGGATCGCGAACAGCATGACCGGCAGGAACGAGATGATCGGGACGCCGGAGTCGGCGCCGATCATGCCCGCGCCGATGCCGTCCTGGAACACCGCGGACACCACGCCGTAGGCGGCGCCGACCGAGAGCAGGTTGAAGACCGCCGAGACGAGCGGGATCCACAGCGAGCGGAACGCCGCCACGAGCAGCAGGACGGAGAGGCCGATCACGACCGCGATGAACAGCGGCAGGCGGCCGGCGACCCGGTCGGTGACGTCCTCGAAGCCGGCGACGTTGCCGCCCACGTAGACCTTCAGCGGCGTGCCGGCCGTGGCGCGCGGGATGACGTCCTCGCGCAGGCGATCGAGCAGGGCGGAGGTCTTCGCGTCCTGGGGCGCGGTCGTGGGGATGGCGAACATCGTCGCCATCTCGCCGTCCTCGCTGAGCGACGCGGGCGGCACCGCGGCGATGCCCGGCGTCGCCGCGACCGCCTTCCGCAGCGTGCTCAGCTGCCCATCGGTCTGAGAGGCGCCCTTCGGCGTGTCGACGGCGAGCAGGAACGGGCCGTTGGAGCCCGGGCCGAACGCCTGCGTGAGCTGGTCGTAGGCGACGCGCTGCGTGCGCGACTCGGGCTGGTTGCCGTCGTCGGGCTGGCCGAGGCGCATCTGGGTGACCGGGAACGCGAGGACGAGCAGAAGCACGACGCCGGCGGCGATCGAGGCCCACGGCCGCCGCGTGACGCGCTCGCCCCAGCGCGTGAAGGCCGGCGAGGCCGCGACGTCCTCGGGCCTCTTGGGCATCAGCTTGTCGCCGAAGGCGCCCATCAGGATCGGGAGGATCGTGAGCGCCGAGACGACGACGGCGGCGATCGCGATCGCCGCGCCGAGGCCCATCTTGCCGATGTACGGGACGCCGACGACCAGCAGCCCGGCGATCGCGACCATCACGATCAGCCCGGCGGCCACCACCGCCGTGCCCGACGTCGCCGCCGCGCGGGCGGCCGCCTCCGGCACGGTGTCGCATTGCGCTCGCTGCTCGCGGTAGCGGGCCATGATCAGCAGCGAGTAGTCGATGCCCGCGCCGAGGCCGAGCATCATCGCGATCACCGAGGCGAACGTGGGCAGGCCGAGCGGCGCCGAGAGCGCCGCCAGCAGGATCTGGCTCGCCGCCACGCCGATCAGCGCGCCGATGAGCGTCGCGCCCATCGCCCAGCCGGAGCGGAACAGCAGGGTGAGCAGCACGAGCGCGATCAGCACGCCGATGAGCTCGCCGACCGGCGCCGTCTGCTCGGCCGCCAGGTCGATCAGGTAGCCGCGCGTCTCGACCTGGACCGCGGGCTCCGCGGTGTCGGCGGCCGCGATCAGCGCCTTGCCGTCCTGTTTGTCCAGCTGTCCCGGATCGGTGGAGTAGCGGACGTCGGCGGAGGCCAGGCGTCCGTCCTCGGAGACCGAGCCGCCCGGCTCGAACGGGCTCGCGACGAGGTCGACGCCCTTCAGCTCGCGAACCTTGGCGAGCGCGCCCTCGATCGCCGCCTTCGGCGCAGGATCGGAGACCTTGCCGCGGTCGACCGTGAAGACGAGGGTCGAGTCCGCGCCGCCGAACGCCGGCGAGTGCGCCTGGAAGAGATCGATCGCCGCCTGGGACTCGGTGCCCGGGACGGAGTAGTCGTCGCTGGCGCCGCCGCTCGCGCCGGCGGCCAGCACGAGCAGCACCAGCACGCCGATCGCGGCCGCGAGGCTGCGCTTCCAGTGCGAGGACAGGGTGCGCGCCAGGCGCGCGAGGAGCTGAGACATCAAGGCCTTCCGAGCGGGGTGTAACGACCACGGCGACCGTACCGGGAACGGCGTGCCGAGCGCAACGACCGCGGCGTGCGGACGCTGACACGCCCAACTTTCGCCGCCCCCGAGGCATCCCGGGTATCCTCGGAGGCCCGGAGGCCAGCCTGCCGTCGCTCGCGAAGAGCGCGTAACGCCACCTGACCCCCCATCGCAAGCGAGGAGTCAGGTCGTGCGTCAAGGTTGGACGCGCCGGTGAGCCGGCGATCGCGCCGCAGCGAGAACGGCTCGCGCACCGCCGGCCGGTGGCGCGGTCGCCACGTCCTCACCACGGCTGCGGGCGCCATCGCGGTGACGGCGGTGCTCGCCTATGTCATGGCCGACCGGCGGGACGAGTTCACCGCAGCGCTGCAGACCGCGCCGGTCCTGATCTTCCTGGCGGCCGCCGCGTTGCAGATGCTGGCCCTGGTCGCCCGCACCGAGGCCTGGCACGTCTGCGTCGCAGCTGCGGGTGGGACGGTCGGGCGCCGGGTGCTCTACCGCGCGGCGAGCCTGGGCTATCTCGGCAGCCAGCTCAACAGCCAGCTCGGCGCGGCGGCGCGGATCGCCGCGCTGCGGCGCAGCGGCCGGGAGCGATGCCCCCGCGTGCCCGCGCTCGTCGCGGCGGAGATCCCGATCCTCACCATCGAGGCCGTCCTCGCGGCGCTCACGTCGTTCACCCTCGTCGGCCCGCTCGGGCTGCCCTGGTGGCTCCCGCTCGTCCTGCTCGCGGTCGCGCTCGCGATCACGGCGGGCGTCGCCGGCGCCGCGAGCCGCTGGCGCCAGGGCTTCTTCAGCGGCCTCGCCGTCCTGCGCAACCTGCACGGACGCGCCGCCGTGATCGGCCTCGTGCTCGTCGCCGTCTTCGCGCAGATCGCTCGCAACTGGATGATGCTGCACGCCGTCGGCGTCGACGCCTCGGTGTTCGACGCGATCGCCGTGCTGATCGCCCTGATCGTGCTCAGCCAGCTGCCGATCGGCCCCAGCGTCGGTGCGGCCGCGGTCGTCGCGGTCCTGGGCGGCGACGGCGTGGCGCTGGCCGCTGCCGCGGGGGTGCTCCTCACCGCCACCGGTACCGCGGGCGCTCTCGCCTACGCGGCCACGGCCGGCGTGGACCGGCTGTGGACGGCGCGGCCCAGGCCGGAGCCGCGCGTCACGCGCGAGCCCGCTGCCGCGGTGACGCGCGCCTGAGGCCGCCGCTCAGCCGAACGTGAAGACGTAGGCGCCGACGCCGGGGTCGAGGAACGTGAGCTCGAAGGTCCGCTCGCGGACGCGTCCGCGCTGGCGGACGAGCTGGTACATCCGCGGCTCGGCCACAGCGCCCTCGCCGGACTCGTCGACGTCGACGCCGTGGTCTTCACCGGGCGGCCGGCCGTCGAGGAGCATCGTGAAGCGCGCGGAGCCGCCCGAGGCGGGCGGCGCCAGAACGAGGTTCAGGTCGCGGCCCTCGAAGCGGTACGCGATCGACCCGCCGGCCGCGTCGAGCACGGCCGACTCCTCGCCGACGGCCCACCGGCCGGCGAGCGCCCACTCGTTGAGCGCGAGCGCGTCGGCCGGCCGTTCGCTGCGGCGCTCGCCGCGGGCATAGCCCACGTAGGTCTCCGGAGACCTCAGCGTGTCCCAGTCGGCCGCGTGCGCGAGCCCGCCGGCGGCCACGTCGACCGTGTCGCCGTCGGCGCCCACCAGCCCCTGGATCGCTCGCTCGATCTTGTCGTAGGCGCCCTCGCCGAAGTGGTGGAACCGCAGGCGCCCGTCGCCGTCGACGAGGTAGAGCGCCGGCCAGTAGTGGTTCTCGAACGCTCGCCAGATGGAGAAGTCGTTGTCGATGACGACCGGGTAGGCGACGCCGAGCTCGGCCGCCGCGCGGCGCACGTTGCCGAGGTCGTGCTCGAACCGGAACTCGGGCGCGTGCACGCCGACGACGACGAGTCCGCGGTCGCGATACCGCTCGTCCCACGCCGTGACGTACGGCAGCGTGCGCAGCCAGTTGACGCACGAGTACGTCCAGAAGTCGACGAGGACGACGCTCCCGCGCAGCCCGTCCGCCGTGAGCGGCCCGGAGTTGAGCCAGACGCGCGCGCGGTCCAGCGCCGTGAGCGTGCTGTGCATGGGCTCGGTGGTGGACACCTGGTCCTCCTAGGGCCGTTCGCCTCGGCCGTCGACGCCGACGGGCTCGCGCTGCGCGGCGATCTCGCGTGTCAGGGCCTTGAGGGCGTTGAGGTAGATCTCCGAGAAGGTGGGGAAGGGCTGGATGACGTCGAGCAGCACGTCGAGCGGCGTCCGAGCGCGGATGGCGAGGGTGGCCTGCTGGAGCCATTCACCGGCCTCGGGGCCGAGCGCGTAGGCGCCGGTGAGGCGCTCGCCGTCGCTGAGGAGGGTCAGGAACCCGTTGGATTCGGCGTAGGCGTGGGTGTAGGTGGCGGTCTTGGCGACCTCGGACACGAGGGCGGTCGCGGTGAAGCGGTCCTCGGTGGCGCCGACGGCGGCGGCCTGCGGGTCGGTGTAGGTGACGCGGGGCACGGCTTCGTAGTGCGCGTCGCGCGGCTGGCCGAGGATGTTCGTGGCGGCGACGCGGCCCTGGTACTTGCCGGTGTGGGTCAGCGGCCAGATGCCGGTCACGTCGCCGATCGCCCACAGGCGCTCGCCGGCGCGCAGCTGCTTGTCGACCGGGATGCCGTGGGGGTCGGGCTCGATGCCGACGGTCTCGAGGCCGATGCCGTCGACGCGCGGGCGCCGGCCGATCGCGACGAGCAGCCGGTCGCCGCGCAGCTCGCGGCCGTCGTCGAGCTCGAGCACGTAGTCGTCGCCGTCGCGGCGGGCGGCGGTGGCGTCGGCGGCGAGGTGGAGCTCGATGCCGTCGCGGCGCAGGACTTCTGCGAGCGCCTCGCCGAGCGGAGCAGGCTCGCGCGCGTGCAGGTGTGCGCCCCGCTCGACGAGCACGACGTCGCCGCCGAGGCGGCGCACGGCCTGCGCCATCTCGACGCCGACGGGCCCGCCGCCGAGGACCAGCAGGTGGCGCGGCACGGCCTTCATGGCGGTCGCCTCGCGGTTGGTCCAGATCCCGTCGAGCTCGCGCAGTCCCGGGATCGCAGGGATGATCGGCTCGGCGCCGGTCGCGACGACGACGTGCTCGGCCGTGTGCCGCACGCCGTCGACCTCGACGGCGCCGGGCCCGGCCAGCCGCCCCTTGCCACGCAGCAGGTCGATCCCGTTGTCGGCCAGCCAGCGCTCCTGGCCGGCATCGGAGTAATCGGAGACCATGAAGTCACGCCAGGCCAGCGCGGCCGCGACGTCGACCTCGGCCGTCGCCGCCGCCTCGCGCGCGCCCTGCACCGCCTCGCCCGGCCGCAACAGCGCCTTGGACGGGATGCACGCCCAGTACGAGCACTCGCCGCCGACCAGCTCCGGCTCCACCAGCGCCACGCGCAGACCGCCGTCGGCCAGCGCGCCGGCGCAATGCTCGCCCGGCGAGCCGCCGCCCATCACGATCACGTCGTAGTCACTGTCCATGCCGGCCTCCGTCGATCGCTGTCGACCGCAGTGTCACGGCTGACGCTCGACCTCGCGCCCGGGAACCCACTGGTCGCCCCCCGGGCATCGCGCATCGGGGGACGAAACCGGGGATGCCACGGGGGCGACGCCTGCGCGCGGGCGCGAACGTATCCGCGACACCCAGCTACGGAGGTGGGCCATGCGGCCTGACATCGTCCCCGGCAGCACGCTCCCGGACTACGAGCTGCCCGATCACGAGAACGTTCCCCGGCGGCTCAGCGAGCTGCAGGGCGACGACCCGATGATCCTCACGCTCGCGCGCGGCCACTACTGCCCGAAGGAGCACCAGCAGCACCTCGAGCTCGCCGCGAACTACGCGAAGGTCAACGTCGCGTACACGCGGGTCGCCACGATCGCGACCGACGAGCACCATGCGCTCCAGGAGTTCCGCAACTCGGTCGGCGCGCAGTGGCCGTTCCTCTCGGACCCCGGGCGGATCGTCCAGAAGGACCTCGACATCCAGGAGTACACCGACCCCGAGAACGACCCGATGATCCCCCACACGCTCGTCCTCGCGCCCGGGCTCGTGGTGCACAGGATCTACAACGGCTACTGGTTCTGGGGGCGCCCCTCGTTCGTCGACCTCTGGCACGACCTGCGGGCGGTCACCGCCGCGGTCCGGCCCGACTGGGACCTCGGCGCGCCCGGCCTGCGCGAGGCGTGGGACGCCGGCGACTGGTCGGCGTTCCACGGCTGGGACAAGCGCGCGCCGGCGGCGATGCCGACGCCGGTGTGACAGTTTCCGGTGCGCCACGGCGGTGGGTTACGCTCGGCCGACGATGGTCACGACCCATGCGCCCGGGCTCCTGGGCCGGGCCGGCGAGCGGGCGGCGCTCGACCGGCTCCTGGCCAACGTGCGCGGCGGGCAGAGCGCCGTGCTGGTCGTCCGCGGCGAGGCGGGCATCGGCAAGACGGCCCTGCTGCGGTACGCCGCTCGCCAGGCCTCCGGGTTCCGGGTCGCGCAGATCACGGGCGTGGAGAACGAGATGGAGCTCCCGTTCGCCGGGATCCACCAGCTCTGCGCTCCCATGCTCGACCGGCTCGACGCGCTTCCGGTACCCCAGCGGGACGGCCTGAGCGTCGCCCTCGGCCTCGCTACCGGAGAGGTCCCGGACCGGTTCCTGGTCGGACTGGCCGCGCTCGGCCTGCTGTCCGCCGTGGCGGAGGAGCGGCCGCTGCTGTGCCTCGTGGACGATGCGCAGTGGCTCGATGCCGCCTCGAGCCAGGTGCTCGGCTTCGTCGCGCGACGCGTGCTCGCGGAGTCGCTGGCGATGGTGGTCGCGGTGCGCGAGCCCGTCACGACGCACGACTTCGAAGGCCTCCCCGAGCTCGCGCTCGCAGGGCTGGACTCCGACGATGCGCGCGCCCTGCTGGCGAGCGTCAGCGCGGGACGGCTGGACCCCCGCGTGCGCGACCGGCTCGTCGACGAGACCCGCGGCAATCCGCTCGCCCTGCTGGAGCTGCCGCGGGGGATGGGCGTGGGGGAGCTGGGAGGCGGCTTCGAGCTTCCCGGCGCCGGTGACCTTCGCGGCCATATGGAGGACCACTATCTGGGCCGCGTCCGTGAGCTCCCGGAGGCGACGCGGCGACTGATGCTGCTCGCGGCGGCCGACCCGGTGGGGGACGCGACGCTCGTCTGGCGTGTCGCCGACAGGTTCGGCATCCCGGTCGGCGCGCTCGCGCCCGCGGAGGCCGCGGAGCTGCTGGAGATCGGCGCGCGCGTCCGGTTCCGCCATCCGCTCGTCCGCTCGGCGGCGTACCGCGCCGCGCCGCTCGGCGATCGCCAACGGGTCCACGAGGCGCTCGCGGAGGCGAGCGATTCCGAGGTCGACGCCGATTACCGTGCCTGGCACCGCGCGCTGGCCGTGACCGGACCCGACGAGGACGTCGCCGCCGAGCTCGAGCGCTCCGCGGGCCGCGCGCAGACACGGGGAGGCGTCGCCGCCGCAGCGGCGTTCCTGGAGCGGGCGACCGCGCTGACCGTCGATCCGGCGAGCCGGGCACGGCGTGCCCTGACGGCGGCGCAGGCCAAGCACCAGGCGGGCGCCACAGAGGCTGCGCTGGCGCTCCTGGCCGCTGCGCAGGCGGAACCACTGGATCGCCTCCAGCGCGCCGAGAGCGAGCTGCTGCGGGCCGAGATCGCGTTCGCGTCGAACCACGGCAGCGCGGCCCCGGAGCTGTTGCTCCACGCGGCAAGGACGATCGAGCCGCTGGACGCGGCCGTCGCGCGGGACACGTACATCGAGGTCCTCTCGGCGGTCCTGTTCGCCGGTCGCCTCGCGGGCCCGGTGGGCGCGGTGCGCGACCTGGCGCGAGCCGTGCAGGCGGCGCGCTCGGCACCGGCCGCGCCGGGCGCCGCGGATCTGCTCCTCGACGGCTGGGCGGCGCTGTTCGCCGACGGCTCCGCCGCCGCGACGCCGACGCTGCGGCAGGCGCTCCTCGAGTTCGGCGACGGCACGACCACCACGGAGCACCTGCACCTGCTCTGGCTCGTCACCATCACGGCGCCCGAGGTCTGGGACGACGCGCGCTGGGACGTGCTGTCCCGGCGGCACCTGGAGCTCGCGCGCGGCAACGGCGCGCTCAGCGAGCTTCCCCTCGCGCTGAACGCGCGCGGCTTCATCCACCTCTTCAGGGGCGAGCTCGAGACCGCGGGCGCGCTGATCGAGGAGGCAGGTGTCGCCATCGAGGCGACCGGAGCGGGCCTCACGCCCTGGGGCGCCGTCGCGCTCGCGGCATTGCGCGGAGACGAGCAGGAGGCCTCGGCGATGCTCGACGTCGCCCGCGCCGATGCCTGCCGGCGCGGCGAGGGCATCGGCCTGACGGTCATCGCCTGGGCACGCGCGGTCCTCTACAACGGCCTCGGCGTCCACGACCGAGCGCTTGCCGCGGCCCGGGAGGCGGTCGACTGCCCGTCGAACAGCGCCGCGTCCGCCTGGGGCACGGTCGAGCTGATCGAGGCCGCGGCTCGACTGGGCGAACGGGAGGCGGCTGCCGAGGCCGTCGAGCGGCTCGCGGAGCTCGCGGACGCAGCCGGCACGGACTGGGCGCTCGGCGTGACCGCGCGGTCACGCGCGCTCGTGAGCTCGGACGAGGCCGCGGAGCCGCTGTACGGCGAGGCGCTCGAACGCCTCGGGCGAGGCCGGATGCGCGTCGATCTCGCGCGGGCGCACCTGCTCTACGGCGAATGGCTGCGCCGCGAAGGCCGGCGCGTCGACGCACGCGAGCAGCTCCGGACCGCCCACGAGCTGCTCCACTCGATGGGGCTGGAGGCGTTCGCCGAGCGCGCCCGCCGCGAGCTGCTCGCGACCGGCGAGAAGGTCCGCAAGCGACGGGCCGACACTCGCGACGAGCTCACGCCGCAGGAGGAGCAGATCGCTCGGCTCGCGCGCGACGGGCTGTCGAACCCGGAGATCGGCACGCGGCTGTTCCTCAGCCCGCGCACCGTCGAGTGGCACCTGCACCACGTGTTCGGCAAGCTCCGGATCCGGTCCCGCCGCGAGCTCGCGCGCGCGCTCGGGGCCTCGGACGCCGAGGCCGTCAGCTCTCCACGATCCGCACCTGCTTGACCTCGGCCATGTAGCGGTCGGCGGCGGCGTCCGCCTCCGCGGGGTCGCTGCCCTGCTGGCGCGCCATGAAGTAGGCCGCGTACCAGTCCCACCAGTCGTGCGGCTCGGAGGTCTTCTCGAAGCGGTCGTGATGCTCCGCCGTCTCGTGCAGCAGCGCTGCGAGCGTGTCCACGTCCACCTGGGTGTTGGTCATCGGGGCCTCCTGGACTCGGGTTCGTTCGGGCCACACTGACCGCACAGGGCCCCCGGTCGCGCCCGTGAGGTCACCGGTGGCGACCCCGGGGGAAACGCCCGGCCAAGCCGTCGAGGGCTTACGGTGGGCCGGCACGATGGCGACCGTCCCCCAGCAGCCCGCCTTGGTCGGCAGGCGAGCCGAGATCGAGCGGCTCGATCGCCTGCTGGCGGCCGCGCGCGGCGGCGAGAGCCAGGCGCTGGTGCTGCGCGGCGAGCCGGGCGTCGGGAAGACCACCCTGCTGCAGTACGCGGTCGGGCGCGCGCAGGGGTTCCGCGTGGTGCAGGCGGCCGGCGTGCAGTCCGAGATGGAGCTGCCGTTCGCCGCGCTGCACCAGCTCTGCGCGCCGATGCTGGCGCGGCTCGACCGGCTTCCGGATCCGCAGCGCGACGCGCTCGCGCGGGTGTTCGCCCTCGCCTCGGGAGGGCCGCCCGACCGCTTCCTCGTCAGCCTGGCCGTACTCGGCCTGCTCGCGGAAGAGGCCGCGGCGCAGCCGCTCCTGTGCGTCGTCGACGACGTCCAGTGGCTCGACCAGGCCTCGCTGTACGCGCTCGAGTTCGTCGCGCGCCGGGTGGGCGCGGAATCCGTGGCGCTCGTGTTCGCCGACCGGGTCGGCACCGACACCTTCGCCGGTGTGCCCGAGCTCGTCGTGGAGGGGCTGCGCGAGGCCGACGCCCGCCGGCTGCTGGGCGCCGAGCTGCGCTGGCCGCTCGACGAGCACATCCGCGACGGTCTGATCGCCGAGACGCGCGGGAACCCGCTCGCGCTGCTCGAGCTCCCGCGTGGCATGACGCCGGCCCAGCTCGCCGGTGGGTTCGGACTGCCGCAGGCGCGGCCGCTGTCGTGGCAGATCGAGGAGAGCTACCGGCGCCGGCTGGCGGAGCTGCCAGACGACACGCGGCTCCTGCTGCTCGTCGCGGCCGCCGAGACGCTCGGCGATCCGGTGCTGCTCCTGCGCGCCGCCCGGCTCCTCGGCATCCGGGCCGAGAGCGCCGAGCCGGCCACCGAGGCCGGCCTCGTCGAGATCGGCGCGCGCGTCCGCTTCCGCCACCCGCTCGTGCGCTCGGCCGTCTACCGTGCCGCGCCGGACGAGCGGCGGCGTGCCGCGCATGCCGCGCTCGCCGAGGTCACCGATCCGGAGCTCGAGCCCGACCGCCGTGCGTGGCACCGCGCCCGGGCGACCGCGGGGGGCGACGAGCGCCTGGCCGAGGAGCTGGAGCGCTCCGCCGGTCGCGCGCAGGCGCGCGGCGGCCTGGCGGCGGCCGCCGCCTTCCTCGCGCGCGCGGCGCAGCTCACGCCCGATGCCGCGATGCGCGCTCACCGCGCGCTCGCCGCGGCGCGTGCGGCGTATCAGGCCGGCTCTCACGACGTCGCGCTGGACCTGTTGGCGTCTGCGGCCGACGGGCCGCTCGACGACCTGGAGCGGGCGCGGGCCGACGTGCTGCGCGCCGAAGTCGCCTTCGCCACAAGCCGCGGTGGCGACGCTCCGCCGCTGCTGCTCAAGGCGGCCCGCCGGCTCGAGCCGCTCGATCCCGCGCTCGCGCGCGAGACCTACCTGGAGGCGTTCTCGGCGGCGCTGTTCGTCGGACGCCTCACGAGCGCGGGGGGCGTCGTCGACGTCGCCCGGGCCGCGCGTGCGGCGCCTGCGCCCCACGAGCCCGCGCGCGCCCTGGACCTGCTCCTCGACGGCGTGGGGCTGGTCGTCACCGAGGGCTACGCGGCCGGGACGCCGCTGCTCGCGCGCGGCCTCGAGGCGTTCCGCGCCGAGGCGATGCCGGTGGAGGACGAGATCCGCTGGCTCTGGCTGGCCTGCCGCATCGCCTCGAACCTGTGGGACGACGAGGCCTGGAACCGGCTCGCCACGCGGCACGTCGAGCTCGCGCGCGGGACGGGGGCGCTCGGCGCGCTGCTGCTCGCGCTGAGCACCCGCATCGTCGTCCACCTCGTCGAGGGCGAGCCGGAGGCGGCCGCCGGGCTCGCGGACGAGCAGCGCGCGATCGCGGAGGCGACCGGCACCCACTTCCTCCTCTACGCCGGCTTCATCGTCGACGCCTGGCGCGGGCGCCCGGCCGACGCCGTCCGCATCATCGACGCGGAGCTCGAGGAGGTCCGCCGCCGCGGCGGCGGGATGGAGCTGGCGATCACCAGGTGGTGGAGCGCGCTCGTCTACAACGCGCTCGGCCGTTACGAGGAGGCGCTCGCCGCGGCCGAGGAGGAGAGCGAGCACCCCGAGGAGCTCCTGCTGTCGGCGTGGGTGCTGCCGGAGCTGATCGAGGCTGCGGCGCGCAGCGGCCACGCGGAGCGCGCCGAGGATGCCCTCCGGCGGTTGGCGGAGACGACGCGCGCCGGCGGCCACGACTGGGGGCTCGGGATCGAGGCCCGCTGCCGGGCGCTGCTCGCCGGCGACGACGCCGCCGAGGACCACTACCGGGAGGCGATCGAGCGGCTCGGCCGCTCGCGCGCCCGGGCGCAGCTGGCCCGCGCCCACCTGCTCTACGGCGAGTGGCTGCGCGGGCAGGGCCGGCGCGCCGAGACGCGCGAGCAGCTGCGCACGGCCCACGCGATGTTCACGGCCGCCGGCATGGAGGGGTTCGCCGAGCGCGCCCGCCGTGAGCTGCTGGCGGCGGGCGAAGCCGCGCCGAAGCCCGGCGTGCGGCCGACGGGCGCGCTCACGGCTCAGGAGGCGCAGATCGCCAGGCTGGCGCGCGACGGCCTGTCGAACCCGGAGATCGGCGCCCGCCTGTTCATCAGCGGCCGCACGGTCGAGTACCACCTGCGCAAGGTGTTCGCGAAGCTCGACATCAGCGCGCGCGGCCAGCTGGGGCGGGCGCTCGTGGGGACGGGGGAGATGGACTAGGGGCGTTCGGCACCGGGGCACAGACCAGGGGCCACCCGGGCGCGATGGGCGGGCGAGAAGCGCAGCCTCGCACCATGAGCGACATCCAGGTCAACACCGCCGCCGCGAACCAGGACGCCGGCGTCGCGCCCATCCCGATGGGATTCGAGGTCACGACGCTGCCCGTCGCCGACGTCGAGCGCGCCAAGGCCTTCTACAAGCGCATCGGCTGGCGGCTCGACATCGACTTCATGCCCACACCCGACACCCGCGGCGTGCAGTTCACCCCGCCGGGCTCGGCGGCGTCGATCCAGTTCGGCGAGGGCACCAGCACGATGGCACCCGGCTCCCTGGACGGGCTGCTCCTCGTCGTCGAGGACATCCAAGCCGCCCGCGACGCGCTGATCGGCCGCGGCGTGGACGTGGGGGAGATCTGGCACCTCGAGCCCGGCAAGGGCCCGGTCCCCGGGCTGGACCCGGAGCGCCGGTCGTACTTCAGCCGGGCGTTCTTCGCGGACCCCGACGGGAACAGCTGGCAGCTCCAGGAGGTCACCGAGCGGCTCCCGGGGCGCGTGTAAGCGAGCGATTCGTGAACCTCGAGGGATCCGTCGCCTCGTGACCGGCGCCAATCGCGGCGTCGGCGCCGCCTTCGCGGACGCGCTGCTCGACCGCGGCGCCGCCTAGGTCTACGCGGCCGTCCGCGACCCCGCCTCGGTCACCGACCGGCGCCTGACGGGGGTGAGGCTCGACGTCACGGACCGCGCGTCGATCGATGCGGCGGTGGCTGCCGCGCCCGACGTCACGCTGCTCGTCAACAACGCCGGGGTGGACACGCACACTCCGACCCTGGGTGACGAGGCCGGCCTGCGCGAGGAGCTCGAGGTCAACTACCTCGGGCCGGTCGCCGTGAGCCGCGCCTTCGCACCCGTGCTCGCGGCCAACGGCGGCGGCGCCCTGGTGAACATGCTCTCCGGCCTGGCGTGGCTCGCGCTGCCGACGACCGGCGGGTACTCGAGCGCCAAGGCCGCGATGTGGGCGGCGACGAACTCGCTGCGCCAGAACCTGCTCGGCCAGGGCACGCTGGTCACGGCCGTCTACGTCGGCTACGTCGACACGGACATGGCCGCGTGGTTCGACGGCCCGAAGACGGCGCCCGAGGCCGTGGTCGCGGCGGCGCTTGACGCGGTCGAGGCCGGTGAGCCCGAGGTGCTCGTCGACGAGTTCGCGCGGCACGTCCGCGCCGGGCTCGCCGGCCCGCTGAGCGAGCTCTATCCCGCGCTCACGACAAGCCCGGCACCCGAGTTGCGCGCTGAGCGGCAGCCGACTTAGGATCGGTCGCGGCCCGGGCCGACCGCGACCAAGGAGGGAGCGATGCTCATGCAGCTCAAGCGGAGGCTGACCTACGCCAATGTGATGGCGACACTGGCGATGTTCGTGGCCCTGGGCGGAGGCGCGTACGCCGCCGCGACCATCGGCTCCAGCGACATCAAGAAGCGTGCCGTGCGCGCGAAGCACATCAAGACCAGCGCGGTGAAGGGCAGGCAGATCAAGGCGGGCGTCGTGGGTACGTCCGAGCTTCGCGACGGCGCGGTGACGAGCGGCAAGATCGCGGGCGGGACCGTCGGTGCGGGGGAGATCCAGGATTTCAGTCTCCGGCTGCGTGACCTGGGCGGCGAGGTCAACGCCGGCACGGAGACGGTTCCCGCGGCGTTCAACGTCCCCGACAACGGCTGCATCGGCCGAGGCCTGGAGCTCTTCAACCCCGCCCCGCCAGGCGTGATCGGCAGCGTGGTCGTCGGTCATCTGACCGACAGCCAGGGCGGCGCGGTGCTCGACAACGGCGGCTTCGTGGTGCCGACCATGATCAGCGAGACGTCGCAGGGCGGCGCCATCGCCAACCTGATGGTCTGCAGCTTCGGCGGCGCGCAGGCGGTTCCGGCCGGGTCGGTGTTCCGCTACCAGCTGATCGGCCCATAGTCTCGCGACCCAGCCGCCGGCGGGGGCAGCGCCCTGGGCACGGTGCGGCGAATCCACCTCGCCCCGCGCCGGCCGGAACCGCCGGCCGGGCGATTCGCTGACAGCCGCCACAGGTGACGGAAGGCGCGTCGGAAACGGCGAGCGCCTGCGCGTCGCGCTCCAGCTCGGCACTTGCTTCCTGTAGTCAGACCTGCGCAGGATGGGTCCGAGCGAAAGGAGCTCGGATGCCAGCCAGCAATCCTGCAGCACGGATCGGGCGCTGGAGTGCGGCGCACCGCAAGACGGCGGCGCTCGGATGGATCGCCTTCGTGATCCTCGCCTTCCTGGCCGGCTCTTCGGCCGGCACGACGGAGCTGGAGAACGCCGACATGGCCTCGGGCGAGGCCGCCACGGCCGAGCACATCCTGGCCGACGCCGGCTTCGCCACGCCGGCCGGCGAGACGGTCCTCGTCCAGTCGCGCACGCTCGACGTCACCGACGCCCCGTTCCGCGCGACCACCACCGACGTTCTCGACCGCCTGCGTGCGTACCCGCGGGTCGTGACGAACATCCGCTCCCCGCTCGACCCGCACCTGCGCGGGCAGATCTCCGCCGACGGCCATGCCGCGCTCGTCCAGTTCGACGTCCGCGGCGATCCCGATACCGCGAAGGACCGCATCGTGCCGGTCCTGAAGTCGATCGAGGCGGCCGACGGCGACCACCCGGGGTTCTTCATCGGCGAGTTCGGCCAGGCGAGCGCGGAGTACGAGCTCGACCAGACCGTGGAGAAGGACTTCCAGCGCGCCGAGGTCCTCGCCCTCCCGGTCACGCTGCTGATCCTGCTCATCGCGTTCGGCGCGCTCGTGGCGGCGGGGGTGCCGGTGCTGCTCGGCATCACCGGCGTGCTCGGCGCGCTGGGGCTCTCCGCGCTGTTCAGTCACCTGGTTCCGGCGGCCGACGCCACGGCCTCGGTGATCCTGCTGATCGGCATGGCGGTGGGGGTGGACTACTCGCTCTTCTACCTGCGTCGCGAACGCGAGGAGCGCGCCGCGGGCGCGTCCCCGCGCGACGCGCTGGCGGCCGCCGCCGCCACGTCGGGCCAGGCCGTGCTGATCTCCGGCGCGACCGTCTTCGTGGCCATGGCCGGCATGCTGCTGGCCGGGACCTCGATCTTCACGTCGATCGGCGTCGGCGCGATGATCATCGTCGCCGTCGCGATCGTGGGGTCGGTGACGGTGTTGCCCGCGCTGCTCGCGATCCTGGGCGACAGGATCGAGAAGGGCCGCGTGCCCTTCCTGCACCGCCTGCGCAGCCGCGACGAGGAGTCCGGGTTCTGGGCACGCACGTTGACCGTCGTCCTGCGCCGGCCCGCGCTGTCGGCCGCGCTGTCAGGCGGGCTGCTGCTCGCGCTGTGCATCCCGGTGCTCGGCATGCACACCAAGCTGCCGAGCTTCACCGACCTTCCGAAGGACATCGCGATCGTCGACACGTACACGCGCGTGCAGCAGGCCTTCCCCGGCGCGCAGACGCCGGCCGCCGTGGTCGTGCGAGCCGACGACGTCACCGCGCCGCCGGTCCGCTCCGCGATCGAGCGGCTGCGGCGCGGCGCGCTCGACAGCGGCGAGATGAACGAGCCGATCAGCGTGAACGTCAACCCCGCCCGCACGGTGGCACGGGTCGACATACCGCTGCAGGGCAGCGGTGACGACGACGCGTCCATGGCCGCGCTGGCCACGCTGCGCGACAAGCTCATCCCGAGCACGGTCGGGCGCATCGACGGCGCCGAGGTCGCGGTGACCGGCATGACGGCGGGGACGAAGGACTTCAACGACACGATGAAGGCACGCGCGCCACTCGTGTTCGGCTTCGTGCTCGGCATGGCGTTCCTGCTCATGCTGATCACGTTCCGCTCGATCGTGATCCCGCTCAAGGCCATCGTGCTGAACCTGCTCTCGGTGGGCGCGGCCTACGGCGTGCTGGTGCTCGTCTTCCAGAACCAGTGGGCCGAGGGGATCCTCGCCTTCAACTCCAACGGCGGCATCGCGTCGTGGCTGCCGTTGTTCCTGTTCGTCCTGCTCTTCGGCCTGTCGATGGACTACCACGTGTTCATCCTCAGCCGGGTCAAGGAGCTGGTCGACAGCGGCTACCGCACCGGCGATGCCGTGGCGCACGGGATCAAGATGACGGCGGGCACGGTCACGAGCGCGGCGGCCGTCATGGTCGGCGTCTTCGCGATCTTCGCGACGCTGTCGAGCCTGGACATCAAGCAGATGGGCTTCGGCCTCGCCGTCGCCGTGCTGATCGACGCGACGATCATCCGCGCCGTCCTGCTCCCGGCGTCGATGAAGCTGCTCGGCGACTGGAACTGGTATCTGCCGAAGTGGCTCGAGTGGCTGCCGCACACGAACTTCGAGGCGCCCGCCCCGGTCGGCTGCGAGGTGATCGTCGCCGGCGAGCTGTGCCTGACGGTGGAGCGCCGGCCCGAGCGCGTCGACGTCCGCGCGTCGGGCGAGCTCGACATGCGGACCGCACCCGAGCTCGCCGACCGGCTGGCGATCATCGAGGCCAGGAAGCCGAAGCTCCTCGTGCTGGATCTGCGCGCCCTGGAGTTCATGGACTCGGCCGGCCTGGCGCAGCTGATCCGCGCCCAGCGGCGCGCCCGCGAGGACGGCCGGCGGCTCGTCCTCGTGACCGGGACCGAGGCCATCGACCGCGTGCTCGCCGTGTCGGGCGTGCGCGACGGGCTCGATACCACGGAGGATCCCGCCGCGATCCTCAACTGACCGGCGGCGCCTCGAGGCGTTCGATGTCGTATCTGAGGTTCAGGAAGCGCTGACCGGCGAGGGAGAAGCTGTGATCGGTCCGCAGCTCGCCGTCGGTGACGTGGACGTGGATCTGCTCCTCGAAGGCCAGGAGCTTCAGCACCGTCAGCGCGTCGCGCTCGCTGTCGACCGAGCTGAGGTAGTGCCCGGGGAACTCCAGATCGGTGTGCGACGTCAGCAGGAAGTCGTGGTCGCCGGTGTTGCGAGGGAGCAGCGTCGCGGTGAAGTTGGCGCCGGGGATCGGGAAGCCGACGCTGACGTAGCCGCGGTCGTCGTGCCGGAACGTCGTGTAGATGCCGACGTAGATCGGCTTGCCGGAGTCCGCGAAGGTCCGGATCCAGCCGCGGATGTCGATCTCGTCGTCGCCGTCGCCGGAGATCGTGTCGATGGTCGAGACCATGCCGCGCTGGGCCTCCTGGATGTTCGACGGGATGGCGGCCTGCCCGAGCGGCTGCGCGACCACCAGCTTGAAGACCTCGTACGCCGGCCGCATCCATTCCCGCCACTCGGGGACGATCGACAGGCGGAAGCGGCTGGTGTGCTCGTAGAACTCGCGGATCAGCGGGTGCACGCGCCGCGGGTCGAACGTCGGACCGTCCAACGCGTCGAGCGAGGCGACGATCCCCACGTCGGGCGGGTTGCGGCGAAACGTGCCGCCCCGGACGCTCGCGAGCTGTTCCACGTAGTCGGCGCCGACGGACCGCGAGCGCGCCTCGAAGGGCACGACGTAGCGCAGCTCCGACGCGGGGACCTCCTCCGCCATGATGCGCACGAGCGGCCGGCCGCGGTACGCCATCGCCGAGGCGAGCCGATAGACGACGGCCACCGCCGCCGCGATCACCGCCGGCTCGCTCCGCAGGTCAAGCGCCGCGAACACACCGGCCACCAGACCGCCGGCCAGGAGGCCGAGCGCCACCTTGAGGGGCCGCAGACCGAGGAGCCCGAGCAGCGCGCCGGCGGCCAGCGCGACCAGCAGCGGCCGGCCGTCGCCGACGAGCAGGCCGAGCAGCCATCCGAAGATCGCCATCAGCAGCGCGCTGCTGAGGATGCGGTGCCAGAGCGGCCTTGTCACGGCCGCGCCCCGGCGCAGGCTCGTGATCACCTCCGCCGGCGCGTAGAGCGCCGCCCCGACGGCTGCGCCCAGGCCTGGGCCGACACCCTCGACGGCGGCGCCCAGAGCTGCGCCCGACGCGGCGCCCAGAGCCGCTCCCCACACGAGCGCGTCGACCGTCCGGCCCGACCTGCTGCGCCTGCGCCGGTCCGGGCCGCTCATCACCCGCGCAGTATCCCGGGGCAAGAGCGCGCCGATCAGCCCCCGCTACGGCGTGGGCCGGCTCACGACTCCAGCGCCGCCACGCCCGCGGCGCGGCCGTTTCCGTCGCGGAAGTAGTTCCAGACCTCGACGACGTTGCCCTCGGGGTCCTCCACGTAGACCGAGACGTCCCCGCCCGGATGCTCGATCGGCCCGGTCGGCGAGGCGCCCATCGCCCGCAGCCGCTCGAGCACCCGCTCGAGCGCCTCGCGATCGGCCGAGAAGGCGAAGTGCACACGCCGCCCGCCCTCGTCGCCGAACTCCTTCCGGCCCGGAGCCCACAACCCCAGCCGCGCGTCATCGCCGCAGGCCAGCCAGACGCGATCGGGCTCCCGGGACAGCACCGTCATCCCGAACGACGCCGTGTAGAAGGCCTGCATGCGATCGAGGTCGCGCGCCTCGAGCGTGAGCTCGCACAGCCCGGACGTCAGAGCGCTCGGGGTCATCGACACGCCTCGTTCACCGCCACGGCGATGCCGGTTCCCACGGCAACGCGACGACAAGCGGATCTTGGCGCGGATCCGCGGCCTGCGACCAGGTCCGGCGCGGACGAGCGAACGCCCCCGCCCCGGCGAACCGGGGCGGGGGCGCGGTGACCCTACGGCCTGCTCCGAGGGTCAGCTCGCCGTGGCCGTGGAGCCGGCGCCCTGCCGGTTGTTCCGCGGCTCGGTGGCGGGCTGGCGGAGCACCCGCAGCGTGAGGACCAGGAACCCGATCCCGGCCAGCAGGAGGGCACCGCCGATGACCATCACGAAGGTGGCCGTGCTCTCCGCGAAGTACGCGGTGTTGAGCGCGGTCGTGAGTGCGGTCTCCGTCACCCAGATGTTGCGGGCCGGGTTCGCGACCGGCTCGCCGCTCTTGGGGTCGGTCGCCGCGGCGGCCTCGTCGTTGGTCGGCTTGCCCGACTCGTCGATGTAGCGCTCCATCTGCGCATACGTCTTGCCGCCCGTGGCCTCCAGCGTGTGCTTGCGCATCACGGCGGCGAACTCCCGCGCCTCGCTGCCGGTGTTCACCAGCTGGTTCGGGATCTTGGAGTCCGGGGTGCCGACGATCTGCTCGCGACCGAGCTCGGTGCGGACGCGGTCGCGACCGTCGTAGCCGATCACGAGCGAACCGACGCCGAGTGCGATGAGCACGACGCTGGCGGCGATTCCGGCGTACTTGAGGAACTTGGTGGGCATCTCGTCGTCCTTTCCTGCGGGCCGTTAGGGTCGATGCCCACTCTGCACCCGCAGAGGCCGTCCTCCATCCGGACGGCCTCCGGTGCTGCCTGCGGTCAACTACGCGCCCCGCTGCGGGACGAGCCGGATGGCGGGCCTTCAGCCTCCGGCGGCGTTGCTCGCCGTGGCGGCAGCCTCCAGCAGCGCCTCGAGCGTCCCCTCGGAGCCGCGCGGCAGCACGATGAGCGGGCAGCGCGCGGTGCGCGCGAGCCGGTGCGACACGCTGCCGAGGAGGACCGTCTTCACGGGGCCGTAGCCGCGCGATCCGCAGACCAGCACGTCGAAGCCCGCTGACGCCTCGGCCAGCGTGGACGACCGGCCGTCGATGACCTCGCAGACGACGGGCACGTCGCCGGCCACGGCGGCGACCGCGGCCCTCTGACTGCTGCGCGCCTCGTCCAGCGGCACTTCGGCCCACGCGGCGCCGGACATGCCGGCGGCCGGCGCGACGATGATGGGCTCGACCAGCGTGATGGCGCGCACCGATGCGTCGCAGCGGCTCGCGAGGGCCAGGCCGCCGCGCAGGGCGTCGCGCCCCTCAGGCGTGTCGACGAACGCCACGCCCACCCGCCGCGGCGCGGGGCCGCCGAACCGGAACCCGTGGGGAGCCACGGCGACCGGGCACGCCGCGCCGTTGAGCACCTGGTCGGTCACGCCGCCGGGTAGCAGGCGACCGATCGCGCCGCCGTGCTTCGAGCCGACCACGATGATGCCGCCGTCGTGCTCCTGCGCAACGTCGTACAGCGCCCGCGCGGGCGAGCTCGCGGGTATGGCGAGCGTCGTCACGGCGACGCCGTCGAGCGCGGCCGGCACGTCGCGGAGGGCGGCCTCGGCGGCGTCGGCGACCGCCCGCTCGAACGCTGGGCTGGCGCTCTGGGTCGCGTGGCTCTCGTGGGGATGCGCGGCGACGGCGACGACCGTGGCGCCGGTCGCGCGAGCGAGCAGTCCGGCCAGCTCGAGCGGCCCAGGGTTGTCGTGGAAGGGGTCGACGCCGACGACGATGGACTTGGTCATCTCGGGGCTCCTTGCTGGTCAGGTGGCAACGGGCTCGGCGACGAGCAGTTCGGGGTGCGCGGCGAGGTACGGTGAGAGCTCGCGTCCGGCGATCTTGTGCGGCGGCCACCAGAGCGGCTCTCCGCCGGCGGTGCCCGCGTCGCCGTCCTCGTGGCGCAGGTAGCGCGGGCGGGTGCCGGTCAGCAGCATCCCGCGCAGAACGGGGCGGTAGGGCGGAGTCCCGATCAGCACGCCGGCTTCGACGGCGATCGCCGCCGCCGCGGCGTCCGCCTGCTGCGCGGCGAGGCCGCCCTGCTTGAGCGGGCGGGCCGTCATGTCGCCGACGGCATAGACGCCGGGCAGCCCCGCTACCGCTCCGTGGGCGTCCACCGGCACGAAGCCGTGCTCGTCGCACGGCACGCCGGGGAGCCGCGGCCCGTCGAGCCGGGGCAGGGCGACGGCAAGGTCGACCGGCATGCCGCCCTCGGCGCTCAGCCACAGACGGCCGTCGGCCACCTCGTCGGCGTACGCGCCCGTCCAGAGCCGGACGCCCGCGTCGTCGAGCGCCTCGACGACCGGCGTTGCGGCGTCGGGGCCGAAGACGCCCAGAGCGCGCGGCTCGTGGGTGATGAGCCACGGCTCGAGGGCGAGGCCCTCGGCTTCGGCCCAGCGCGCGGTCAACAGCGCCAGCTCGTAGAGCGGCAGCGTCCAGGCGGTGTCCGGCGTCGCCACGAACGCGACGCGAAGCGGCTCGTGCCGGCGCAGCGCGGCGAGCGCGCGGCGGATGGCGGGGACGTCGTGCGAGCCGCCGAAGGTCAGCGCGCCGGGCAGAGCCTCACGGGCGCGCGCGCCGAGGGCGAGCAGCAGCGCGTCGTACTCCAGCGACTCGCCGCCGGCGAGCTCGAGGCGCTGGAGCGGCGCGTAGACGCCCGTGACCTTCGCGTGCACGAAGTCGATCCAGCGGTCCTCCGCGAGGCCGGCGATGTCGTAACGCACCGGCGCGCCGAGGCCGAACGGCTCGGTCACCGAGAGCGGGCGGTAGCTGAACGTCCGCTCCGCGGAAACGATGGTGATGTCGACGCGATCGCCCGCGAGGCGCTGGAGCGCGAGCGCGCCCTCGAGCGCGGCCGGCCCCCCGCCCGCCACGGCGACGCGGAGTCGTGCGTTGACCGGTACTGGCATGTGACCGACCGTAGGCCCGAGTCAGGTCGGCGGCATCGGGCGTTGCGCCCATCCCGGCTGCGGGTTTCCCGCAGCGGCTCGGGGTCGAGGCCGGATGCCGCTCCGCGCGGAGCGCCGTAAGCTCGCGGCATGGCCCATCCCCTCAACGTGCTCATCGCCGGCGGCGGCCCCGCCGCCCTCGAGGCCGCGCTCGCCCTCCATCGCTTCGCCGGCGACCGCGTGACACTCACCGTCCTGGCCCCGGAGGACACGTTCGTCAACCGCCCGATGAGCGTCCTCACCCCCTTCGCCGCCGGGAAGGCGGACACGCAGCCGCTGGCTGATCTCCTCGGCGCGGCCGGCGCTCGTCACGTGCGGGGGGCGCTCGCCTCGGTCGACGCCGAGGGCCACTCGGTGGAGACGACGGACGGCGAGACGATCGGCTACGACGCGCTGCTCCTGGCGATCGGAGCGGTCCAGCGGCCGGCCTTCGAGCACGGGATCCCCTATGGCGGCCCGGGCGCCGAGGAGGCCATGCACGGCCTGATCCAGGATGTCGAGGGCGGCTACGTGAAGAGCGTCGCGTTCGTCGTGCCGCCGGGACCGTCGTGGCCCCTGCCCCTCTACGAGCTGGCGCTCATGACGGCGGAGCGTGCCGACGAGATGGGGATGCATCCCGGCTTGACCGTCATCACCCCGGAGGAGCAGGCGCTGGGCGTCTTCGGCACGACCGCCGCCCAGGCCGTCACGGGTTTGTTGCACGAGCGGCAGATCGACGTGCACACCGGTGCGTACGCCGAGGTCCCGGCGCGCGGACGCGTCGAGCTGCGGCCGGGCGGTGACGCGATCACGGCGGACCGGATCGTGACGCTCCCCGTGCTCGAAGGGCCGGCGATCGACGGCCTGCCCAGCGACGGCGACGGATTCCTGCGCACCGACCGCCACGCACGCGTGAACGGCGTGGACGACGTGTTCGCGGCCGGCGACGCGACCGACTTCCCCGTCAAGCACGGCGGGATCGCATGCCAGCAGGCCGACGCGGCGGCCGAGGCCATCGCCGCGCGGGCCGGAGCCGACATCGACCCGCAACCCTTCAAGCCGGTCCTGCGGGGCGTCCTGCTCACCGAGCGACGCTCGGAGTTCATGCGCCGCGACATCAGCGGCGTCAGCGACGACGCCAAGGTGGTGCCGGCGCCGCTGTGGTGGCCGCCGACGAAGATCGCCGGCCGCGAGCTGGCCCAGCACGTGCGCGACATCCAGCGCCAGGGCTTCCGGGAGATCCCCGGCGTCGAGGTGGAGCAGCCCGTCTAGCATCTGGTCGTGAGCACCGAGGGGGTCCTCGACGAGCGGCGGCTGCGCCGGCTGATCGACGCCGGCCGCACCCTCGTCGCCGAGCTCGATCCCGAGACCGTCCTCGACCGGGTGATCGAAGTGGCGGCCGAGGTCACGGGCGCGCGGTACGTGGCGCTCGGGGTCCTGGACGAGCGGCGCGAGAACCTGGAGCGCTTCCTCACGCGCGGCGTCGACGAGGCGACGCACCGCGCGATCGGCGACCTGCCGCGCGGGCGCGGGATCCTCGGCGTCCTGATCGACGACCCGCGGCCGCTGCGGCTGGAGTCGGTGGGCGACGACCCGCGCTCGTACGGGTTCCCGACGGGCCATCCGCCGATGGAGACCTTCCTCGGCGTGCCGGTGCTGATCCGCGGCGAGGCCTGGGGAAACCTCTACCTCACCGAGAAGCACGGCGGTCCGTTCACCGAGGCGGATCAGGCAAGCGTCATCGTTCTCGCGGAGTGGGCGGCGATCGCGATCCAGAACTCGCGTCTCTACCACGGCGCCGAGCGCCGCCGCGAAGAACTCGAGCGGGCGGTCCGCCGCCTGGAGGCGAGCACCGCGATCGCGCGCGCCGTCGGGGGCGAGACCGACCTCGAGCGCGTGCTGGAGCTGATCGTCAAGCGGGCGCGGGCTCTCGTCGACGCCCGGGGGCTCATCATCCTGCTGCGCGAGGAGGAGGGCCTCGTCGTCTCCGCGACCGCCGGCGAGCTGCCCGTGGGCGTCGGCGGCTCGCGCGTCGCCTCGTTCGACGACCTCGGGCTCGGCGTCGCCGCGACGCTGCTGGTCCCACTGGTCTTCCGCGGCCAGTCGCTCGGGATGCTCGCCGCGATCGAGCGTCGCGACGGCGAGTCGTTCGAGTCCGAGGACGAACGGCTGCTGGTGGGGTTCGCGGCGTCCGCCGCTACCGCGGTCGCGACCGCGCGCACCGTCGAGGAGCAGCGCCTGCGCGACGCGCTGCGGGCGTCCGAGGAGGAGCGGCGCCGCTGGGCGCGCGAGCTGCACGACGAGACGCTGCAAGGGCTCGGCGCCCTGCGGATGCTCCTGTCCTCCGCCCGGCGCAGCGAGGACCCCGAACGCCTGCGGGCCGCGGTCAACCAGGCGGTGGAGGAGCTCGAGGGGGAGATCGACTCGCTTCGCGGCCTCATCCGCGAGCTGCGGCCCGCCGCGCTCGACGAGCTGGGCGCCGCGCCTGCCATCGAGGAGCTCGCCGCGCGGACGGCGGCCCGCCACGGCGTGGAGGTCACGAGCACCGTGGAGCTCGAGCCCGGCGCCCGCTACGCGCCGGAGACCGAGACCGCGCTGTACAGGATCATCCAGGAGGCCTTGACCAACGCGGTCAAGCACGCCGGCGCGACGCGCATCGACGTGCGCGTCCGTCCGCTCGACGGCTCGTTGCAGCTCGAGGTGACCGACGACGGCCACGGCTTCGATCCCGCGGCGCCCGCGACCGGCTTCGGGCTCACCGGCCTGCGGGAGCGGGTCGCGCTCCTCCACGGCGAGCTGGAGATCGTCTCGTCGGAGGACGGGACGCGGCTCGTCGCGGCGCTCCCGGTCGACTAGAGCGTGACGAGGCCGTGCTCGAGCGCGTAGCGCACGAGCTCGGCACGGGTCGTCCGCCGCAGCTTCTGCTGGATGTGGGCGCGGTGCGTCTCGACCGTGCGCGTCGAGAGGTAGAGCTGCTTGCCGATCTCGGTGTTGGTGTGCCCGAGGGCGATCAACCGCAGGACCTCGACCTCGCGCTCGGTCAGATCGTCGGGCGGCCCGGACGGCGCCGCCGGCTGCGCCGCGAGCCGGGCGCCGAGCCGTGGGTTGAGGTACGTGTCGCCGTCGGCGGCCAGCCGGATCGCCTCGAGCAGCTCGTCGTCGGCGGCCTCCTTGAGGACGAAGCCGCTCGCGCCGGCCTGCAGGGCCTCGCGGGCGAACGCCGGGTCGTCCTGCATCGTGAGGACGACGACGGCCGTCTGCGGCGTGCCGGCGAGGATCTCCGGGATCGCCTCGAGGCTCGAGCCGCCGGGCATGTTCAGATCGAGGACGATGACCCGGGGCCGGTGCGCCTTCGCCATGCGGACCGCGTCCGGGACATCCCCGGCCTCGGCCACCACGTGAAGCCCGTCCTCGGCCTCCATGAGCATGCGCAGGCCCTTGCGCACGACAGCGTGGTCGTCGGCGATCACGAGGGTGATGACGTCGTCGGTCACAGCGCCGCGCGGCATTGTCGCGCGATCTCGAGGTCTTCGCGGCTCGTGACGACGAGCGTGCGCACGGGCCCCTCGGAAGCGGAGACGTCGGTGTCGGAGGTCGCCGCATCGTTCCGCGCCGGGTCGACCTGCGCACCGAGGAAGCCGAGGCCGGCGACGGTGCGCGCCCGGATCGGCGCGGCGTGCTCGCCGATGCCGCCGGTGAAGACGAGGGCGTCCATCCCCCCGAGCGCCGCGGCCATCGCGGCGACGGCCGCGCGGAGCCGATGGACGTAGACGTCGAGCGCCAGCCTCGCGTCGGCGTCGTCGCGGGCGAGCAGCTCGCGCATGTCCGCCGTGCCGGCGAGCCCGAGCAGTCCGGACTCGTGGCTCAGGCCATCCTCGAGCTCGTGCGCGCTCACGCCGGCGGTGTGCTGGAGCCAGGTCAGCAGCCCGGGGTCCACAGATCCGGAGCGGGTCGCCATGACGATCCCCTCGAGCGGCGTGAAGCCCATGGTCGTGTCGACGGACCGGCCGTCGGCGATGGCGGCGAGCGATGCGCCCGCGCCGAGATGGCAGCTCACGATGCGCTGCGCCCCGGGCGCGAGCTCGAGCGCGCGGCGAGCGGCCCAGCGGTGCGAGAGCCCGTGGAAGCCGTAGCGGCGCAGCCCGTGCCGGTCGCGCCATTCGCGCGGCAGCGCGTAGGTGCGCGCCGCCGCCGGCAGCGTCGCGTGGAACGCGGTGTCGAAGCAGGCGACCGAGGTCAGGCCCGGCCGAGCGCGCGTGACGGCGTCCATGCCGGCCAGCGCACGCGCCTGGTGCAGTGGCGCCAGCATCGCCAGCGAGTCGATGTGCTCGCGCAGCGCCGCGTCGACGACCCGCGGCCGCGTCTCGTCGCCGCCGTGCACCACGCGGTGCCCCGCGACGGCGGCGTCCGGCAACTGCTCGACGGCGGCCGCGACGGCATCGACGTCGACCCGCCCGTCGGGCGCCTCGAGGTCACGCGAAGCGAGGGTCTCGTCGTCCGCGCCGATCACGCTCAGCTTGACGCTGCTCGAGCCGGTGTTGACTACGAGGACGCTCACGCCGCAGGCCACGCCCAGTCGCGCACCTCCGGCGGGTCGTCGCCGTGCTCGCGCGTGTGCGCGCGCACGCGAAGCCGCTGGTCGACCATCTGCTGGCGGAGCCCCGCCGCGCGGGAGCCGAGCCCCGGCACGCGGTCGATCACGTCGATCACGAGGTGGAAGCGGTCGAGGTCGTTGAGCATGACCATGTCGAACGGCGTCGTGGTCGTCCCCTCCTCCTTGTAGCCGCGCACGTGGAGGTTGCGGTGGTTGCTGCGCCGGTAGGTCAACCGGTGGATGAGCCACGGGTAGCCGTGGTAGGCGAAGATCACCGGCCGGTCGGTCGTGAACAGCGCGTCGAACTGGCTGTCGGGCATCCCGTGCGGGTGCTCGGTCTCGGGCTGGAGGCGCATGAGGTCGACGACGTTGACGACCCGCACCTTCAGGTCGGGCAGGTGCTCGCGCAGCAGCGCGCTCGCCGCCACGACCTCCAGCGTGGGGATATCGCCGGCGCAGCTGAGCACGACGTCGGGCTCCTCGCCGTCGTCGCTGCTCGCCCAGTCCCAGATGCCGATCCCGCGCGTGCAGTGGGCGACCGCCTCGTCCATCGTCAGGTAGTCGAGCGACGGCTGCTTGCCGGCGACGATGACGTTGACGTAGTGGCGGCTGCGCAGGCAGTGGTCGCCGACCGACAGCAGGCAGTTCGCGTCGGGCGGCAGGTAGACGCGGATGATCTCCGCCTTCTTGTTGACCACGTGATCGATGAAGCCGGGGTCCTGGTGCGAGAAGCCGTTGTGGTCCTGGCGCCAGACGTGCGAGGTCAGCAGGTAGTTCAGCGACGCGATGGGGCGCCTCCACGGGATCGTCCGCGTCACCTTCAGCCACTTCGCGTGCTGGTTGAACATCGAGTCGACGATGTGGATGAAGGCCTCGTAGCACGAGAAGAGCCCGTGCCGGCCCGTGAGCAGGTAGCCCTCGAGCCAGCCCTGGCAGAGGTGCTCGGAGAGCACCTCGAGCACGCGCCCGTCCGGCGAGAGGTGGTCGTCCGTCGGGAGGCGCTCGGCCATCCACTCGCGGTCGGTGGCCTCGAACACGGCGCCGAGGCGGTTGGACTCCGTCTCGTCCGGCCCGACGATGCGGAAGTTCTGGGGATTCGCGCGCATGACGTCGCGCAGGAAGCGCCCGAGCGCGCGCGTCGCCTCGCTCGCGGTCGCGGCCGGCGCCGGCACGTCGACGGCGTAGTCGCGGAAGTCGGGCAACCGCAGCGGGCGCAGCACCTCGCCGCCGTTGGCCTGGGGGACCAGCCCCATCCGCAGCCGGCCCTCGGGCGCGAGCTCGACCACCTCCGGCCGCGGCACGCCGTCCTCGTCGAAGAGCTCCTCGGGGCGGTAGGAGCGCATCCAGGCCTCGAGCTGCGCCAGATGCTCCGGGTCCTCGGCGAGCTTGCTGAGCGGCACCTGGTGCGAGGCGGCGAGCGCCTCGCCGGGACCGGTCCAGCCCTTCGGCGTGCGGAAGACGATCATCGGCCAGCGGGGCCGCTCCGTGTCGCCGTCGCGGGCGCCCTGCTGGATCGCGCGGATGTCCGCCACCGCGTCGTCCATGGCGGCGGCGAGCTGCGCGTGCACGTCGTCCGGGTCGTCGCCCTCGACGAAGAGCGGCCGGTGGCCGTAGCCCTCCATGAGCGCCCGCAGCTCCTCGTGGGAGATCCGCGACAGGATCGTCGGGTTGGCGATCTTGTAGCCGTTGAGGTGCAGGACCGGGAGCACCGCGCCGTCGCGCGCCGGGTTGACGAACTTGTTCGCATGCCACGACGTCGCGAGCGGCCCCGTCTCGGCCTCTCCGTCGCCGATGACGCAGCACACGAGGAGGTCCGGGTCGTCGAACGCCGCGCCGTAGGCGTGCGCGAGCGCGTACCCGAGCTCGCCGCCCTCATGGATCGAGCCCGGCGTCTCGGGCGCGACGTGACTGGGGATGCCGCCGGGGAACGAGAACTGGCGGAACAGGCGCCGCATCCCCTCCTCGTCGACCGTCACGTCCGGGTAGCGCTCGCTGTAGGACCCCTCCAGCCAGGTGCTGGCCACCAGGCCGGGGCCGCCATGGCCCGGGCCGGTGACGAACAGCGCCGGCAGGCCTTCGCGCCGGATCACGCGGTTCACGTGCGCGTAGAGCATGTTCAGCCCGGGCGTCGTCCCCCAGTGCCCCAGCAGGCGTGGCTTGACGTGCTCGATCCGCAGCGGTTCACGCAGCAGCGGGTTCTCGAGCAGGTAGATCTGGCCGACGGACAGGTAGTTCGCCGCCCGCCACCACAGGTCGAGGGCCCGCAGCTCCTTCTCGGCGAGCGCGGCGTGCTCTTGCGTCGAGGTCATGCGACAGGGATCACCCGATCGGCGTCCGACCGAACCACCGGCACGGCGTCTCTCCTCAGCTGACCGTCATGGGGGTCAGGTCCTCGAGCAGAAGCGCCGGTTCGCCGGCCGCCAGATAACCGGCGAGGTGACGCCCGCCGACCTTGCCGGGCGGCTGCCACAAGGGCCGCTCCGACGCCTCGCCGACCGCGTCTCCGACGCGGGCGCGGAGGTAGAGCGGCGCGTCCCCGGTCGCGAGCATGGCGCGCAGCACCGGGCGGTCGGGCTGCGGCTCGAGGTCCACGCCGGCCGCACGGGCGACGGCGTGGGCGGCGGCGTCGGCTTGCTGCGCCGCGAGCCCGCCCTGCTTGACGGCGCCGACCGTGGCGTCGCCGGCCGCGAACACGTGGTCGGCGCCGTCCACGCGGGCATGCTCGTCGGTCGGGATGAAGCCGCCGGCGTCGTGGGGGAGGCCGTCGACGCGCGGACCGGACAGGCGCGGCAGCGCGACGACCTGCCCGGCGGGTATCAGCTCGCCGCCCTCGAGGAGCAGGCTCCCGTCGAAGACGGCGCCGGGCGTCACGCCTGGGCGGAGGTCGACGCCCGCCCGGTCGAGTAGGCGCGCGACGGCTCGGCTGCCGGCGCTTCCGAACAGCTCCAGCGGCCGGCTCTCCGGCGTGACGAGCGTGACCGCCGGATCGTCGATGCCGTGCTCCGCGAAGGTGCGCGCGGCGAGCAGCGCCAGCTCGTAGAGCGGCAGCGGCCAGGTCGCGCCCGCGGGGACCGCGAACGTCAGCCCGCCGTCCGGATCGGCCACGGCCG
>Ga0126307_10000354_pt1 | contig 29554 bp, 27 predicted proteins | sample Plot28_FD_89955 | JGI IMG/M metagenome (GOLD analysis project Ga0126307, IMG submission 89955) | Serpentine soil microbial communities from UC McLaughlin Reserve, CA, USA - Plot28 | ecosystem: Environmental > Terrestrial > Soil > Grasslands | place: USA: UC McLaughlin Reserve, Lake County... | reverse complement strand
GTTTATAACATTACTAGATGGTTTTAAATGTTTTTGAAATATATCTTTAATTTCGACAAGTAATGCCTTTGCTGTTTCATAATCAGCATAATTAAATATCGGATTGTTTTTTGAGAAAAGTTTGGAAGACTCTGATTCTGATTCATCATCATCGTCATCAGAACTCATTGAAGAAGCACTATTAACACTAGATTGTTTTGTAAGATTTTTTTTCATTCCATCTAATAGCATTAAATTAGACATATTTGTAAGATCTGTATCTATTATTAATGCGTCAGCATATCCCTTTAATACAGTATCTAAAAGGTCGGCTACTACTAATGCATAAGTCGTTGAATTAGAAGAGGTAATTTCTTTGTTATATCTTTTAATAAAATCGGTATCTTCCACAATATCATCGTCAGCATAATAAATATCATAAACTAATCTTGCTGCATTATCCGAGTGATCCATAGATAAAGTAATGTTTAATGGATAATTTTTCTCTGCAAGTTCCAACTCTACTTTGGTTGTTTTATCTAAACCAAGAAAATAAGATGAATCATCAGTAGTAAAACTATGAGCATAAATATACGATATTTGATCAACCAAAGAAAATGAAAAAAGAAAAATTGAGATTGTAAATATGGAAGTATATTTTAAAAAGTTATATTTTTTCATTTCAGTAATAAAGTTGACATTATAATAAAACTGTTTTGAAAGTATTTTCTATTTGATTCCTAATTTTTCCTTTTTTTATTAGATAATATAAAAATATCCATAAAATTAATGTTATAGAGATTTTTAATCACTAATAACATGCCTGTAATACAAATAACAATGAGTGAAGGAAGAACTCTTGAACAAAAGAGAGAATTGGTAAGGGTTTTAACTAAGGAAACAGCTCGCATTTTAAATTCAAAAGAAGAAAATATGAGAGTATTAATTTATGAAGTTTCAAAAGAAAATTGGGGAAATGCAGGAATATTAGGAGTTGATATGTAGAATAATAACAAGATAATAACTATGAAATAAGAGAATTATAATTATTATGTTGTTATATTATTTCTCCATTGCTAATTTTATAAATGTCATTCATTAGCTTACCAATATTTGGAACATAAAATCAACTGTAAGACAGTTATAATAGAAATCGATGTTATGAAAATTTATTTATTAATAAAAAATCTATCATAATTTTGAATAATTTTAGTTTGATTTATTCATAAATATATGTAATACTTTGCTAGATCCTTTTGAAAAAGTAGTAGTAATCCATAACTTATTAATAGATATATAATAATAACAAAATTTAGACATATTTTTTATTTCATTTATGTATATAATAGAAGATTTGAAAGGATTCTATAATAGATACATTGAATTTAGATAAACTAAACTGCATTAATTAAATTAGAAAATGAAATATTCCATACATTATTTATTGTAAATCTTAAAATTACTTAATTTTAATTGTTCAAATAACAATATTAAGGGTTAAGATTCTCAAATTTTCTTTTTGTCTCTTTAAATATTATTTGTCCTACATATTCATCAATTCCCAAATCTTGTGCAATCTTGGATGGATCATTGTTAAGGATAGATTCAATTGTAAAACCTGCGTTATTTAACACATCTTTCAATCCAATAGGGATTGTAATATGATCAATGCGATAATCGTTTTTCATGTCTGTATCTTATATTAACAACCAAAAGAAAAAAAATTATCCTATATCAAATTCGGAGATCTATATAGAATATTCTGTTTGATTTAAATATATTGCAAATATTATTTAATTTTAAATAACTCTCATTGTATTAACTCAATACAATAGAGTCACTATCACTTTAGAATGAGCTTTGCATTAATTACTATAAATATTACTCTAATATATGCTCCTATAATATGAAATGAAAGACTCAGAAAAAGAAGATATTTTTGGGTGGTGCTTTTCTATTTTGACTATGTATTTTTGGATGATATTCACAAACCCTCTTTTTATTTTGTAGTTTATTATCATAGGATTACAACAACCTTGTTAATGAATTGTTATAGAGAGAATATAATTAATGCTATATTATATTGCATACTATATCTATACACTTTTGTATTTTTTAGTAAATTACGTTTTTACCAATTTATCTGCAAATATCTATATATTTACTACATTTCTATCATTAAGTAAACCAATTGGAGGATTGACTTTTGCAATTGTGTTCTGGAACATATCCAATATTGTAGGTTATGAAAAAATATCAAAATCAATCATGATTATTCTGGATTGCATGGTTTTTTAATATTTGGTTCAAATCAGGCATTCGCCCAAACTCTTACTCCATATCTTCCTTTGGACTTGTGACTATTACAGTTTAAATTATATTAGTGTTTTTCAGGTTCTACAACAAATTTTAAGAAAATGCCTAATAACCATAAATTAAAAATAGCAAAGATTTCAAGCCAATTATTTTTTATCCTTTCTTTCCCTCTGCTTAAATAAATAGATAAATAAATAAATTAAAATAACAAGAATATAGTATCTTAAAATTACTTTATTTGTTTGGCCTTCATAACATTTATGGTTTTTGATACCGTATTTACTGAAATGCCATAGCCTATGGAGAATGTCAATAAGGCTATGGCATTGACAGAGTCTTTTGTCTTTGCTAATGTTTTAGGGTAATAAAGAATGATAATTATAATATATATTGATTTAATATAATTTAATTGTCATAGTCTGACAATCATTAAAGAGCCTAATAGCACTAATTTGATAATTAAATTATAGTAAAAATTAAATTTAGAATTGTTAAGGAAAAATCAAATCATATATTATATATCGAATATAGATCATAATGGTATTGATTTGCTAATAACTTTATTTAACATATCTGAAACTTTCATATGCTAATGCTAATTTTTGTTATTTGTTTGTTTATTTCTTCCGATATTTGGTTAAGGGATAGAAAGGATTGAACAATTGTTAATATTAAAATATAATTTTCTTGTCTATTAATAAGGATTTAAAAAGAAAAGAAAAGAATAAAAGATTTTTGTCTGCTATCTTTTATTTATATTATGGCCCTGCAGATGTTGGAGTTCGTGTTTGACCTGTAAGATTTTGATATGTAGATGTTTGCATCATTATTTCCTTTGCTTGTTTTATCAATTCATCAGCATCGCCAGTTACTGACCAATGTAAAAATAATGCTTTTGGTAATTCATTTAACATATGATGATGTAATGCAGTTTGAGTCCAATTGTATTTTTGCATAACTTGCTGTACAGGTACTACTTCTGCATCGATTAATGCCCATTCCCCAAATGCTACTTTTTGATTATTTTGTTGTTGTGTATTGGATGCATCTTTTGAAGCAAAAACTCCAGTATTATTAATTACTGCTGGCACCATTTCAATATAGTGACCAAAACCTGAGAAATTGTTCAATACCATTCCATCATTTCTAACTATAGGAGGTGCTTGACGATATACTACTACATCACAAAGGTTGTAATCAGGTACGGCTTTTCCTTTAACTACACTAGCCAATTGTGCACATTTTTCTGGTTCATTTGCAGGTCTACTCTTTTCATTAAATACAAAAATAGTTCCTTTTTCTGGTGCGTCTACTTTTGGTGGTGGTGATTGTTGTTGAGCATTTACAAAAATGCTATTATTACTAATTGTTGAAACTACAAGTAATATCCCAACAAATGCCATTATTGCTATGGTCATACTGATTAAAAACTTACTTTTCATTAACGGATAGCTGACAAAATTATATTTAAGTATTAAAGACAAATATTTTTTATTTATATTTTTTATAAGCTTTATCCATTTTTTATATATAGAATTGGAAAATATAACTTCAGATTAAAGTATGAATTGTCTTTTTTATTATTGATATAGTAATTGATAGAATAGATTCTAATGATCGGATTTCATAACTTTAGGATTATTTTTTGCACTAATCAAAACATTATTTAAAGAATTATCTATCTTTGAGAATATAAAATATCCAATTAATCCCATAATAACACCTACTGGTATAGTAATAAAAGTTATAGATACAATAGTATTTAGAAATGTTGGTAATACATCATTTAACGATTCTAAATTACTATTTAGGAAAGTTCCATATGTCCATATGATCATAGGATAGTTAAAGAAATAGGAAATTGCTCCAACAAGAGAAGAAGCTATCAATTTATTATTTTTAAATTGAGTATTAATTCTAATAAATCTTGAATTTAATAATATATCTGCAAAAAGAGATGTTCCTAAAACAGTAACAAGATACCAAGGAATAAGAGGAGAGAGCAAATCACCAGCTGGAAGAATAGTTGAAAAAGTATTTACCAATACCAATAAAGAGACTATTATAAACGCATATCCTAAAACGTTGTTGAATACCTTTGATGAGCATAGAAACATAATAGAATTAATTAGTGGAAGAAAAATACTTGCTATCAGAGTTGCACTGTATGTATTTAAATTAAAATTAAAAAATTCAGATTCAGAAAATGGTAAAACGAATATAAAGACATACCATATTGATGTAAACCATAGCGAAGAGAGACAAGGAATGAGGAAAAGTTTACCCAAATTTTTCCAATGTGAAATCTTATTTATTACGCCATATAATCCTATGAAAACTGCAACAGAGTTAATCAGCATTCCAGTAGCCAAAGTTATATGAGTTGGACTTAGGAGACCATCGAATCCAAAAATTTGATGCCATAAATAATCAAAAGGCCCTGCAACTAAAGACAAAAAGGAGCCTACTATCAATAATTTAAATGAAAGAGAAATAGAAGCATATTGTTTGATTTCCTTTTTTCTCAATAGAAATGAGCCGATTCCACCAGAAATTACTATTAATCCTATCCCAGTATAAAGCATAGTATGAGAAGGTGTAAAAAATGATTCTGGTTGATTTAATAGATGAGAAGTTATATCCCAACTTGCTCCAGCAATTTGTATAAATGATCCTATAGCAGAAACAATTAAAATAAATAATGATATTTCTAAATCTGAATAACTTAAGAATTTAATATTCTTATAATTCATATTTACAAACAATTTAGTCTATACAACTAATAAGGATAACTAATAATTCAAAATCAAATTCAAGTAAAAAACAAATAGTAATCAAATAATAGATAAAGCTGATGCTTATTGCTCATAATCATATATGAAATTAGAAAGTTATTTCTCAATAATTAAAGATCAGCCCCTTTTTTTCATTAGCTCTCTATTACATTAGAAATAACTAAATTATGCAATTTAGTTATTAAATTAAAGCTAAAGATAACTATAAAATAAAAAATTTTCTTAAATTTAATGATTATAAGAGAAAAACTTTTTTTTGATTCTCATATAAAATCCTCTTTATAAATATACGGAAATAGATCATTGTATAACTTTGTAATCATATCAATCTATTTTAAAAGAAATATATAGAAATAACAAATTTACTTAATGTTTAGATGTCAAAAATTATAATCAATACCAATAGTAGTACTATTGTTTTAATGCTAGTATTTGTAGCCAGTGGTACATTTTTTGGAATAGCTAATGCCCAAAATTTGACCGAAACATATAACAGCAAAGATCTATCCCTAACTGAGCTCTATGAACTGGTAGAAAAATCAATAGTTCAAGTAACAAAAACAACACCTCCTACTAATCCATTAGGTCCAGATAAAGAGAATAGTACTTCGTTAGGTACAGGATTTATTTATAACGATAAAGGATATATTGTTACAAATAATCATGTTGTTGAAAATGCACCATTCCTTGATATAACTTTCATTAATGGAGATAGATATACAGCAAACATAACTGGAACAGATCCTTTCAGTGATTTAGCAGTTATAAAGATAAATGAAAATGTAACGAACTTGCCTAAACCATTAGTAATTGGAAATTCATCTAAGCTAAGGATTGGAGATCAAGTAGTAGCTATAGGCCACCCATTTGGATTAGAGAGTTCAATGACAACAGGAATTATTAGTCAGATAGGCAGACTCTTATCTATAGATGAAAAAGGATTTTCAATACCAAATGCTATTCAAACTGATGCATTAATCAATCCTGGAAATTCTGGAGGTCCCTTATTAAATATGAAAGGAGAAGTTATAGGAATTAATACTGCAGGCATTTTTCCAGGCAATATTGGATTAGCTGTTCCTTCTAATACAGTATTACGAATAATTCCAGTATTGATAGAAGAGAAAAATTATACTCATCCATGGCTTGGTGTAACTGGAACTACCTTAACAGCAGACCTTGCCAAGAGAGAAAACATAGATAGAAGCCAAAAAGGTATTCTTGTAGACAATATAGTCAGAGACAGTCCTGCAGATTTAGGAGGCTTAAATGGTAGCAGTATCAATCAATATGGTGAAAAGAGAGGAGGAGACCTCATTACAGCAGTAGATGGTAAACAAATAATCAAAATGGAAGATTTGATATCATATTTAGAATTGAACAAGTCGATAAATGAGAATGCTACATTATCAATATATAGAGATGGAGAGATTCTAGATAAACAGATTACTTTAAAAAATAGACCAACAGCTCCTATAACAAATCAAACACAGAATTAATTTTCTAATTCATTTTTCTCTGTTTATATCAGATCTAAAATTTGGTAACTTCTTTTATATATTCTGCTTTCTTAAAAAGTTAGTGTAATCTAACTTTATTTAGTATAATATATTTACATAATAATGCTATTATAAGTGGTTTTTTGCTAGGTAGTATGACGATGTATCTAACAGGTTTGCTTTAATAATACGAGAGAGAGAGAATTTGATATTTGACTTTAACTAATTTAACAAGATCAGAAACAAAATAACATGAAAAGATTATTAGATGTTTAATGGTAAAGGAAAGTAATTGGTATAATTTATTGTTTCAATATTGTTGATTATATTTGTGATTATAATTATAGAGCATTTTCTTAAAATTATTGTATACCAACTTGCACAATATGTGAAGGTTTGTAGTTTGCTGTTTTTGTTGTGGTATAATGTTTTTTTTTTCCAATTTTAAATCCTTTATTTCTTTTGAGTAAACTCTTATCCATTCTTCGATCATAGATTCATTTACCTCGATATGAAATTGGATTCCTATTGCAGTATTTATACGGAAAGCTTGGATGTATGTATCTGATTTAGCTAAAATTATTGCAGATTCAGGAAGATGGAAAGTATCTCCATGCCACTGAAAAACTTTATTTTTGAAAGCTGAAATTCCATTGAATATATCTCTACTTCCATTCTCAGTAATTTCAATATCATGCCATCCTATTTCTTTTAGGTTTCCTGGATAAACCTTTCCACCCATAGATTCTGCGATCAATTGAGAACCAAGACATATTCCCAATGTCGGTATCTTCATATCTACTGCTTTTTTAATTAATTTTTGTTGATCTTTCAAATAATCATAATTATCATAAACTGACACTGGGCCTCCCAAAATAATAATGCCAGAATAAGAGACAAGATCTGTAGGAATCAAATCCTTCTGAGAATTTAATAATAATACATTATAGCCATCAGACTCAAATAGTCTAGAAAGATTACCTAAATGTTCACATCCTATATTTTGAATAACTAAAATATTTTTAGACAAGGATGAGAATAATTTTCGTCAATTCAATATAAAGCTAATATATATGCAATCCTTGGATTTCCTATAATTGTGATTGAATACCTATCATAACATTTGAATTAACTTATTTATAGTGGCATTATACACAATGAATTAAAAATTTAAATTCATCAATCAAAACTAATTATTTTTATATAATTAATATATATTATTTGAAGATTTTATTGCATATAAATAGTTCTTTTACCAAATCATTAACCTATATTTGATATATTGTATAAGATTACCTTATACAATTAATGAACTTTGCATATTTTAAAGGTTAATAAGAGAAGATAAAAGTATTACTTTCCCAATATTTGAGAAAATTCTAAGATTCTAAAACTTTAAGAATATGCTATATAAGTAATTCGTAATATTGAAAAAATATTTTAAAGGATATTATTGTGTTAATAAGGAAGAAATAGAAACTATAGGAAAGAAGTAACCGTATAATAATAGACATTCTCAAAGATTCTTACCCTATTGACTTAAATGCAAATCAAATTGCAGAAAAAACTGGTATGCCAATAAAAACTATCTATAATCAATTACAAGACCTAGAGAAAGTTTTATGTTTTAAATGATTCTTCGGCTATTTTACAATTGATTTCAGTTATTGCTGCAAGTCGTGCATCATTCGACCTATTGCTTTTTAATGCTTTATTTTTTTCTTTATTTGCAGGAACTACACATGTTTGGCGTATAAATTCCGATGCAAATGTTTTCTTTTTTTTAGGCATATATTTAACATATTAAAAAATTAGTTAATAAGATTATTAGGAATTTTTATACTAGAAAAATTATATTACTCTAGCGTAATAGATTAATTAATTAATTAATAAATCTCAAATAAAAGAAAAAACAAGTATTAGAATATTAAAATTTTTAAAAATAAACAAAATAACTACTCTATTTGGAAAATATACTTAATGGTTATTAATTAGTATACTTTAACTTTATTAATGAAAATAATTCTAACAATAACTTTTTTAGTTGCTGTTTTAGGAATAGGTGTTTTAGGATTGAATAATGCATTTGCACAAGGTGATGAGAAAATGGTGGAAGAGAATGAGACCGGATTAGTGAATTCAACCGGAATGTTGAATGCAACATTAGCATTTGCTCAAGAAGGTTTCCAAACCGACGATTTAGTCAATGAAACAATAGATATTGGGAACAATACAGGAATGAAGGGAATGGATTATGATGATAGTAAGATGAAATTGAATGGAACCATAGAAGTAGAAAGAACTATAGCAGAAGCATTCAATTCTAAAGTAACTACTGACATGATAGGAGCAATACAAGCAGCACAAGCAAGTGTTGGAGCAAATTCTTTTGTCAAGGAAGCAGAGTTAACTGATGCACATGGATATTTGGTTTACAAACTGAAAGTTGTGGATGAAAATATGAAAAAATATAAAGTCATTGTAGATCCAGGAAATGGACAAGTTTTGATGAAGAAAGAAATAACATGGTACGAAGATGAACATGAAAAAATGAAATATGGTGAAGAGAAAGGAGAAACATATGATAAATATGGCAGCGGCGGTCATGAATATAAAGATGACTACAATAAAAATAAAATGATGATGAAAGACAATAAATACTAAATAAAAAAAATTACAACTAATCAATCGAATAAATTAGTAATAGGTTCTAACTTTTTATTTTTATTTATATGTTTATTTCTTAATCTCATTATTTGTTTTGAATACCATAATGGTGATAAGGTACTGATGTATTGTCACCAATAACTAGAAACAAAAGAATTTAAATCCTCTTGTCCTTCCGATGCAGAAATAGATATTGAAATATGAGCATAAAACTTCATACATGAAGTATGCTATTGAGTTAGATCTTTTATATTTTCCAATAAAATTACTGTGATCGTTTGAGATCACAGATTTGATACTACTACTACTAGTTTACGCTTTAACTAGTTTTGACCATTTTAGGAAGATTTGCTTTCTTCATTGTTTTCAATTTAGTAAGGAGATTTGTCAAATACATATTTGTTATATTTCTTATAGAAATTAATACATTTTGTTTGTTTCTACTTAATTTGATTAGAAGAAGATTATTCTATAACATTAGGTTAAAGGTTTCAACATTATGTCATATAGTATTATCATGTGATAATATTATCTAAAATATACTGCTACAATGACAAATAATTTATTTCAAACTTTAATAAATGATATTCAATTTCCTTTTTGTCAACAATAACGATAAAATCATTAACTAGTTAGACTCATGTTTCCAAATGGATTGAAATATTTAATGAATTCTCAAGAGAATTCTATTTTCAACGATATATAGAGATGTTTAAACCAAAATCTGCTATTAATGCTATTATTTTACCTAGTTACAGACAGGAAATTAAAATAGGAATTAATCTATTAAGTAGAAAAGATACTAACTATTAGTCATTCTTTTCCTTTTTAAAACATTTATCATTGCAGATTTTGTTCTGATTAAAACAAAGACCCCTGACTACATCACATAGTCAGGTGGTTCAATAATACGAACCTATTCGTACTCCACCACCTTGTTTTACGAAAACAAGGAAACAGTATATTATTAAATTGAATAAGATATATTTCTAACCACATTTTTATAGATGACGAGGAAGAAACTAAGATAAGAAATGAAATTTGACTTAACTAATCCTCAAATTAATTTAATTATACAGATAGTAGAAAGAGATTTGTATAATCAAACTAATCAATTAAATCAATATAAAATTTATCTTGAGGAAGGATTTACATATCAAGAGGAATATAACGAAAAGATAAGTCAAGAAGAATTAAAGAAAAGAATAGATTCTTTACAAATTTTGATTAATCATTTAGAAACATTGGATAAAATGTTTTAGTACGAAAGAAGTTTAATACCTAACAATTCCAATACACTTCTCTCTTCTTTTCATCTTTTTATCTTGTAATTTGAGACATGTAAACCAACATCTATACATTTTTTCTTCTATACCCTCTACCTCTCTCCCTCTAGCAAAGTATCTTTCCTATTAATAAAATACTATTATTGTGTTTGAAATATGCCAAATCTTGATCCATGGATAAACCACTCGGAAAATGAACAGCATTATCAGACTATCACAGAACAAGAACAAGAAGGAGGAAATAGCATCAAATTTGAAAACCATTTGTTATCCTATAGAACTGAATGTCAAAAAACAATTGAGCGTAATTCACATCAACATCCTACATTCCTAGAACGTTATCAAAAAATTATAGAAATGATTGATTGGACTTTGGAAAGATATAGAGTTGTAATTCATAGAAATAAAATTCAACAACAGCAAAATGAATCAGACCTAGTAATAATAAACAGAATTAGAGAAAAACTTGATGAAAAAAGAAAAATTGCCATACTCAAAAATAAACAATCTGAACTAAGAGACGATGTAGCAATCTATAGGCTTGAAGAGACTACTATTGATTATGTATTATCTGAAATACGTGACTTTACTTGTAGTAGATAATAAAAACATAATTATAATTTGTAATATGTGGGTGTGATTTTATCCAATAAAAATAACTAATAGTTATAAATTTGAAAGTACCATCACTGCATTAGATAATGGCAAGATAGTAAACAAACCAAAAGGTTATAGATTTCAAATAGGCGATTATCTAATGTACAACAGAGGAAAACATTTCTATTATAATCTAAGTTATGCACAAATAAAAAATTTGTATTGGAATAGTGAATTGATTGTAGGATATGTTGCTAATGATGAGAGAAATAACAACAATGGTAGTAAGGATAAAACTTCAATAATAGAAATATCTAGACATGATTAAAAAACGAGTTCTACAAGGACAACTTTTTTACGCTAAGATATTTGAAATTGTTTTTCTTGATTAGAAGAGCGTCGATTTTATGCAAACTTTATCATTGAAGACAGATAAGCACTATCAATAAATATATTGATTAACTCTTTCTGGAGTAATGTGTATAATAATATGCGAAAGATTGGAGATAAAATAGTCTATAATACTATTGAAGAAATTATAGATCCTTGCATACAGCATTGGTGCTCTGGGATGTGCAACGCGCACTTACAAAAATGATTTTTAATAAAGAAGAATTTAGTAAGAATCTAAATTCACTTTTAGAATTGGCACGAAAATCAAACATTCCGATATTCTTTACATCAATTCAGATGCTATCAAAACGATTTGAATCTCCAACAATCATATACCATGTTGCCAAACATGGATTTGACCGTTTATTCGAGCAGTTTACGACTGAAGATATGGATTTTATAATAAAACCCAAACAAGATGAAATAGTAATAAATAAACATACAGCCAGTATATTCGTAGATACAGGCTTTGAACGAATGCTTAGAAATGCAGATATTGTTACTGTAGTGTTTACAGGTATTGCTACAGAATTTGGAGTAGAGTCTAGTGCTAGGGATGCGTTGAACCGAGGATTCTATTCGGTAGTTAGTAGTTTCAGATTGTGTGTCTTCGCCATCTAAAGATGGACATGGAAGATCAATAGAAAATATGAAGAATTTAATAACCATTATAAATTCAAAAGAAATTGAAAACATGTGATTAAAACCTTAGACGAGGTGGAGTATCTAATTTTCTTTTTACATTAAATTTCTTTTTATTGATAACAATGTACATTTTTTAAATAACCTTACAGAATTTTTATTTTTTAGAAACTTCTTTAATAATGATGACATTGTAAAATCAACATAATAACAAGAAATATGTTCTTCACTAACAGATAAGGAAGATGAAGATGAAAAAGATATTCAGTAGATAAAGATGGTCATTTTACTATTATAGCAGTTTTTGAAGGCGATTTTGTACATTTTGCAAAAGAATTGGAGAATGGAAAATTAGCGTCAGAAAAAATAGCATCACAAGGAGAATTCGAAAAAATGATAAAACAAGAAGGATGGATAAAACAAGAATGATCTATTCTACTGATATAATACCTAAACATTGCAATTATGTGTATATACTAAATATTGGTTTTACAACTTTTTTTGTTATACTGGACTAATATAATATAATAAATTATTATTCATTAGATTTCCTATGTAGAATTTTGTATTATAATAAACAATCATAATTCTACTAAAATATTCTATATAAAAAATTATCTCAATACTTAATACTTATTTTTTGATTAATAATAAAGATAGAAAAAAATGTGGAAATATAAACTAGAATATAAATCCGAATTATTGAATTGCGAAATATGTAGTGAGAAATTACTCAAAACAATAGCAGTAATAGACGTAAATGAATTTCATAAAGATGGTACTATCAAAATACATCATAGTTGTTCAAATCATATCGTAGATCTTTATAATAGAATCGAAGTAAATAATAGAGAACAACAACAAGAAGAGTTAATTGCTATATAATCAATATATCCACTTTTAGTTTTTTATTGTTAGACTATTCATATTTGTAAATAACAAATACAATTTCATTGATTGTATACTTTGAAGTTCCGAAAGGTAAGAGAGAGGAAGTAAAAGGAAGTTTTATATTCATATAATACAAAAATAGAAAATCGGATTCAAATTAACAAATGAACAAATTTTTTTGTCTAACTGATTTAATTACAACAAATTTCATTAAGATATAATGCATGACGAGATAGAGATTGCAACAACAGGAAAAATAAAAAAACAATTTCCTATTAGAAGAGCGTACGAATACGAGGAAAATACAGAAGTTTTAATTACAAATTCAAAACCAAAAGAAGAGGGAAAAGGAAAACAAAAACTTTGAATAATCATAAAAAATTGATATTTTCCCAAATCTTTAGAAATAATCTTTATGTATAAATTTCATAATCTTACATTTCGGTAAATAATAATGATTGTTATATCAGATTTTTTGTTTTTGTTGATTACAGGCTTGCTATCGCTATATCCTATTAACAAACTAATAAAGTATAGAGATAAAAGAAACTATATTAATTGAATTAATAAAAACCAAAAAGTAAAAGGGAAGAAGTAAAACACAGGTTTAAGGATCTTGAAAAATATTAAGCATTTATCAAAAAATTAATTTAATGAACATATTTATCCTAAATAAAAAATTGTACCCCATAATTGTATTTAATGTATGTTGATGATAGTGGTAAACCTGATAAAAGACTTAGAAATAATAAATTTTTTGGACTAAGTGCGGTAATAATAAATGAATGTAATTGGAAACAGATAAATTTTGAAATAGCAAGATTAAAAAGAAAACTTTCAATTTCAGAAATTCATACTCGAAATATTTAAAGTAATTTAAGACCAAATTGTAAGGGAACTATTTAGAATAATAGTAACAATTAAGTAGTCACCTTTATCTCAAATCTTTTTACATTAACAAATAATACATTAAATTAATTATTTAATTTATAAAATTTTTAAAATTTAATGTTTCCTTTTTGCCATATTTCTCCCAAAGATACTGAAATTTTAAAATCTTATCTGGTATAAGATTGCCATTTTGGTCATAGAGTTTTGAAAAATTAGCACGCAAGATTAGGTTTTCATTGGAATCAAAAAATCGAATACTAAAACTTTCACGATTGTGAGATTTATTAAATTCTCTTATAAATTTTGCACTTGCAATCTCATTTATATTGATATGAATATGCCAAGGAGAACTTTCATCTCCTATTGTAGCCCATTGATCTCTGATTTTAAATTTCATATTTTCTTGTAGCCTAGTTTCACAAATTCCTCCAGAGTTCTTAATAGAAATAATTATATCAGATTGTAGAAGAATATCACAAATTAAATTTTCAAAGGTTTTAGAAATCATAAAACAAGGATAATCAATTCCATTATAAATATAATTTGAAAATATTTACGTCTTATTTTCGAAAAATTTATTTTTTAAATCAAAAGAGTATACAGATATGTAATATTGGAGCACTATAATTGATCAGAATAATTTCTCTCTTGTATAGATCTGTTTCATTATTATAAATTTCCCACAATTTTATTCGATTAATTTCAATCTTTTGAATTCTTTGATAATGTTTTAGAAAATTTCAGTTTATGAATAAGTCTTTCCATTTCATCTTATATTAAATCTGCTTTATCGCCATCATCTTCTTTAAGTAATCCTTGATCGTTTAAAACCTGGATCTGTTGCAAATATACAAAAATAGTATGAGACTAATATTGTAACAGAATATGGTGATAAGATTCATGACTCAATCACATTGTTGCAAATAATACTTTACAGTTAATTTTTATATTAAGTTCCTGAAGGAAAAAGAGAAGAAATAAAAATAAAATTCAATAATTTTAAGGTTGAAATAATGTAAAACTAATTTAAACTTTCTTTGCCAAGTTAAATCAATGTTAAACAATAACAAAAAAATCAAAAACATGTTGTTTTCGTTTTATCATCTTGTTTTATTTGGTACTTTATTAATTGTAGTTGTAGTCCTTGAATCTAATATGTCATATGTATTTGCTCAAGATGAAAAAGAGCAACAACAAAAACAATCATCTCCTTCTATTATCTTAACTGCTAAATTAGTAGATAACCAATACAGATGGACTGATACCAATAGTAATGTTACCAATCCTACATTAAACATTACGTCTGGAGTAGAGAATCAAATTACGATAAAAAGTGTAAAAGGAGATCCAGAAGAACACGAGTTAATAATAGAAGGTATTTCTTCTAATGCTGTTACTACTTCTGCTACTACGGATAATGAAGAAAAAGGTGAAGAATTAGCAGCAAGTGATGAAATAGAAGATGGATCTTCTACCTCAGTCAATTTTAATCCTGCAGATACACAAGAAGGTAATAGCAATTACCAATTCTTTGAATATCATTGTGAATACCATCCAGATACAATGAGAGGAAAGATACAAATAATAAAGTAATTAATTATAATCATTTATACTTTTTTGAATTTAAAATAATAATAAGTCATTGGTGAAATACTATATTAAGAAATTCAATCTAGTTTTGTAGATTAGTTTGATTATTGAATCATATACCAAAATCAGAAAAAAATAAATTTCTAAAGGTTAAAGTACTCATTTTCTAAATCGAAAATGTAAGTTATATTTATTAGAAGAATTTATTTTAATTATTGATAATGATAAATTTTATTAGATACTTAAATTCTAAATGGAGAAAGAAAGACGGAGAAACTTTAATTTTAGAAAATTAAATTAATTTGAATACACTTTGATATATATATATACCTCTTCTATGATTGCTTGCTTTGAAGATTATAAATCGTTTTATCAATGAGATTTATTAATTAACCCCTTTTCTCAATCTCTAAAATCATAAAATATCTCTTTAATTAATAGATTTGTAATTGATTTTCTTGTTCTTCACAATTCAATTACTTAATTCATTTTCATAATTCGTATTCAATATACAAATAAGTAAAATATGATATCTACAAATAACTTTACTCTTACCCTAAATGCATAATGCTAACGGTCTAGTATGTTAATTGTTTTATAGACTTTACTCAAAACTATAATGTTTTTCAATAACAAAATATCTATTCTTTTAATTAGATTTAGTTATTTATTTCAATACATTATAATATATTATGTATCTTCATATCTATATCATATATCTAAATGATCTTTCGAATTCTTGAAATATTCTATGTATAATTGATACATATGCATCGAAAAATGTTCCTATCAATTATACTTGTGATTTCTTTTAGTTTATATGGACTCTTATATACCATGGATCAAAATGTTGATGCATTTGATAATTATGGAATTCCATTTGTTGCCTCTCTAGATCCATATCAAATTGTATCTGACAATGAATATAGAGATTATGATTATGACTTGGATTCACATGGTGTAGTTTATCTATCAATTGATCCTTCTATCCATGAAATATCTTATGAAGTGTTTTTAGAAGGTATGAGTTATCTAGAAGGAGATGATGTTGAAATAATTCAGATACATCTAGGAATGCCCGATGAAAATGGACCTACGGTCTTATCACTGTGTGATGAAAAAAAGGGAAAAGGACATTGTAGAGAAGGACCAGGTTTATCAGTTGAAGGAATTTTAACAGAAAAAGATCTGAAAGGTCCATTAAAAGGCTCATCATTAAGTGAGTTATTAGAATTAATTGAATATGGAGCATCGTATGTATATGTTCAAAGCCGGGACCATCCTGAAGGTGAAATAAGAGGACAAATCCATTACTAATAGCTTATTCATTTTGCATTATACATAATAAATACTATAGAATTCTAAATATTCCAATATATTCTAAAAAGAAGGATTAAAAAAACTTGTTATTTTTAATTATGCTTTTTCCTCCTCTTGTTCATCTTCATCATTTTCTACTTCAACTTCTACCTCTTTTACATTGAAGCCTTGGCTTTCAGCATTTCTCAATAACTCAGCCAATTTTAGCAATTCGAGATAAATTATCTTATTAGTAAAAAGGGTACTTTTCGATAAAGATACATAATTCTAAAATAAACAGTTTTTTATTCTATCTTCTATTATCATAATGCACACAACAAGTAAACCTTAAGTATGTCATCTTCTTGGGTGTTATTGGTTTCGTATCCCTTTAACACCCATTCTGTTCTAGACAAGTCTTCTTTGATTATTCTTGTAAGCGAAAATATAAGTGGTATATGAAAAACGGTAAAAGGTATATTCCAATTTACTAACCTTTAGCGATGTCCCTTAATCAAACAGAACCTCATTTCTAACGACAAGAAGTTAATCATTCTTAAATATTTCTAAAATATATATAAAATATGAATTTTGGGAAATATCTGTTTCTCCAAATACCTATTATGCGTAATAGAAAAATACCAGTTATTATTGGAATTATCATAATTTTCATTGTAATTATTGACCTATTGATGACACGTCAGATTTTGCCTTATACTGATGATATGGAGATTGTTATGTTTATTTTGACTGTTGTTATTGGATACGGTATAGGATCTTGGATATTATTAGGATATATTACACAAATAAGCAAGGAAATCAGAGCCAAATCTAGAATTATTAATATAATGCATTGGACTGTGATTATAATCCAATTTTCTTTATTTGTAGTACTCTTGTTTATGCTTTTTAATAATAATGCTAATAACAGATTTTTGTCTCCTTTGGTCTTCGCGGTTAGTTCAATAACAGGAAGTATTGTCTTGGGAGTCATAACATACAAATTGTTTTCATGGTATAGATTAAGTAGATATAAGAACCTGGTTATCTTATTCTACGGAGTTTCAGCATTTACACTTGCCTCATCAATATTAGAAGATGCTGGTACCAAATTATTATTAGTACAAGTTATAGAAGAAAAGTCACCGCCAAGAGCAATTATTGAATCATCTTTCTTGTATGAACCCTCTGAGAAATACGATGGAGAAATAATATACAAGATAGTAAATTCAGATATTACTATTCTGTATATCATACCAAATTCGAGTCTGATATACTATAATCTATTAAATTCCACTGTACTTCCAATAGCATTTGTTTTTAGATGGATAGCATCTACCACGCTTTTACGGTCTCTTTATCAGAGAGTAGGAAAACTCTCTTTGGTACTTTGGATCGTTTTATCTCTTCCATTGATATTTTATTTGATTGGTAAGGCTCCAGGCTTTTTTTCAGGTGAGAGTTTCTCAGGAGTAGATGAACAGTACCGTTATTTTTTTAGACTTTTATTTAGAATTGGTACCATAGGAGGAAATATTCTATTTGGTCTTGTCTTTTTTATATTTATAAAAAGTTTAGCCTCGTCAAAATTAAAGGATTATCTTATAATGGTAGGAATAGGTGAAACTATTGTCGGTATTTCGCTTTCTACTTCTGCGATAGAACAGACATATGGAGTTGCCGCTCATTCTCTTGTATTATTATCTTCTTACTTGTTTAGTATCGGATTGTATCTTTCAGCGATATCAATATCAAATGATAATTCGCTAAGAAAATCAATCAAAGGATCTATGCATGATCTAGTTGGTACCATTGGATCTGCACAGATGGAACAAGAAATAGAGAAAAAAGTAACAAAGATGATACAAAGACAACAGAAAGAAATGGAAAAGCAGGTGGGAGGTTTTTCCTCTGAGGTTACAGAAACCAACGTAAAAGATTATGTAAAGTTAGCAATCAACGAGAGAGACAATATGAGAGATCGACTGGATAAGAAAAGATTTTATAAAGGCAATCCAGAGTATAGAGTCTAATATATAGACAATAAACAAATTTAAGGTACCAAAGAGTAAACATGTTTTCTAAAACATCTTTTGGAACTTCTTTGCAAACATAACATTCTTCTCCAAATTCTGGATGAATCTCTGCTAGCGTCGTATAATTTATTCTTGATGCAGTCATAAAACATACTCTAAAATCATTTGAGGGTGATGTATCTTGTTGTAATTTTTTTTGATAAATCATGTAACTTGTGGTAAAGATCAAAACCATCCATTAAAGACATTCTAAAACCAATAAGGACAAGATAGTTTTCTGGTTTAAAGATTTGTTCTACCAATTTAGGATCATTTACCAAAGTTATATACATGATTTCAATATCCAAGACTCTAGTAAAGTAACTTATTCTGAAAGATTAGGTGCAATAGTAAAAAAGTTCAATAAATGTAAAAAAATGCTTAGCAGGATTATTAGTTTATTTAATTAAAATTTTGATTTCATCTTTTAATTTTTCTAAAGATAGAGGTTTTTCTAAAAATTTATCAACTTTAAGTTCCAAGAATTTAGCATTATAGTTTATAATGTTATTTTTAATAGTTGCACTAATAACTATTATGTTTATTTTATAGTTTCGGTCTTTTTCTCATTTTTTCTATTAAATCTAATCCAGACATCAAAGGCATAGCATAATCTGTTATAACTAAAGAGCATTTAGTAAAATTCTTATTAAAATAGTTTAATGCTTCAACAGGATTAACAAAAGAAACTGTTGGATATCCGATTGATTTCAAATAGATGTCAAAAGTGTATACAGTATCTTGGTCATCATCTACTAATAATATGTATTTGTCGTTGTTGTTGTTATTGTTGTTCAAGATGTTATAATAATAGAGCTCCTTTAACTACAATTACTTTGGTGGTTTTTAAACATTTCAATATTCTAGGAGGGAGGTGTTCGAACCTTGAAGCGTTAATTTGGGGGTTTACAATTTGTTCAAATTCAATAAAGATCCTTATTATAAAAAATCAAAAATATTATTTTTAGCTAAACTAATATTCTCTGATACTAAAAAGGTTAAATCGAATAAACTGGATTATGAATTGAATTTTTTGTTTAAGATATTATTATTTATCCATTATAGAAGTTAATTGTTTTATTAAATCTTCATTATTTATTGGTTTTTGAATAAAATAGTCCTCACCAATTGTTCTACTAAACTCATCTCGGGCTTTTCTAAATTTTTCATGGTACATTCCACTTGCAGTTAAAAAGCAAATTATTTTATTTTTGCTATTATATGATTTATAGATTGATCAATATCTTATACATGAAATTTAAATTTGTCAATATGAAATGTAAGCCCTTCTTCGTACAAACCCTTAGATATACATTTTATTAGTCCATCTTCAATTACTCGAACCTTATCCTTATTTTCTAAAAGATCTGTTGGAATTTCGATATCCATTTCTATATTTAATTTTACATGTTTTGCAGATACCATAATACTATACTACTATATACCATCTTCTGATTAAAGAGAATATTGTTTTTAAAGTTATTAATAACTTCTAAAAAGAAACAATTTTTTATTTCAGAGAGTGGTAATATCTATAACGAATTAAATACTTGGTATACACAGAATGTTTTTGCATATCAGAATGATTCAGAAGAATACCAGGATTTATTGTCTAGATTTTCTAAAGTATTAGCAGGATTATTAGATTTGATAAAGGAGATGAATATAGATATAATAACAATAACAACAACAATCAATCATTATATCCTACTTCTTCCTCAGTATAACTACTTAAAATGCCAGATTGTGAATTTGTAGTAATGATTCGGACAAATGCTATAAAGTTTATTTAACAATAACTTCTGACTTTGATAATAAAGATGAAGAAGCACCATTTAAAAGAAATAGTGCTATTTGTTCAGTGTAAGAATAAAATAATAACTGTGTTTCCAAAAGTAGAAGATGAATATTTTTAATAAACAAACAAATATTGAAAAATAAATGGTGGTAAAGGATGAAGAATGGTATCAAGGAACCTCTAACACCCATCCATTATGACAAAAGCCATTTCCGAATTGATTGGTTGATAAATAATATATCAGATCCTAAAATAAAAAACTGTTAATTCTAGAGAATTATAAATAATAAATAATAATTAGCTTATTTATATTACTTTTTGTTTGCCTAAATTTATAAATAAATTTATAGTAAATGAAGATATTGAGAAAGTTTGGCAGTTTTATACAGATATTAAACATTTAGAAATTATTTCGCCAAAAAAATTGAATTTGAAAATAATAACTACTACAAATCAAAAAATTATTCTTGGCCAAGAAGTCACAATTTCAGCCAAGATAATTATCCAAAGACTCTGGCATTCAAAAATAATATTCTTTCAGCAATATGAATATATTGATGAAATGTTGACAGGCCCTTTTAATAAATGGAAACACATTCACAAATTTAAACAAATCAATAAGAATAAAACCGAAGTAATCGACGAAGTAGAATTTGATTTACCATATGGAATATTTGGAAAGATTGCTTCAATTTATGTTAGTAAAAAATTAAAAAAATTATTTGAACATAGAAAAGAAGAAACCATCAGGTATTTAAGCAAATAAAACGCTTTTAAACAAATTAGTTTTTTATACTAAAAAATATAATAATACACAATTTATCAATAGTTTTATCAATTATTACATTGGTAACTAAAAAACTTGTTTGTCTTTTTTTCCAACCTATTCTAAAATATTTTTTTGTTATATATGAAACTTGAAAATTAACACTTACAACAAGATCAGATTTTGTTAAAAAAAATTATTATTTTTTTTCATGAAAAAACTTTTTTTCTTGATGTTACTTTATTGATTTCTTCTTGAAATCTATATTTTTTTCTTATTTATATTAAGGACTTGGTTGTTCAATTGAAAATAGTAGGAGTAGTAGGAGTAGTAGGAGTAGTAGACTTCATAAATAGGATTAGTTATAGGATTATGCTATACTACTAATTGTGGATAGAGAAGGATTATTTTTCTTTGCAATTTTACTCAATGAGCTTTTGAAATGTTTCATAGATATTTCTAGTTCTTCTTTTTTATCATTGTAGTATTCTTCTTTCATTCCGGATGGATTGTCGACATTACTATCTTTTTCTTTATTGGACTTTAGTTCTTTAGCTATAATATATTCTCTTACTGCTGCAATAGCTGCAGCATTAACTAAGGCTTCTATCTCTGCACCAGTATATCGATCTGTTAAATCTACTAGTTTATCTATATTAACATCTGCACCTAAAGGTTTCTTTTTTAAGTGTATTTGCAAAATTTGTTTCCGAGCATCTTTATCAGGTATTGGTATTTCCAAAAGGCGATCAAATCTCCCAGGTCTTAATAATGCTTCATCAATAATATCAGGCCTATTAGTAGCACCTATAATTACTACTCCTTTGAGATCTTCTAATCCATCCATCTCAGTCAACATTTGACTAACCAATCTTTCTGTTACATGCGAATCTCCTCCATTAGTTCCTGACCTTCTTGGGGCAATAGCGTCTATTTCATCAAAAAATATTACACACGGTGCTGCCTGTCTTGCCTTTCTAAATATCTCGCGAATACCTTTTTCAGATTCACCAACCCATTTTGATAATAGCTCAGGGCCTTTTATACTAATAAAATTAGATTCAGATGTTGACGCCACGGCTTTAGCTAATAGTGTTTTTCCAGTTCCAGGTGGTCCATATAATAACATTCCCTTAGGAGGTTTTATGTCTGCTTTGCTAAAAAGATCTGCATGTTTAAGTGGCCATTCTATTGCTTCCTTTAATTCTTCTTTAACATTATTTAATCCTCCTATATCCTTCCATTCTATATTTGGCTTTTGTACTAAAACTTCTCTCATTGCAGATGGATGAACATCTTTTAAAGCATCGTCAAAATCTTGATTAGTTATTTTTATTTTATTTAATACATTTGCTGGAATTTTTGTTTCTTTTAAGTTTATTTCAGGTATAATTCTCCTTAATGATCTCATTGCCGCTTCTTTTGCCACCATTTCCAAGTCTGCTCCAACAAATCCATGAGTAACTTTGGCATAAGATTTTAAATCTATATCCTGTTCCAATGGCATTCCTCTGGTATGAATCTGAAGAATGTCATAACGTCCCTCTTCATCTGGAATACCTATTTCTATTTCTCTATCGAATCGACCTGGACGTCTTAATGCTGGATCAATTGCATTTGGTCTGTTCGTAGCAGCAATTACAACAACTTTACCTCTTGCCTTGAGTCCATCCATTAAAGTCAAAAGTTGAGAAACTATTCTTTTCTCAACATCACCGGATACTTCCTCTCTTTTTGGTGCTATTGAATCAATTTCATCTATAAATATAATACTTGGCGCATTTTCTTGTGCTTGGTTGAATATTTCTCTTAATTTTTCTTCGCTTTCTCCATAAAATTTGCTCATTATTTCTGGTCCGCCAATTGAATAGAAATTAGCGTTTGTCTCATTTGCTACTGCTTTTGCAAGCAAGGTTTTACCAGTACCTGGAGGACCATGCAATAGAACACCTTTTGGAGCTTCAATTCCAATTTTATCAAAGAGCTCTGGATGTCTTAATGGAAGTTCAATCATTTCTCGTACTTTTTGAACTTCATTTTTGATTCCTCCAACATCCTCATATGTTATCCTATCAATCTTTTTATTTTGAACAGATATATCTGATTTAGATCCTATTTTGAATTTAGTATTTGAATTTATTAATAATGCCTTATTTTGTGGTTTTGTAGATACTATTATGAAACCTATACGTCTTCCCATCATATTAAAAAGTATTACATCATCTTTGGCGACTACTCTTCCATCTAATTTCTCTGAAAGGTAGTCCTCTAATCCAACTATATTAAGTTCCTCAAGAGGAGACATTATAATTTCTTCTGCATTTTCAACATCGACCTTTTGTACATTTATTTGATCATCTATTCCAACTGAAATATTTTCTCTAGTATAGCCATCTATTCTAATTAATCCTTTGCCGTAATCATCTGGGTTACTCGACCAAAGTAAAACATAACTTTTTTTAGTTGAAGTCTCATTGGTAAGCTCTAAAACATCACCTGTAGCAAGATTGTGTTCTTCAATAATCTTGGGATCAATAAGTGCAATTCCGCGTCCTACGAATTTTGAAAAGGTTTCTGCAATTTTCAATGTAAATTTATTATCGATATTACGATAATTATTCATTTTTCACATCACTCCTTTTATTACAATAATATTTATAAAAATAAAAAATTACTATTTTATTCAACCTTTAAATCTTTAGCTTTGGGCTTAGGTTGTTCTTTTGCTTTAATTTTTAATTCTAATATTCCATTTGTGTATGTAGCTTTGGTTAAAGTATCATCTAATTCTACATCGAATGGAATCTTAGAAAGATATTTTTTATCCCCATGTTCTGCTCTTATTGTAACATTATGTTCTGAAATTCTTACTTTAATATCTTCCTTAGATACTCCTGGCATTTCAGCTGTAACTATATATGTATTTTCTTTCTCATTGAAATTAGTATCAACCAATGGGTCCCTAATTTCACTTTTCTCTACTAATCCACTCATTGCAGATCGAACATTTCTAAATTCTTTAATTCGAGGTCGGCCATCAGAGCCTACAGTAATTTGATATCCATAATAATATGGAAAATTACCTTTTAATTGCTGAGTATCTCCTTCTCTTGCAGTTATAAATATTTTATTTAGCATTTCTTCTGCTGTTGCAAATTCTCGATCTAGGTCGTCAAATAATTTTCTAAAACTAAATGTTTCTTTCCACATTGTTATTACCTTACATTATGTAATGTATATTACATTATATAAGTATTTCTGACATTCTCTTGATAAAATACAGTTCTAGAATTTCAATTACTATATGTTGAATAATAAAAAATATATCGTATTAGTTGGAAAAATGGTTTTTTAATGAATATTATTCTCTCTTTAATGCTTCTATTGGCAGCAAACGTGATGCTTTAAACGCAGGAAACAGCCCAGCTAAGAAACTCAATCCAAGAGTAATAAACCAGACTCTTGCCATATCAGTTATTAAAAAAACAGGAGCTGCATTATTTCCGCCACTATTTGAGCTGAATCCTGAATTTAGAACATATCCCAGAATTACACCCGCTCCCAAACCCGAGGTTGCACCCAAAACTCCAATAAGTAATGCTTCTACTAAAAAAAGAGATAAAATATTAAAATTTTGTGCTCCAATAGCTTTTAGAGTCCCTATCTCTCTGGTTCTCTCTACTACTGAAGTATATAGTGTTGTTATTATTCCAACTGCTCCTACTATTAATGATACAATTGCAATACTTAAAAGAAAAGCACTTAATCCACTGGTAAACTCTTTAATTGTTTGTATAAGAGCTTTTACTGTAGTAATACCTATATCATTACCATAAAGTTTTCTTATCTCTTTCTCAATACTATCTATATTATCAGGAGAAATGGCTACCACTATTAATGCATCAAATTTTCCGGATTTATGAAGAAATGTATTACCTATATGTTCGTTAATGACTACGGCTTTGTCTATGTTAGGGTTTCCTGATTGTTTTATTATTGCTCTGATAACAAAACTTTTTGTTTCTTCCTCTCTGTTTCCTGTTATTGGATCCACAAAAGAATAAGATACTTGTACTGTTTGTCCCAATGATAAAAAAGGTACCGTCTCGCCAGGTGGAAAAGCTACATCACTAGAAACAATCATTCCAGAAGGATCATTTGATCTCACAAGAGAACCTTCTTCATATTCTAACGTAGGAGCAATTACCGTTAGTTTTTGAGGATCTATAGAAAATATTGAAAAATCCTTTGATTCACCCTTTGATTCAATTGTTATTTGAGATTGATATGAAGGTATAACTTCTCTTACTAATGGAAGTGAACTCAATCTTTTTTGGACTGCAGAATTCAAGGTAATTTTCGCAACAGGAGGAGGTGTAGCTGCATTATTACCACCACCAGGACCTGTTCCTCCACTTTCTGTTTGTGGTGCTGGATTTATGAACATAATATTACCTGCAAGATTACTAGTTTGCTTATTAAAAAATTCGCTAAATCCAGCACCCATTCCACTAACAGCAATCATTAAGCTACTTCCCACCATTACCATTACAATTGTTAGTATAGACTTTGTTTTTCTCTCTTTAATAGCATCCATCGATAAGAGTATAATTTCTTTAAAATCCATACCTATGTCTTGATCCTTTACTTTTTAGTAAGTGTAAAACTAGATAATAACAATTATTTTCATTAATTTGCTTTTCTCTCTTCATCTTTATCATCGTTTAAAAAATATTTTCCACTATTATCTTGATTATTAAATGATTTATATAACTTTGATTTTTTGTCTTTTCTCTTTTTGATCGAAAATACAATAAATATTATTACAACAACGATCATGCTAGCTAAAATAAAAGTAATAATCAATGTAGTTATTGAAGGAGAAATAGTAAAACCTAAGATATTTGTATTTGTATTATCACCATTGTTAGTTTGATCATCATTCACGGCTTTGTATTTTACTGTTTCATTTAGAATCAGATTATGCTCTGTTCTCAAATCATCTTTATAAGTTATTTTTAAACTTGTAATATATTCCCCTTGTTTAGCATTTAATTGAATATCAATGGGAATGCTAAAAGGTAATGGCGAATTCTCTGTGAGGTCTCCCAAATACTGAGGCACAGGTAAACTTTTTAAAGGTAGTTGTTTTAAGACTTTTCTATCTTGTAAAGAATTTTCTACAACGTTAGATGACCATTCAGTACTATTAATAATTTCCATAGTTGTGAATAATGCTACTGTATTACCTTCATTTAACAAATTTCCAACTAGATTTAGAATTCCACCTATATCTTCGAGGGCTACTTCATATGTTCTTATTTTTATTTGTCCTTGTATATAAGCTCCAATAGAAAGAGAATCTTTCTTAGATTTTCCTCCTGAAACATATTCAGCGTTTAATGTAAATGATATAGGCTTACTTATTACTTCTTCTGATGAAAAGATCTGTGTGAATAGTTCCCTTTTTGAGAATGGTGGCATAGAACTCAATGTCCATCTTGTGTCTCCAAGAATTTTGACAGAGTCGGATTCAGAGTTAAGAGAAAAAACTACATCTTTTAATTCCTCATCTCCATTATTGGAAACAATTATGTTAGCACTTTCAATTATTCCAGCTCTTAACATTAGAGAATTATGTTGTATAATATTGGAACCATTTCTATCAATTGCATTATTAATAACTAAAACATTTCTAGCTTCTTCTATACTCAAAACAGATTCTGGAGGATTAGGAGATATTATTAATCCTACAGAAGTTTCAAAGATTTTCTTATTTCCATATGCGTCATTATAAGTTATTTCTAATTTCATATTTTGGATGGTACCTCCTGTAGAATAATCCGGATATATAACTGGAGTTATTAATGCAGTACTATTTGCTAATATTTTTTCTACATTAAATGTCGTAGCGTGAATATCAATGGGTGTAAAGTTAGATTCTTTTTCTGAGGTTTGTTTTATTAAAATACGCTCAGTAGTATTATTAGAATGATTTGAAAGAGTTGCGTTACTTTCCAGATTATTATTTATTGAATTATTATGAACTATTGAATTATCAATAATTCCATTATCATTGTTTTTAATAACTTTATTTTCTATTGTTGTAGTTCCTCCAGAAATATTAGTAATGGTGACAATTACTCCATTTGCATCTGCTGATCCTTTATTATATAATAAAATTTGTAAATTATTTGGGGAATTAGTAATTAAATTCTGTTTCTGAGGGATAACATCTAGAATTACCTTCCCTGTAACTCTAAAAGGTACAGTAATATTCGTTGAAATTTGTCCTGTTTCAAGAACTTTTGAATAAACTATTTCCATAGATCCATAATAAGGACCAACCTTTGCCGTGTCTAATATATTGAAAGTAAAATAGATAGGGAAGCTCTCTCCAGGCTTTACTATTGAATTATAGCTTGCAACAGAAACATTTTGGAATTTTACATTGTTTTCACCTCTTATAGATTGGAAGCCTGGTGGGAGTTTTAAATATCCAGTTATTCCACTAATTTCTGATCTTCCAGTATTGACCAATATTACTGCAAGTGTTGATGGGCCTTCCCCTGGGCCAACTTCAACCTTTAGTGGATTAGCTAGATCTTGTGGTTGAGATAAGGTATTATCTTTATTTGTCCAGTATGCTTCAAGAAATGTTGGACTTCTATCATCGAGTGGCTGTCTTTGTCCATAGGCATTATCAATGATTAAAGAATCGAAATTTATAAAAATTACCAAAACTAATAACAAAAATAAGATAAAAGAAAATAGAATGAAGAAAGTAAGTGTCATATTTTATTATCTTCATTTTATTTACCCGCAAATATCTAATATTAAGGTTCTTTGGTATTTTTTTATTTGTATATTTAACCATTTTATTTTATTTTCAAATTTAATTGATAATTTCTTTTTCTATCTTTCCATCTCTTATATAAATGGTCTTATCAGTCTCTAGAGCTAGTTCTGGATTATGAGTTACTATAACTATTGTCTTTTTATATTTTCTGGTAAGCATTTTAAGTAAATCAAAAACTTCTTTTCCAGTTTTTGTGTCAAGATTCCCTGTTGGTTCATCTGCTAAAATTATTGTTGGATTATTAATCAAGGCACGTGCAATAGCTACTCTTTGTTGTTGTCCCCCACTAAGGTTCAGGGGTTTGTATTCTCCCTTATCCTTTATCCCTAATAGCTCCAACAATCTTTGTGAACGATAACGACGCACATTTCTGTTCATTCCCATAATTATAGCAGGTATTTCTATATTCTTTTGTACACTAGTTCTATTAATCAAGTTAAACGATTGGAAAATATATCCTATCAAGTTATTTCGCATTTGTGCAATTTCAGATTCGTTAAGAGATACAATATTAAATCCATTTATAATAACTTCTCCTGAAGTTGGTTTATCCAATGCACCTATAATATTAAGTAACGTAGATTTGCCACTCCCAGACGGTCCAACAATTGATATAAATTCTCCCTTCTTTATTGTAAAACTAATATTATTAAGAACAACAGACTCTCCTGCAGGTGATTCAAATATTTTGATTATATTTTTTAATTCCATTACATTTGGTTTATCATTATTTTGGTTGTTCATTTCATTATTATCTTCATGCATTGGTTTGCTAATTTATCTCTTAATAACGTAATTTTGAAGTATAAACATTGTTTATGTTGTAATATAACTTTCTCATCAATAAAAACATTCATTTCAAATAGTATTGTCAATGTAACAATGGTAACTTATTAGTATAAATTTCAGGTACTTCATATTGTGGAATATTATACTATATTCATTAATTAGAATTATTTCCATTTCGATTTTGTTAAAGCACTTTTAGATTTCTTATATATATTCGTAGTAGTAGTAGTAGTAGTAGTAGTAGTAGTAGTAGTAATTTGTTCTTGATTGAAAATATCTAAATTATAATTATCAACTAAATTATGCAATATTGTGTCTAGGTACTTATTTACTAAATTTAACTGATCATTATCTATACCCGTTGTAACTGATTTGGTTATTGAAAGACCACATTTATACATTGAATCATAAAGAGATTCTGC
>Ga0126307_10000353_pt1 | contig 29571 bp, 25 predicted proteins | sample Plot28_FD_89955 | JGI IMG/M metagenome (GOLD analysis project Ga0126307, IMG submission 89955) | Serpentine soil microbial communities from UC McLaughlin Reserve, CA, USA - Plot28 | ecosystem: Environmental > Terrestrial > Soil > Grasslands | place: USA: UC McLaughlin Reserve, Lake County... | reverse complement strand
GCGCTCGGCCTCGTCGAGAGCGCGGTCGACCTTTGATATGCAGTCGATGTCCCACAGCCCGATCGCGGGCCCGCGGTAGACCAAGCGGCAGTTCGCGCCTGCCACGACGGTGGCGTCGTTGGTCGAGACCAGCACCGGCCGGTCGAACTGAATCCAGTTGCGGACCGTCCAGGGCGCGACGACGACCATCACCGCGGCCAGCGTCGCCGCAAGCCGGGTCACCCTTGCCCGCTTCCCTCCCCGCCAAGCAAGCGGAAGCAGGAGAAGCGGCACGAAGAGCAGCGCCTCTCCGCGCGTGAGTATCGCCAGGCCCGTGGCCCCGCCAAGCACCGCGATGCGCCCTACGGTGGGCCGCTCGACCGACCGCAGCGCCGCGAGCAGGACGGCCGCGACCATCGTGCCGTACAGGCCCTCGCTCATCAGCGACGAGTCGGCGGCTATGAGCACCGGGTAGATCGCGGCCAAGCCGGCCGCGATCAGCCCCACTCGCTCGCCGCCCACCCGGCGAGCGACCAGACCGACCAGGAAGACCGTCACCGCACCCGCCAAGCAGCCGACGAGCCGGTGCGCGGTGAATCCGGTTTCGCCGAGGAGCGATGCGACCGAGAGCGCGAAGGGCCACAGCGGCGGATGCAGCGCGCTCGGGTACGGGTTCCCTTGGGCCGAGAGAAAGGGGTCGATGTACCCCTGGCCGTCGGCGAGGGCGTTCGCCGAGCGGTGGTAGAAGAAGAAGTCGCCGATCCCCGGGTGGTGGCGCGCCACCAGCAGCGTGAACAGCACGCGCAGGGTCAAGCCGGCCGCCGCAATGGCCAGCGCGCGGCCTCGGAAACCCCTCAGAGCAGCGGACACGAGGCGCGATTCTTGCCGATCGGCCGCCTCAGGCCGTTGACTACGCTGCCCCGCGATGCGGACTTGGTCCAGGGCGCTCTCGCTCGCCGTGCTCCTGGCCACGCCGACCGTGCTCGCGTTCTTCTCCGGGGGCTATTTCGAGGGGCCCCGGCTGGTCGCCGGCATCGTCGCATGGCTGCTCGTGGCGGTCGCAGTCGCCGTGACGGCGCGTCCCCTGCTGCCCCGCACCACCGCTGCTCGGGTGTCGCTCGCCGGGCTGGCCCTGCTCACGCTGTGGACCGGGCTGGGCACCCTCTGGGCTCCCCTGGGCACCCCTGCGCAGGACGACTTCCAGCGACTCCTGCTCTATGTCGGCTTCGTGCTGGCCGGCGCCATGCTGCTGAGGGACCTGCCCCGCAGGGCGCTCGAGCCGACGTTGGCGCTGGGGGCCTTCGTGGTCGTGGGGTACAGCCTCTCGGAACGTCTGCTCCCCGGCCTGCTGAGCTTCTCCGAGTCGCGCTCGGCCGCCGGGCGCCTCGAGCAGCCCCTCACCTACTGGAACGCCGTCGGCTGCCTCGCCGCGCTCGGCGTGGTCCTCTGCATCAGGGTCGCTGCCGACCCTCGCCAGTCGCGGATCACACGGGGCCTCGCCGGGGGCGCCACGGTCCCCTTGGGCGTAGGTGTCTTCCTCAGCTACTCACGCGGAGCGCTCGCGGCCCTGGTCCTCGGGCTGGCGGTCCTCCTGCTGCTGGTCCCCCGCATGCGGCCCCTCGTCAAAGCCGCAGCCATCGTGGTGGCCGGCTGCCTGCTGGCCTCGCTGGTGGCGGCGGCCCTGCCCCAGGTCAACGCGCCGCCGATCGCCGCCAGCGGCTCGCCGCCCGCCGGAGCGACGGGCCAGGGCCTCCTGATGCTCGTGACCCTCGTCGTGGTCGGCGCGGCCGCCGGAGTGGGAGTGACCCGCGTGTCGGTAGGTGGGGCCCAGGCCCCTGCGCGGCTGCGCTCGCGGCGCATGCGCGCACTCGCCCTCGGCGGCGTGGTGCTGGCGATGGTGGTCGCCGTGGGGAGCCTTGCAGCCCTGGAGGGCTCTCCGGACGCCGACGCCCCCCAGGCGGGCGCCGGCGCGCGGCGCCTGACGACCCTGAGCACCGACCGCTACGCCTACTGGCGGATCGCTCTGAGAGCGGCCGCGGATCATCCTGTGCAGGGCACGGGACCCGGCGGCTTCGCCGTGGAGTGGCTTGCCAAGCGGGACCGCCGCCAGACGCCGAGCGACGCCCACTCGCTCTACATCGAGACGCTGGCCGAGCTGGGTCTCGTCGGCGGGGCGTTCCTGGCGATGTTCCTGCTCGGGGCAGGTGCCGCGGCGCTCGCCCTTGCCCGGGACGACCCTCAGGCGGCAGCCGGCCCGTCCGCCGGCCTCGCCGCCTGGGCGGTGGCCGCCGGCATCGACTGGCACTGGGAGATGCCCGGCGTGACCCTCGTCGCCCTCTGCTTGGCTGCGGCGCTCATCGCCTGGGCCGGCCACTCAGCCCGGCTTGCGCGTGACACGGATGACGCAGTTCCAGGTGGCCAGCTCGCGTAGGAGCGGCACATCGCAGATGAAGGCCAGGCGCGGCCAGTAGCGCGGCTCGACGCGGTCGACCTGCAGCAGCGGCTGGCTGCGCACCAGCCGGACCGTGGGGCCCACGTGCCGGGCCCAGAGGCCGGCGCCGTAGGGGTTCTTGCGCGGAAGGCCTTTGAAGTGCTCGTACAGCCGCGGCCCGAGGCGAGGACCGAGATAGTGCCACGGCGTCATGTCGTGGCCGCCCCAGGGCGACCACCAGTTGGTCCAGGACACATAGCCCCACCCGCCGGGCTTCAGCACCCGCTGCATCTCCTCGATGACCGGGTCTGCCTGTGGCGTGTGTTCGAGCAGGTTCGAGCAGAAGACGCCGTCGAACGAGCGATCCTCGAGCGGCAGCGCCCCGGCATCGGCCACGATGGCTCCCTCCGGCGGATCGCCGACCATCGCCATCTCCGTGGGGTCGTTGTCGATCGGAACCACCTCGGCCCCGCGCGCGCGAAAGGCGTCGGTGTAGAAGCCCGGCCCGCACCCCATGTCCAGGATCCGCCGCCCCGTGAACGGCCCGTGGCGCTCCTCGAGGTCGGTGACGGCCTCGGCGGCGAGCGCCCGATAGAACGGCTCGGGGTCGGTCTTCTCCCTACGAAACAGCCGCCAGAGGTCGATGACCCGACCCAGGCCGGAGCTGCGCGGAGACGCGGAGCTCAAGCCAGCGCTCGCGCCGGCCGTCGCAGCACGCTACGCGTGACCAGAGCGAAGAAGGCGGGCAACATCGCCAGCTGGAGCGCCACCACCACGAGCGCGACGTTGATCGGCACGCCCCCCACGAGGGGGAGCAGGACCAGCTCGCCGGCGGCGGCCAGCCCGAGCACCGGGAGGAAGTTCGCCCGCTCGAGCGCGATCAGGTACTGCACGGCGAGGTAGGCGCAGGCGAGCAGTGCCATGGCGATGGCGAGGAAGGGCAGGACGTTCGAGGCGGCGGTCAGGTCCTCCCCGAACACCACGGCCATGATGGGGCGGCCGAACAGGGCGTAGAGCGTGATCGTCGGCAATCCCACCAGCGCGATCAACGCCAGCGACTTGGCGAGCACCGGGCGGGCGTCCCCGCCCGTCCTGGCGCGCTTGACGGCTTCGGGAAGCAGGTAGAGCCCGAGACCGATCGCGATCCACACGACGGCCTTTGCAGCGACCGAAGCCGCGGCGTAGGAGCCTGCCGCGTCACCGCCGATCTCTCGCTTGACCCAGACGATGTCGATGTTCTGCAGCGCGGCGAGGAGCGTGAAGCCGAGGATGGGTACCCACGCCCGCCCGAAGAGGTCGCGGAGGCGGGTAGCGCGCCCGACGAGGCCCCCCGCCGACGTGCGGAGGGTCGGCAGCAACGGAATCAGCAGCGCCACGAAGATCACGATGAGAGCCGTCGCCTGGCCGAGAAACGCCCCGGTCACTCCCAGGCCCACGCTGTACAGCGCAAGCCCGAGCAGAAGGCGGAGGCCGGCCTCGGCGATGATCGAGCTGCCTACTGCCACATAGTGCCCCAGGCCCTGCAGCGCCCCTCGCTGCACGCATATCGCCAACCACAACGCGCCTGTCGGGAGGATCGCCCCGGCCGCCCACTCCTCATCCACCCCGATCAGGGCCGCAATCGGCTCGCGGAGGATGATCCCCAACGCGAGGCTCGCGCCGAGCAGGACCAGGATGCGCTCCAGCCACCGCCGCACCTCGACGCCGGGCTTGTCGAGGCCTTCAGCCACCGCTGTGCTCACCTCTCGGGCGGCGGTCGTCTGGAGGGCGGACCCCGGCACCAACAGCACCGCGAAGGCGGCCACCAGCGCTCCGAGCGAGCCATACCCGGCGGCCCCCAGCAGCCGGGCGAAGACCACGGTGAAGATCAGCTGGATGAAGTTGTTGGCGAGCATCGAGCCACCGAGTGCCGCCGCACGCCCGGTGTCCGAGCTGGTGAGGCGTCGGAGGAGGGGCGGCTGCTCGGCGGCTCGGGCGTGCTCGCGCTCGAGCAGGGACAGCGTCCGCCCCGCCGTGCCGTCCCAGGAGAACTCGGCGGCGCGTTCGCGGGCCTGCTCGCCGAGGCGCTCGCGCAGCCCCGGCTCGCGCACCAGCCGGCGCGCGGACTCCTGGAGCTCGTCGACGTCGTGGGCGAGCAGGCCCGTTCGCTCGTGGGCGATCGACTCCGGCAGGCCCCCGACGCGCAGCGCAACGCTGGGCGTCGCGCAGGCCGCGGCCTCCATCACGGTCAGACACCAGCCCTCGGCCGAGGAGGCGGTCAGGTTGCCCCAGGAGCCCTGCAGCAGCTCGAGCTTCTTGTCCTCGTCGACGTGGCCCAGCATGCGCACGCGCGCGGTCAGCCCGCGCCGCTTGATCTCGGCCATCAGCTCCTCGCCGTGGTCCCCTTCGCCGGCCATGTCGAGGGTCGCCTCGGGCACGGCCTCGAGCGCGTCCAGCACCAGCTCGATGCGCTTGTAGCGCTTCAGGCGCCCCAGGTAGAGCAACGTCGGCTCCGGGCTGCGCTTCTCGGGAGCCGGCTCGAGCGCCTCGAGCTCCACCCCGATATAGCCGACGTCGACGCGGTCGCCGTCCACCCCGACCCGCGCCAGGTCGGCCTTCGAAGCCTCGGAGATGGTCAAGAAGCGCGCGCCGCGGTAGAGGAAGCGCAGCGGCGCGGTCTCCAGCAGCCACGCGGCGATACGGCCCGCGAGCCCCAGCTCGGCCACGTAGTGGTCACGGTGCACGTGGTGGACCAGGGCCAGTCGCGGCCGCCGCAGCCACAGCGGCGAGAGGAAGGTGATGCCGTTGATGACCTCGAGCACGACGTCAGCCTTGGGCAGCCGCCCGGTTAGGCCGCGGAAGATCACGCGGGGGAAGACGGTGGAGCGCCCCCCCATGCGGTGGATGGTCAGCGGCCCGATGCGCTCGACCTCCTGGGCGCCCTCGTAGGAGGAGGCCACCACGGTCACGCGGTGGCCCCACGCGATCCAGCGCGAGACCTGGCCGAACAGGTTCGTCCCGGTCCCACCGCCCTGCGGGTGGGTCCAGTCCCGGTCGGTGAGGATCAGGATGTGAAGGGGCGAGGTCTCGGCCTCCGGCATTGCCGCGAGAGTATCTGCGTGGTTCCGGCGGCGGTGCGACCGGAACCAGAGGGCACGTCAGCCCTGCCGCGGCCACCTGTCCACGGCTACCGCCCAGCCGCCGTGACTAGCCTGATCACGATGTCTGGACCCCTCTCCACGGCAGATGAAGGGACGCCCTCCCTGGGCGTGGTGATGCCGACCTTTCCCCAGCACGCGAGGGAAGTGCGAGGTGACCTGGTGCAGTGGTCCGGCCGGGCGGAATCGGCCGGCGCGGCGGCTCTGTGGGCCTGCGATCACCTCTTCTGGCACGGTCCTTCCATCGAGTGCCTGACCGCCCTCGCCTTCGCCGCGGCGGGGACGGAGCGATGCATCGTGGGCAGCGGCGTGCTGCAGCTTCCCCTGCGGTCGGCCCCAGCCGTGGCCAAGGCGGCCGCTTCGCTCGAAGCCCTGTCCGGGGGCCGGATGGTCCTGGGGCTGGGCGTGGGGCAGCATGATGGCGAATACGAGGCGGCCGGCGTCGATTACCGCTCGCGCGGTCGCGCGCTCGACCGCGCCATTCCGGAACTGCGCAGGATCTGGGGCAGGACCGAGGGCCGCTACCCGCAGCTGCCTTCTCCCGGATCCATCCCGCTGTGGATCGGCGGCTCGAGCGAGCGAGCCCGGCGGAGGGCGGCGACGCTGGGCGAAGGCTGGATGCCGCTCTTCATCCCACCGAAGCGGCTCCGCGAGCAGTTCGATCGCCTCGGCGAGGACACCGAGGAGGCTGGGCGCCCGGCCGAAGCCGTCGCTCGTGCCCTTATGGTTTTCCTCGCGGTAGGCGGCGACAACGATGCGGCCGATCGCGGCGCGCGCTGGATGGCCTCGCTCTATGGGCTGCCAGCCGAACGCCTGATGCCTCACCTCATCGCCGGAGAGGCCGCCCGATGCGCCGACTCGCTGTTGAGCATCAACGCTGACGGCGCCGACCACATAGCTCTGTTCGTAGCTGACGACGAGCCGCTCGGCCACTTCGAGCAGGTGACCGAAGCCCTGTCCGCGGTCGGGACATGACCAACCCCGACGTGCTCGGGGCCGGCATGACGAGAATGGGTCGGCTCCCCGAGGGACCGGCCGAGCTTGCCCAGGAGGCCTCTCGACTGGCGCTAGCCGATGCCGAGCTGGAGGCCAAGGAGCTCGCGATGGTCGTGAGTGCGAACGCGATGGGAGGCGTGCTGAGCGCTCAGGAATCGATCCGCGGCCAGAGCTGGCTGCGCGAGCTGGGGCTGGGGCCGGTGCCGGTCTTCAACGTCGAGAACGGCTGTGCCGCCGGCTCCTCGGGCATGAACCTGGCCTGCAGGGCAGTGCGCGGTGGAGAGACGCCGGTCCTGGTCGTCGGCGTCGAGAAGATGTGGACAGGAAGTCGATCGGACACGCTCGCGGCGATCGAGAACTGCCTGCCCGCAGAGGAGCGTCCACACCTCGCGACCAGTCTCCCGGACGGCCAGGGCAGCCTGTTCATGGCGCTGAACTCCACGTGGGCGCAGCGTCAGATGCAGGAACGCGGCGCAAACCCCGAGCAATTTGCCGCCGCAGCGGTGCTGGCACGCCGCAACGCCAGCTTGAACCCTGTCGCTCAGCACCGCGAGATCCCCACCGTTCAAGAAGTCCTCGACTCGCCCATGGTCGCAGCGCCCCTGACGCGGCTGATGTGCAGCTCGTTTACGGACGGCGCGGCGGCGGTCGTCATCGGCGCCGGAGACGCCGGCTGCCCGATCGTGCGGGCCAGCGTGGTGAGCGGCGGGGACGGCTCGATGGAGTATCACGAGCGCCTCGCAGCGGTATCGAGTGCCGGCTGGAGTGAGGCGGAGGTCGGGCCGGCAGACGTGGACGTCGTCGAGCTTCACGACGCCACCGCTGCCGAGGGTCTCTATGCGTTGGAGGCCACGGGCTTCTTCGAGCCCGGCGATGCCGGCCCCGCGACCGAGGCCGGGAAGACCGCGGTCGGTGCTGATCTGGTGGTGAACCCCAGCGGAGGCCTACTGGCTCGCGGGCACCCGTTCGGCGCGACGGGGCTGTGCCAGATCGCCGAGCTGGCCGATCAGCTCCGCGGACGGTGCGGCCCGCGTCAGGCCGACGGCGCACGGCTGGGGGCGGCGATCAATACAGGCGGGATCATCGGCGGGGACGCGGCTTGCACCGTGGTCCACGTACTCGAGGCGGGTCAGCCGGCCAGGTAGACCGCGGCAAGGAAGGTGAGGACCCAAGAAGCCGTCAGCAGCTGCATCGGACGGTCCTTGAAGAGGATGTCCTCGGGGCCTGTGGCTCTCCCTCCTTCCAGCACCAGCCCATAGCGCAGCAGCAAGAGCACGAACGGGATGATCGTCAGCTCGTACCACGGAAACGCGGTCTTGGCCGACTGCTCGAAGGCCCATAGGCAGTAGGCCGTGATCGTGACGGCCGAAGCCATGGTCCAGATCGAGTGCAGATAGCCGTCGGAGTAGCTCGCGAGCGTCGAGCGGGCGGCAGCGCGCCCCTCACCAAGCCGCCTGAAGTCACCGTGGCGCTTGCCGGCCACCACGAAGAGGGAGGCGAACGTCACGACGATCAAGAACCAGCGCGAGATCGGTACGTCGATAGCAACGCCCCCCGCCACCGCGCGAATCACAAAGCCCGAAGCGACCACTCCGATGTCCAGGACAGGAATGGACTTCAGCCGCAGGGAGTAGGCCGTGCTGAGAAGGAGGTACAGGCCCACGACCGCGGCGAAGTCCAGCCGAACTGCGAAAGCCACGATGAGGCCAGCGACGGCCAGCGCGAACGCGGTCAACGCCGCTAAGTTGGCCGGCACGATCCCGGCGGCTAAGGGCCGCTCGCTCTTGACCGGATCAGCCAGGTCGGCGTCGGCGTCAAAGATGTCGTTGAAGAGGTACACGCCACTGGACACCAGCGAGAAGGCAACGAAAGCGAGCGTCGTGTCCAGCAGGACTGCTGAATCGCCGAGGCGACCGGCGGCGGCAGGAGCAGCAAACACGAGCAGGTTGCGCGCCCAATGCCGCGGCCGAGCGCTGCGGAGCAGTCCGCCGGCCACCGAAACCTGAGTGCGGCGCGGCGACCGGACAGCCATCAGGACAAACGTTAGAGGTCGATCTGGCGCTGCCTGCGCCGCGGCTTCGGACGACTGCTATAGCTCTTGCCCATGGGCGGCCCCCCCACCCCGAGGGAGGCTGGCACCAGCACCCGTCCGCCGCGGCGGAGCCCGAGCCCCTCCGACGCGAGCGTGCTCGCTCTGCTGGGACTCTTGTCCGTAGCGCTGCTCGGCCTCTTGCTCTGGCGCGCTTCCCGCTACGACCTGGCTTGGACTGGCGTGGACGGGCTCAACGTGCTCGATCAGATGCAGTACGTGGCTTGGATCCAGGAGGCCGCGGGCCACGGACTCGCAAGGAACCCGTATCAGCTGGGCCATAGCGCGCGTTCGTTTCTGCACCCGGGCATCGCGCTTTCGGGAGCGCTCGCTGCGGCAGGCGTGGCCCCGAACGTCGCATACCTCCTATGGAAGCCCGTAGCCGTCGTCGCCCTGTTCCTCGCCGTGCGGACCTTCCTCATTCAAACCGTGCCCGGCGTTTGGCCCCGGCGGGTCGCACTTGGACTCGCGCTGCTCACGAGTCCTCTGCTCGCTGCGCTTGGCTCCCGCGTGCCCGGATTGGGAATACGCGAGCTCCTCGATGCGCGCTACCTCGGCCAGGATCTCTGGCCGGTCTTCTGGCTCTGGGGGTACCCCTTCGCCGCTCTCGCCGTCGCAGCCCTGCCTGCCTGCCTCGTCGCCTACGCTCGCGACGGCCGGGACGGCCGCACTCGTGCCTGGGCGCCGGCCCTCGCGCTGCTGTGCTCTTGGCTGCAGCCCTGGCAGGGCGCAACGCTGCTGGGGGTTCTTGTGGTGGCCGAGGCGACCGCGCGCCGAGAGAAGCGCAACGCGCGCGCATTGGTCGCTTGCCTCACGGTGGGCGCAGCGCCGCTCGTCTACTACGCACTCCTCGCCAAGCTCGACCCCTCGTGGGCCTCGGCCGGCGAGGCCAACATGTCCAGCAGACCGTACTCCGCGCTCGTGCTGTGTCTGCTGCTCCTTCCCCTCGCGCTGCCGGCCGTTCTTGCATACCGCCGGCGCCGCGCCAACTTCCTCGGGCGAGCCCTCCGGGCTTGGCCGCTGGTGGGGCTCGCACTCTTTTGCCTCATCAACTATGCCCACGTGGGCACCTACGCTCCTCACGCATTGCAGGGCCTCGGTATTCCCTTGGCTGCGCTCGCTGTCATTGGCTTCGGGCAATCGCCGCTTGCGCGTTCTCATCGTCTGCCGAGCGCGACCGCGGTGGCTGCACTTGCGGGGCTGGTAGTCCTACCGGTCACCCTCGAGCTCGACCGGGCCCGAGACACGGTATTCCCGGGCGCGCCGTACATGCTCGAGAGTGGCGACCGGGCCGCCTTGCAGTTTCTCCGTGACGACCGCAGGCCAGGCGGGGTGCTCGCGCCGGCTCACATCGGGCTCATGATCCCCGCGAAAACGAGGCGACCGACCTGGGTGGGGGCGCTCTCGTGGACCCCGGACTTCAGAGAGCGTGCGCAACTAGCGCATCGTCTCTTCGACGCACCCGACCGCCCGCTTCGCACACTCGGCCTGCCGCCACCCGAGCATCGCCTGGACCGCGGTCGATCAGTGGCGCTGGTGCGAGAAAGCGGAACGCGCTTCGTTCTCGTGGACTGCGCGAGCAAGGCTGACCTCGGCCGTTCCTTGAAAGTGCTAGTCGCGTCCACCCGGCGCTTTGGCTGCGCAACGATCCTCGAGCTACGGTGATCGGCCGACACCGAAAGCTCATCCTCGGAGCGCTCGCTCTGGCTGTGGCCGTCCGACTGGGACTGGCCTTCGCCACGTTCGGCGCCCAAGACGTAGAGCACTGGACAACGATCGCTGGAGCGGCCCAGCACGACCTCCTGGGCTTCTACAGCGAAGTCAACGGGGGTGTCTTCACGATCTGGGCCTATCCGCCCGGGCTCGTTCCGTGGTTGGTCGGCGCGCGGGAGGCGAGCGGGCTGACGGGGGCGCCGTTCCACGGCGTCGTCCAGATCCTCCCGGTCGTCGCCGACGCCGTGCTCGCCCTGCTGGTGCTGCGGCTGGCACCCGGATCCGAACGGGCTCGACTGGCCGCGGCAGCGCTGGTGTTGGCGGGCCCGGTCTTCGTGCTCATCTCGGGGCACCATGGTCAGTTTGACTCCGTGGCGCTTGTGCCCTGCGTACTTGCGTTAGGGGCCTGGGAACGTTCAAACGAAAACCGCAGCATCTTGGTCGGCTCGCTCCTCGGGGTCGGACTGCTCCTCAAGCCGCTGGCTGTGCTCGTGCTGTTGGGGCTAATCCCCACGAGCCGCTCTCTACGTGAGGCCCTCGTGACGGTCGGCTGCGCAGCAGCGGTCCCGGCCGCGTCCCTTATGCCGTTCGTTCTCGTCGATGGCACCGCACCACTCGAGGCCCTCGCATACGGAGGCGTCCCAGGCTTCGGAGGGCTCGCACTCCTGTCCGACCCATCCTGGGCAGAGCCTTGGCTGTTCGGAGATCGCCAGGATGTCTCCGGGCTCGGTCGCGTCGTCGGGCTCCATGGCGTGTGGATCACCGCGCCGGTCATCGGGGTCGCGTTTGCACTCCTGGTTCGAGCTCGTACCGGCCCGAGGCAAGCGACTCTGCTGCTGTGGCTGGTCTTTTTCGTCTTCGGCACGAACTTCGCCTTTCAGTACCTCCCGTGGGGGCTGGTGTTCCTGCTCCTTGCGGGCCACCTGCGCGCAGCGCTCGCCGTGCAGCTCGTGGCCCTGCCATCGGCCCTGATCTTCTACACCGCCCCCCACTCCGCACGCTGGTTGCTCGGCGCATACTACGCCGCGGCGCTGGCCGTGTGGTCCTGCTGGGTTGCGCTGCTCGCGCGCGAGGTCTCTCCGCGTGGACGCCGTCTGCCTGTGACCAGGGAGTTCCAGCGGTGACCAGCATCGTGGGGCAGTCGCGGCCCGTAGGCACCGAGGCCCCGGCAAACCTCGCTACCCCCTCCTTCCCGCTACTTCACTCGGCGCGAGGGGTAGCCGCGCTCGGCGTCTTTGCGGCCCATGCGCTCCTAATCCTCGCGAGCACGGGACTTACCCCGAAGGCCCTGCTCGATCGACTTGAGCTGCCACTCGAGATCTTTCTACTGCTCTCCGGCTTCCTGCTCTACCGCCCTTTCGTTCAAGCCCGGCTCAGCGGCTCGGTCCCGCCCGCCACCGCGCCTTACGCCATTCGCCGTCTGCTTCGGATCGTGCCGCAGTACTGGCTCGTTCTCCCGGTCGCTGCCCTGGCGTTGGGGTTGGACTACGTGTTCGCCCCTAAGGGCCTCATCACCTACTTCGGGTTCCTTCAGATCTATGACTCGTCGAACATCCAGAGGGGCATCGGTCCTGCGTGGAGCCTTTGCGTCGAGCTCAGCTTCTACGCGCTGCTTCCAATTTGGGCTTGGCTCCTTCGGCGTCTGGGCTCCCTCGGCGGGGCATCGTTCCTTGCTTCCGAGCTCTTGCCGCTGGGAGGCCTAGCCGTGGGAGCGATCGTGTGGAAGGCCTACTTCTTCGCGTCCGCGCCGAAGGTGCCGGGCCTGGGGCTCGCGACCTCGACCGCGCAGCTTTACATGCTGCCGGCCTTCCTCGACGTGTTTGCGGCGGGAATGGCGCTAGCCGTCTTGAGCGTTGTCGTGGCCGAAGCAGGGCGGGAGTCGAAGCTGCTGGGTCTGATCGACCGTCAGCCCTGGTTGCCGGTGCTGGTGGGCGTGTGCCTGTTCTGGGTTGCTGCCATCGGAGGGGGAACGTACTCGCCAAGGGGGACGGTCGCTTACATTGCGTACAAAGAGCTGACCCTGGCCGCGGCGGTCGCCTTACTGCTGCCCGCCGTCTTCGGAGACACCAAGCGGGGCTGGAGTCGGCGAGCGCTGGGAAATCGCGCGCTTACGTCTTTCGCGACGGTGTCCTACGGGTTCTTCTTATGGCACCTGCCGGTGATGCTCTACCTCCAGAATGCGGGCTGGCTGCACTCCCCCGGTCGTATGGCCTGGCTCTTCGCGAGCTTTGCGATCTCACTCCTCCTGTCGATCGTCAGCTACTACGCCGTCGGCCGCCCCGCGATACGCCTAGGAGCACGAGTCCCCCGCGACGGTCTGCGAGGCCACCGACGCCGTCGACGGGACGCTTACCCCTTGACGCGATAGCTCGGGGCTCCCTGTTCGGAAGGCTCGGGCGAGAGCGGCTTGCGCGAAGTCGTGAATCGTGGTTCACTTCTTGACCGCGCAATGCCGTACCGGCCGACCGAGAAGACCCAGCGCCGCCAGGCGCAGACGCGCGCGGCGATCGTCGACGCCGCTCTCGCCCAGGTGGCCGAGGGCGGGTACGCCTCGGCGGGCGTGCAGGCCGTCGCGACCCGGGCCGGCGTGGCCACCGGGAGCGTCTACCGCCACTTCGGCTCCAAGGCCGAGCTGTTCGCCGAGGTCTTCCGCCGCGCGGCGCACCGCGAGCTCGCCGTGGTGGAGCGCACCGTGGCCGAGACCGGCGGCAGCACGCTCGAGAGGATCGCCGCCGCGGCCGAGGCCTTCGCCCGCCGGGCGCTGGCGGGCAAGCGGCTGGCCTGGTCGCAGCTCGCCGAGCCGGTGGACCCCGCGGTCGAGGCCGAGCGCCTCGTGCTGCGCAAGGGCTACCGCGACGCCTTCGCCCGCACCCTCGACGAGGGAGTCGCGGCCGGGGAGCTCCCTCCCCACGACACCGCCACGGTGGCCGCCGCGCTGGTCGGCGCCCTGGGCGAGGCGCTCGTCGGCCCCTTGTCCGACGCCTCGCCGCCCGAGCACGACCGGCTCGTGGCCACCTTGGTCAAGCTCTGCACCGACGCCGTCCCCCGAGAGGAGATCGCCCATGGCCGTCGCCTGGCGCCAGTCGCCTGAAACCCACGAGGTGCTCAACCAGCCCCCGCCGCTGGCCCCCTACAACGTCTTCGACGCCGACCTCGCGCTGAGCGAGGGCGTGGCCCGCGAGGGCGGTGCCTGGGGCGAGCACCGCCTGCGCGACACCGGCGCCTTGGCCGGCACGCCCGAGACCATCGAGCACTCCGAGCGCGCCGAGCGCAACGAGCCCCGGCTCCGGACGCACGACCGCTACGGCAACCGCATCGACGAGGTCGAGCTCGATCCCTCCTGGGACTGGCTGCTGCGCCAGGCCGTCGAGCGCGAGATCCACTCGCTGCCCTGGCGCGACCCCCGCGAGGGCGCCCACGTGGTGCGTGCGGGCCTGATGTTCCTGTGGAGCCAGGCCAACGCGGGCGTGATGTGCCCGGTGTCGATGACCTACTCGGTGATCCCCGCGCTGCGCCTCAACGAGGAGCTGGCGGCCGAGTGGGAGCCGCGCCTGACCCTCCCCTCGCTCGACGACGGCGCGCTGGCGGGCATGGCCATGACCGAGAAGCAGGGCGGCTCGGACGTGCGGGCCAACACCACGTCGGCCGAGCCGGCGGGCGATGGCATGTACGAGATCACCGGCCACAAGTGGTTCTGCTCCTATCCGCCGTGCGACATCTTCCTCACGCTCGCCCAGGGCCCCGAGGGGCTGTCCTGCTTCCTCATCGAGGGCGAGGACCCCGGCTTCCGCGTGCAGCGCCTCAAGGACAAGCTGGGCACCCGCTCGCTGCCTTCATCCGAGGTCGAGTTCCACGGCGTCAAGGGGCACCTGGTCGGCGAGGCGGGCCGCGGCGTCGCAGCGATCACGCGCATGGTCAACCACACCCGTTTGGACTGCCTGATCGGCTCGGCGGCCGGGATGCGCTGGGGAACGGCTCAGGCCGTCCACCACGCCCGCCACCGGTCGGCCTTCGGGGCGCCGCTCGCCGAGCAACCGCTGATGCGCAACGTCCTTGCCGACCTGGCGATCGAGTCCGAGGCTGCCACCGCCACCGCCATGCGCGTGGCCCGGGCCTACGACGAGGCCGATGCGCCCTTCCGCCGCCTGGCCACCGCCGTCAGCAAGTACTGGGTCTGCAAGCGCGCCCCGGTGCACGCCGCCGAGGCGCTGGAGTGCCTGGGCGGCAACGGCTACGTGGAGGAATCCGGCATGCCGCGGCTGCTGCGCGACTCGCCGCTGAACTCCATCTGGGAGGGCTCGGGCAACGTGGCGGCGCTGGATGTCCTGCGCGTCATGAGCAAGGAGCCCGACGCGCTGCCCGCCTTCATGGCCGAGCTGGAGCAGGCCCGCGGCGGCGACCTCCGCTTCGACGGGCACCTCGACAAGCTCCGTGGCTCGCCGGTCACCGACCCCCAGTGGGAAGCTCGCCGGCTGGTCGAGGACCTCGCCCTGGGGCTGCAGGGCAGCCTCCTGGTGCGCCACGCGCCGCCGGAGGTCGCGCACGCCTTCTGCGCCTCGCGCCTGCACGGCCACAGCGGCCGCGCGTTCGGCACGCTGCCCACCCAGGTCGACGCCGAAGCGATCGTCGAGCGCGCCCTGGCCGCCTAGCGGCTGCGGACCACCGCGTGAACACCCTCACCTACGAGGTCGACGGCCGGGTCGCCCGCATCGTCCTCGACCGGCCCGAGCGCGGCAACGGCATAACCCTCGACACGCCGCGCGAGCTGGCCGAGTGCGTGGAGCAGGCCAACCTCGACCCCACGGTGCACGTGATCGCGCTCAGCGGCAAGGGCAAGGGCTTCTGCGGCGGCTACGACCTGCGCGAGTTCGCCGAGCGCCAGATCGCCAACCACGACCCCTCGGAGACCTGGGACCCCGTGCTGGACTGGCAGTTCATGAGCCGCAACCTGCGCGGCTTCATGTCCCTGTTCCACTCCGACAAGCCCACGCTCTGCAAGGTCCACGGCTTCTGCGTGGCGGGCGGGACCGACATGGCCCTCTGCTCCGACCTCCTGCTGATCGCAGGCGACGCCCGCATCGGCTACCCGCCTGCCCGGGTGTGGGGCGTGCCCACGTCGATGCTGTGGGCGCACCGGATCGGAGCCGAGCGCGCCAAGCGGCTGCTGTTCACGGGTGACCTGCTGAGCGGCAGCCAGGCGGCGGACTGGGGCCTCGCGGTGGAGTCCCATCCACCGGAGGAGCTCGACCAGCGCTTCGAGGAGCTGGTGCAGCGGATTGCGCTGACGCCCGTCAACCAGCTCGTGATGCACAAGCTGGCGGTCAACCAGGCGGTGAAGGCCCAGGCGCTGGACGCAACCCAGACCCTGAGCGTCTTCTTCGACGGCATCGCCCGGCACACGCCGGAGGGCTACGCGTTCCAGCGCAAGGCCATGGAGGAGGGCTTCAAGGAGGCGGTGCGCGGCCGCGACGAGCCCTACGGCGACGCGAAGGGTTAGCCGGGACGTAGGCCGGTCAGCAGCTTGGCGTCGACCTCCGACATCCCGTCGATGGGCTCGCCGTCCCAGTTCATGTCGCCCGCCATGGCCTCGAACAGGCCCTTGTGCTCGCGCAGGCTCTGGCCGGCGAAATGGGCCGCCGCCAGCGCGGAGTAGAGCGTGGGCATGGGGTCGTGCCAGCCCTTGCCGGCGTCCTTGACCTGGGCCAGGTCCTGGATCGTGTCGGGCAAGCGCTTGAGGTGGTCGGCAAAGCCGTCGGCCAGGACGGCCAGGTCCAGCTGCACGTGGCCGCCGGCGTCGAGCACGTAGGTTTCGCCGCCGGGCTCGAGGATCCCCTTGGACAGCTCGTCGCGGGGCATGAGGAGCACGCCGTCGGTGGGCCGCGGGTTGCACTCCACGTAGCTGAGCCCCTCGTCGGTGATGATGAAGTCGAAGGAGATCTGGCCGGTGTAGCTCAGCTCGGCGATCACCGGCTCGATCAGCCGCAGCGCCTCGGTGGCGTCGATCGACTCGAACCCGATCCCGGTGGCATGCTTCCACTGGCGCGGGATCCGGTAGAGCAGGTGCGAGGTGACCTTGCCCTCGTGGGCGGTGCTGTAGGAGCAGACAGTCTCCCCATCCACGAAGGGCTGCACCAGCCAGGGCGACTCGGGCGTCGGGTGGATCTCCTCGATCTTCAAGGCGCCGGCGAGCGGGCCGGTGTTGGTCAAGCAGCTGACCCCGCCGCGCGAGAAGGCCGCGCGGGCGAAGTACTTGCCCATGGTGTCCGTGGCGTCCTTGAGCTCGTCGTCGCTGGAGGCGATGACCGTCTGCGGGATGGGCAGGCCGAGCCTGGTGACCAGTTGCTCGAAGGCACCCTTGTCGTGTAGCTGGGCCAGCGTCGAGAAGGGCGAGGCGAACACCTTGGCGAAGCGGCTCACCCGGTCGAGCTGGGTCGAGAGGTAGAAGACCTCCTCGAAGGCCGGGACGATCACGTCGATCTGGTGGTCCTGGGCCAGCCGCTCCAGCTCCCCGATGAAGCCCGCGGTGTCGCTTCGGGGGGAGGGGTAGACGAAGTGGCCGGCCAGGTACTTCGAGTGGCTGCCGGGCGACAGCGAGTAGTCGTCGGCCGCGTAGACCTCGTGGCCCTCCGAGGCGAGCTTTCGGACCATGCCCAGGGCGAAGGGCATGCGTGACGAGGTGACGAGGATTCTCAAGGGTCGAGCTCTCCTTCGAAGAGGGCGAAGTACGCGCCGGCGGGATCCTGCGCCACGAGGAAGCGACCCGCCGGGATGGAGGTCGCCGGCACGACCACCTGGCCGCCGCCCTCGCCGATCAGCCCCGGCGCGCTGTCGAGGTCGTCGAAGGCGAAGTAGGCCAGCCAGTGGGAGGGCAGAGGGGCGCCGTCGGGGAGCGGCATCATGCCCGCGTTGAGCCTCTCGGCGTTGACGACGCTCCAGAAGGGCGGCCCGCCGCCGGTGTCGAGCGCGTCGAAGCGCCAGCCGAACAGCTCACCGTAGAAGCGCTGGGCGCCGTCTGTGTCCGAGCTGCTGAGCTGGGTCATGGTCAGCGCGCCGTGCTCGTTGACGAGCTCGGCGCCAATGCTCCGCCCGGGCTGCCACAGCGCGAACACCGCGCCCTGCGGGTCGGAGACCACGGCCATCCGCCCCGCCTCCATCACGTCGAAGGGCCCCTGCAGCACGTTGGCGCCCAGCGACCGTGCCCGCTCGGCCGTGGCCTCGACGTCGTCGGTGGTCACGTAACAGGTCCAAGCGGGCGGCATGCCCTCGGTGGGCGTCTCGAACAGCCCGGCAACGTCCTTGCCGCCCTGGCGCAGCATGGTGTAGAGGCGCCCCTCCCCGGCCGGCGAGTCCTCGGCCTCCCAGCCGAACATGCGCGAGTAGAAGCTCTTGGCGTTTCCGGGGTCAGGCGTCGCCAGGTCGACCCACGAGAAGGTGCCGGGCGCGTACTCCGTTCGCTCACCCATCGAGGCGCGACCATACCGAGGAGCGCAGCCCGAGCATCGGTCGGGCAAGCACCGGAGGTCGGCCCCGCACCTACAGTCCGCGGGAGCGTGCTCGTGGTCTCCTACACCGCGCAGGCCGGCGGCGCCGGGCGCAGTCTGCTCGACTTCCTCGACGCGATTAGTCCCCGGCCGCTGCTCGCTGTCCCGGAGGGGCCGGTGGCCGCCTGGGCCCGGGCACGCGGGGCCGCGGTGATCGCCCTCCCCGAGCGGCCGCTCGAGGTGCGCGGCGGCCGGGGCGCCGCGGCTCGGGGACTGGCCGCCCACACCCGCGACCTCCGCCGTCTCGCCCGCGAGCTCGAGCCGGACACGGTTGTCGCCTGGGGGATGCGCAGCGCGATCGCGGCGGTGCCCGCACTGGCGGGCTCTGGCACCCGCCTGGTGGTGCGCCACGGCGACCTCGCGCCGAACCCGGCGGTCGCCAGGGCGATGCGCGCCGCCTGTGGGCAGGCGTCGCTCACGATCTGCGCGTCCGAGGCGATCGCCCGCGAGCTCGCGCCGGTGGGGCGCATGGAGGTGGTCCACCCGGGCGTCGACCTCGAGCGCCTGCGCCCGCCCGACCCGCCCGCCGCCGAAGGGCCCGTCCTGCTGCTGGGCGCGATAGTGGGCTGGAAACGCCCCGACCTGGCCCTGGAGGCGCTGGCCGCCCTTCCCGAGGCGCGCCTGCGCGTGGTGGGCGAAGCCTTTCTGTCCGGCGGTCGGCGCCTGCTGGAGGACCTTCGCCGGCGCGCCGAGCGTCCCGACCTGGCCGGCCGGGTCGAGTTCGCGGGGCCGACGGAGAGCACGGCGGCCGAGCTGGCCGGCGCATACTGCCTGCTGCACTGCGCCGACGCCGAGCCCTTCGGGCGCGTGGTCGCCGAGGCGCTCGCCTGCGGCCTGCCCGTCGTCGCCCCCGCGGCCGGGGGCCCGGTGGAGCTGGTCGACGACAGCTGCGGCCGCCTCTTCCGTCCCGGCGACGCCGCGGCGGCTGCCGCCTCGCTCCGCGAGGTGCTGGCCGACCGCCCGCGGCTGGCCCGGGGCGCCCGCGCGCGCGCCGAGCAGACCGTGGACCTCGAGCTGACCCGCCGCCGCTACCGCGAGCTGGTGCCGTCGCGGCCACAACCGCGCGCCGACGCGTCCCTGGTCACGGTGATCCACGACTCCGAGCCGCAGCTGCGCGCGCTGCTGGACTCCGTCGCGGCCCAGCTGACCGGCCTGGAGCTGATCGTGGCCGACTCCGGCTCGTCGGACGGCGGCGCGGAGGCGGCCCGCGCCGCCGGCGCTCGGGTGGTTGAGCTCGGCGAGAACGTGGGCTACGGGCGAGCGGTCAACGCCGGCCTCGCCCACGCGACGCGCCCGGTGACGGTCGTGGCCAACCCCGACATCGAGCTGGTGGACGGCTCGCTGGCCGCGCTGGTGGCCGAGGCCCGCCGTGGTCCCGACCGCTTGCTGGCCCCCGCGCTGCTGCGTCCCGAGGGCACGCGCCAGGACTCGGTCCACCCCCTCCCCTCCTCGGCTGCGGAGCTGGCGGCGAGCCTGGTCCCACCGGCCGCGCTGCCCGGCCCGGCCCGCCTGGCCGCCGACCCCTGGCGCGCGCGCACGCCACGGCCGGTGGGCTGGGCGGTCGGCGCGTGCCTGGTCGCGCCCACCGAGCTGCTGCGCCGCCTGGGGCCCTTCGGCGAGGACATCTTCCTGTTCGCAGAGGACCTCGACCTGGGCCTGCGGGCCGCCGAACGGGGAGTCCAGACGTGGTTCTGGCCCCACGCGCGCGTGCTGCACCACCATGGCCACGCAACCCGCCGCCAGGGCGAGCGCTTCGAGCTGCTGGCACGTCGGCGCCGCGAGGTGGTGGAGCGGCGGCTGGGCCCTTCGCGCCGGCGCCGCGACGATGCGGCCCAGGCTGTGACCTTCGCGAGCCGGATCGCCCTCAAGACCGCGCTGGGCCGCCCGGCCGAGCGCGAGCGCCGCCAGCTGGCGGCGCTGCGGGCGGCGCGCCGGGGCTAGCTCGGTCCGCGGCCCGTTCCAGCGCGCGAAACCGCCCGCAGGGCCCTGGCAGATTCGTCAGCCGGCTGAGCGTTTTTTCGCGGGGTGACCGAGCGACGCCCTCGCGAGACGCCGTGGGCCCTCAGGAACTGCCGCCCTGGCCGATCTCGAGGAAGGCATTCAGCCGCCTGACCTCGCGCACGCAGCGCTGGTGCTCCTCGGTGCCCTCCTCGGCCTCGTCGCGCGACTGCTCGGCCTCCTTGAGCTTGGACTCGAGCTCGGAGCGGTCCAGGTCGTCCGGCTGGGTGGCGTCCTCGAGGATCAGCAGCGCCGAGTTGTCGATCACCTGCAGGTAGCCCTCGCCCTGGGCGAAGGAGACCACGTCGGACTCCGACTTGTAGAGGCGCAGCTCGGTGGGCTCGAGCATCGCCATCAGGGGCGCATGGTGGGCCAGGATGCCGAGGCCGCCGGTCTCCGAGCGGGTGGAGACCATCTCCACCTCGTCGTCGAAGATCTTCCCCTCGGGAGTGAGGACCTCGACCGGGAAGTTACTCCTCGCCATCGCCCTCCGAGCTGTCGCCGTCCGAGCTGTCGCCGTCCGAGCTGTCCTCGTCCGAGCTGTCCTCGTCCGAGTCCTGGGACTCGTCGTCCTCGTCCGAGCCGCCCGTGTCCTCGACGACCTCGTCGATCGAGCCCTTCATGTAGAAGGCGCGCTCGGGGACGTCGTCGTGCTTGCCCTCGACGATCTCCTTGAAGGAGCGCACGGTGTCCTCGATGGATACGTACTTGCCCTCCGAGCCGGTGAACTGCTCGGCCACGAAGAACGGCTGGGAGAGGAAGCGCTCCATCTTGCGCGCGCGCTGGACGAGCTGGCGGTCGTCGTCGGAGAGCTCGTCGATGCCGAGGATCGCGATGATGTCCTGCAGCTCCTTGTAACGCTGCAGCGTCTCCTTGACCTGCGTGGCGACGTCGTAGTGCTCCTGGCCGACGATGTCTGGCTTGAGGATGGTCGAGGTCGAGTCGAGAGGGTCGACGGCCGGGTAGATGCCCTTCTCGGCGATCGACCGCGACAGTGTCGTGGTCGCGTTGAGGTGGGCAAACACAGAGGCCGGCGCCGGGTCGGTGAGGTCGTCGGCCGGCACGTAGATGGCCTGCACCGACGTGACCGATCCCTCGCGCGTCGAGGTGATCCGCTCCTGCAGCTGGCCCATCTCGGTCTCCAGCGTGGGCTGGTAGCCGACCTGCGAGGGCATGCGGCCGAGCAGCGCCGAGACCTCTTGGCCTGCCTGCACGAACCGGAAGATGTTGTCGATGAACAGCAGCACGTCCTGGCCGCCCTGCTCGCGGAAGTACTCGGCCATCGTGAGGCCGGTCAGGGCCACCCGCATGCGCGCGCCCGGCGGCTCGTTCATCTGTCCGAACACGAGCATCGTCTTGTCGATGACGCCCGACTCCTTCATCTCCAGCCAGAGGTCGTTGCCCTCGCGTGAGCGCTCGCCGACCCCGCAGAAGGCCGAGAGGCCCTCGTGCTCCTCGCCGATGTTGCGGATCAGCTCCTGGATCAGCACCGTCTTGCCCACGCCGGCGCCGCCGAACAGCCCGACCTTGCCGCCCTTGGCGTAGGGAGCCAGCAGGTCGACGACCTTGATGCCGGTCTCGAAGATCTCGCGCGTCGGGGTGAGATCCTCGACGTTCGGGGCGCTGCGGTGGATCGGCCAGCGCTCCTCGACCTCGACCTCGTCCCCCTCGTCGATGGTCTCGCCGAGCAGGTTGAAGATGCGGCCCAGGGTCACGTCGCCGACGGGCACGGTGATGGGTCCGCCGGTGTCCCGGACCTCGGCCCCGCGCTGAAGGCCGTCGGTGGCGTCCATGGCCACCGCGCGCACCCGGTCGTCGCCGAGATGCTGCTGGACCTCGAAGACCACGGTGTGGGTGTTGCCTCCGCCGCCAGGCTGAGCCTCTGTTCCTGCGAGCTCGCCCTCGTCGTCGTCGTCCTCGTCGGAATCGGTCCCGCCCTGCACGTCCAGGTCGGCCTCGAGCGCTGTGTTGATCTCGGGCAGGTCGTCGGGGAACACGGCTTCGATCACCACACCGGCGATCTCCGCGACGTGTCCGACGTTCTGGTCGTCGCCCGAGCCGTTCGAGCCTGAGGTCTCCGACTTCTGTTCTGTGCTGGCTTCCAAGGTTCTCCTTGCTGTTTCTGGCGACTGGCGACTCTACGTGAGGCCCTCGGCCCCGGCCACGACCTCCATGATCTCCTGCGTGATCTCGGCCTGGCGCTGACGGTTCATCTGAAGCTCCAGGTCATCGATCATCTCGGTCGCGTTCTCCTGGGCGCTGCGCATGGCGGTCATGCGCGCACCGTGCTCTGAGGCAGTCGACTCGAGCAGGGCCCGGTAGATGGAGATCTCGATGTAGTCGGGCACCAGCCGCTTGAGCATCTCCTCCGGGTCGGGCTCGTAGATCCAGAGCCCCCGGCGCTTCGTCTCCTCGGGGTCCTCGCGGGTGTCCTCGCCCTCCTCGTCGGTGACGAGGTGCTCGATCTGCTGGAGGGGGAGCAGGACGTCGTTCTGGACCTCCTGCGTCATAGCCGAGACGTAGTGGTTGTAGATCATCTCCACTCGATCGACGTTGCTCTCCTCGTACTCGCTCTCGATGTCGTTGGCGAGGTTGCGGGCGTCGGAGTAGGCCGGCCGATCGGTGAAGCCCTGACGGCTAACGACCACGTCCTTGCCGCGGAAGGACAGCGAGGAGATGCCGCGCTTGCCCGAGGCAAACCAGACGACCTCCTGGCCCTCGTTGCGCAGCTCGCGCTCGCGGCGCATCCCGGCGCGCATGATCTGCGAGTTGAAGGGACCGGCGAGGCCGCGGTCACCGGTGATCAGCAGGATGCCCACGCGCTTGGTCTGGTCGTGCTCCTCGAGCAGAGGCATGTCGGGGATGCGCTCCACGGCCTCCACCACCCGCCCGGTCATGCGGCGGATGGCGTCGGCGTAGGGCCGCATGGCCTCGATCCGCTGTTCGGCCCGTCGCAGCCTCGCCGCGGCCACCATCTCCATGGCTCGGGTGACCTTCTGGATGTTCTTGACCGAGTTGATCCGGTCCTTGGTGTCCTTTTGGGAGGCCATCGCGAGTGATCAGTGCCCGGTGATCAGGACTTGTCCTGGTCGGATTCCTCGTCCTCGTCGGAGTCGTCGCCGGAGCCGTCGTCGGACTTCGACTCCGTATCTCCCGAGTCGCCGTGGGAGTCCGAGTCGTCGTCGGAGTCCGAGTCGTCGTCGGAGTCTGAGTCGTCGTCCTCGTCGGAGTCGCCGGCGCCCTCGGTGCGGCCCCCCTTCTCGCGCTCCTCCTCGGACTTCACGCGGTCGGACTCGCCCTCGTCGAGCTCGTTGCCCTCCTCATCGAAGTCGGGACCGAAGTCGTCGATGGCCTCGCGGATCGCCTCGCCGAGCTGCTCCTGCATGTCGTCGTCCCAGTCGCCGTCGGCGATCTTCTCCATCAACTCCGACTCCTCGGAGTCCAGCCGCTGCAGGAGTGACTCGTGGAACTCCGGCACCCGCTCCTTCTTGATCCGGTCGAGGTAGCCCCCCGTCCCGGAGTAGATCGCAGCGACCTGATGTTGGATCTTCCAGGGCTTGAGCTCGTCCTGGTTGAGCGTTTCGACCAAGCGCTCGCCGCGGTTCAGCGTCGCCTGGGTGTCGGCGTCGAGCTCGGAGCCGAACTGAGCGAAGGACTCGAGCTCGCGGTACTGCGAGAGGTCCAGCCGCAGCTGGCCGGCCACCTTCTTCATCGGCTTGGGCTGCGCGTTGCCGCCCACCCGTGACACCGAGATGCCCACGTTGATCGCCGGCCGCACGCCCGAGCGGAACAGGTCACCCTCGAGGAAGATCTGCCCGTCGGTGATCGAGATGACGTTGGTCGGCACGTAGGCCGAGACGTCGCCGGCCTGTGTCTCGATGATCGGCAGCGCGGTGAGCGAGCCGCCGCCGAGGTCGTCGCTGAGCTTCACCGCTCGCTCCAACAGGCGCGAGTGCAGGTAGAAGACGTCGCCCGGGTAGGCCTCGCGACCCGGCGGGCGGCGCAGCAGCAGCGACATCTGCCGGTACGCGTAGGCGTGCTTGGTGAGGTCGTCGTACACGCACAGCGCGTGCTTGCCGTTGTAGAGCAAGTGCTCGCCCATGGCGCACCCCGCGTAGGGGGCCATGAACTTGATCGGCGCCGCCTCGTCGGCCGGCGCGGCCACGATGATCGTGCTGTCCAGCGCGTTGTGCTCCTCGAGGGTCTCGGCCACGCCCACCACGGTCGACATGCGCTGGCCGATGGCCACGTAGATCGAGATCAGGTCGGACTCGGCGTTGTTGATGATCGTGTCGATCGCCACCGCGGACTTGCCGGTCTGGCGGTCGCCGATGATCAGCTCGCGCTGGCCACGGCCGATGGCGGTCATCGAGTCGACGGCCTTCAGGCCCGTCAGCATCGGCTCCTCCACCGGCTGGCGCTGCACCACGCCCGGCGCTTTCCACTCCGCGGGCCGGGTGCCCTCGAACTCGATGTCGCCCTTGCCGTCGAGCGGCTCGCCCAGCGGGTTGACGATGCGGCCGAGCAGGCCCTCTCCCACCGGGATCTCGAGCAGGCGCTTGGTCCGCTTGACAGTGTCGCCCTCCTCGATCTTGTCCCAGTCGCCGAACAGCACGGTGCCGACGTTGTCGGATTCGAGGTTGAGGGCGAGGCCGGTCACGTCGTGGGGGAACTCGAGCATCTCGAGCGACATGCAGTTGTCCAGACCGTGGACGCGCGAGATGCCGTCGGCGATGGACAGCACGGTGCCGACCTCGGACAGGTCGCCGCCCTCGCCGTCGTCGAGCCCCTCGATGCGGCTCTTGAGGATGCTGGTGATCTCGTCGGGCTTGATCTGCACTGTCTGAGCTTCTCCTTCTGAGGCCTAGGCGCCTCGGGCTACTTGCTTTCTCAACCGCTCGAGGCGGGCCTTGAGGCTTGCGTCCATGATCATGTTGCCGACCCGCAGCACCAGACCGCCGACGATGCCGGGGTCCACGGTGCTCGAGAGCTCGATGCGGCGGCCTGTCTGCTCCTCGATCCGCCTGCCGATGTCATTCACGATCTGCTCGTCGAGCTTGACCGCGCTGGTCACCGACACGGGCAGGAGCCTGTTCTCCTCCGCCCACATCCGGTCGTACTCGCGCCGAATGCGGAAGATGGCCGGCAGGCGGTGGCGCTCGGCCAGCAGCTCCAGGAAGTGGAGGAAGCGCTCGTCCGCGTCGGTCACCGCCTGGTCGATGCCCTCCTTCTTCTCCTGTGCGGAGAAGTAAGGCGAGAAGAAGAAGACCTGCAGGTCGCGGCTCTCGTCCAGGGCGTCGGCGAACTCGTCGAGCTCGTCGTGCACGCGATCGAGCACGCCGTGCTCCTGGGCGACCTCGAACAGGGATCGCGAGTAGACCTCGGCGATCTCCTCCACTAGTGCTTGCCGTTCCCCTCGTCGCCGGCCAGCTGCGAGAAGTCGACCTCGCCGAGGGCCTCCTCGATCAGCCGGCGGTGGTCCGCGTCGTCGAGCGTCTTGCGGGTGACCTTCTCGGTGGCCAGCACCGTGAGGTCGGCGACCTCCCTGCGGATGTCGTCGAGCGCCCGCCGGGTCTCGTTCTGGATGTCCCTGCGGGTGGACTCCATGAGCTCGTCGCGCAGCTTCTTGGCCTCGATCTTCGCCTGCTCCTCGCGGTGCTGGGCCGCCCTCTGAGCGCGCGCCGTGATGTCGTCCGCCTGCTCGCGGGCCTCGCGCAGGCGTGCGCGGTACTCCTCGAGCAGGAGATCGGCCTCGCGCTTGGTGCGGTCGGCGTGGTCGATCGACTCCTCGATCGCCCGCCGGCGCTTGTCGAGGGCGTCCGCGATGCGCGGGAACGCCAGCTTGCGCAGGATCAGGAAGCTGATCCCGAAGGCGAGCAGGGTCCAGATCATCAACCCCACGCTGGGGGTGACGAGGAAGTTCCCCTCCGCCGCGAGGGGCAGCGAGGCGCCCCCGCTCATCCGGAGCCGCCGAGGAAGAACGCGATCAGGCCGAAGATGAAGGCGTAGAAGACGATCGCCTCGGTGAGGGCGAAGCCCAGCCACTGAATCGAGGTGATCTCCTCTCGCATCTCGGGCTGGCGGGTGACGGACTCGATCACCTTGCCGAAGATGTAGCCCACGCCGATGCCCGGGCCGATGGTCCCCAGGCCTGCGCCGACGCCGAGGGCGATCGACGCGAGCCCTTTCGGGCTCCCCTGGGCTATGACGAGGCTGAGTACGTCTTCCATGGGTCCTCCTTAGTGACCCTCGGTGGCTTCACCGAGGTAGATGGCGGTCAAGGTCGAAAAGATGAAGGCCTGCAGGCCGGCGATCAGGACGACCTCGAACATGAAGAAGAGGATCGCCACGATCAGGGTCAGCGGACCGAGAGCGGCGATGCCGAGGATGACCACGAGGCCGCCGCCCATGAACAGGATCAACAGGTGCCCGGCGAGCAGGTTGGCGAACAATCGCACCGACAGCGAGATCAGCCGGACGAACTGCGAGAGCGCCTCGATGAAGAAGATCGGGACGGCGGCGATGCCCCCGACGCCGGCGGGGATCCAGCCCTTCACGTAGCCGACGAGGCCCTTGGCCCGGATGCCCTCGACGTGGTACGAGCACCAGACGAGGACGGTGAGCACGAGCGGGATGGAGATGTTCGCGGTGGCCGCGTAGATCGCGAAGGACGGCAGCTCGAGGCCCGCGATCATGATCTTGTGCTCGGTGTTGGTCGGCAGCGGGATGTAGCCGATCAGGTTCGAGACGAGGATGAAGAGGAAGGTCGCCCCGATGAACGGGAACCACTTGCGGGCCATGCCGGCCTGCATGTTCGAGCGCACGATCTGGTTGAACGTGAGGTCGTACGCGGCCTCGACCGCGGTCTGCACGCGGTTTGGGCGGTCCTCCATGCGCTTGGCGATGTAGACCATCAGCCCGCAGGTGATCGCGCAGGCCAGGAATACGTAGAAGACGCCCTTGGTGACGCTGAGGTCGAGACCGCCGATGTGGATCTCCACCCACGGCGTGAGCATGAACTCGTTCTGGGGCTGGAACTCGCTGTTGCGGCCGGCGCTGCCGAAGATGCCGAACAGGGCGATCATCAGCGCGACGAGGACCAAGCCGCCGAGCAGAGCCTGCTGCTTCCAGCTCATGCGCGAGAGCGCTGCGGTCATGGCCTCGGCCTCTCAAACGGTCGGGTCATCATCGTCGCACTGAAGTACGCAGTGAACAGTGAGATGGCCAACACTGCGGCGGCGAGGCCGTCCTCACGGTCTGCCGCCATCCCGACGCCGAAGACCGCCAGCGCGACGAGCCAACCGCGCACGAGCATGCTACCGGCCAGAAGCCCGGCCACCGTGCGCGGGTCGTCGCTGGCCCGGGCGCGCTTCTCGGCCTGGTGCTGGATCGCGCGCTGGAGCAGCCAGGCGACGGCAGCCGCGGCGTAGCCGGCCAGCGGCAGTCCGGCGAGCACGAAGACGGGCAGTGCCACGGCCAGCAGAACCAGATCTAGGTATCGCAGGACGGTCATGCCCGCACTGCTCTCTGAGCTCCCTAGAGCGTGCGTCGACAAGGGGTCGAGCACTCTACCTGGGAGAAGGAGAAAGTGACTACTTCGTGGCGCCCGTCACTCGAAAGGGCTAGACCACCCGCAGCAGCGCCTCCACCACCCGCTCGTCGAACTGTGTCCCGGCGCCCTGGCGTAGCTCCTCGGCGGCCTCGTCGGCGCTCAGCGCCACGCGGTAGGGCCGGTCGCTGGTCATGGCCTCGTAGGCGTCGGCCACGGCCAGGATGCTGGCCTCGAGCGGCACCTCGTCGCCGCTCAGGCCCTCGGGGTATCCGGTGCCGTCGGGGCGCTCGTGGTGCAGGCGGACCCAGTCGCGCCCCTCTGCGAAGTCGGTCGTCTCCAGCAGGCGAGCGCCGGTCGACGGGTGGGCCCTGACCCAGTCCCACTCCTCCTGGTTGAGCGGGCCGCTCTTCTCCACCACGCTCTCGGGTACCGCAACCCGGCCGACGTCGTGGAGGATGCCGGCCAGGCGCAGGCGCTCGACCTCGTCGGGCGCCAGCCCCAGCTCGCGGGCGATCAGCTCGGAGAAGCGCCCCACGCGGTGGCAGTGCGCGGAGTGGCCCGAGTCGCGCACGTCGAGCGACTCGGCCAGGCTCACCAGCGCGCCGACCTCGACGTAGCCGTGGTCGCGGCCCGCGGACGCGCCGCGGGCGAGGATGCCCGGCACCTCGGCGCTGGAGATCACGGAGCGGTTGCGGCCTAGGCGCTTGGCGGCGTAGAGAGCGTGGTCGGCGGCCTGAAGCAGGGCGTCGGAAGTGGTGCCGTGCAACGGCGAGCAGGCCACCCCGAGGGACAGCGTGAGCTTGGCCTCGCGGTCGACGCTGGTGCGGATGCGCTCGGCCAGCATGTAGGCGCCGTGCTCGTCGGTGTCCGGGACGACCATCGCGAACTCCTCCCCGCCCACCCGCGCCGCGCTGTCGAAGCGGCGCTTGGCGCCGCAGATGAGCTCGCTGACGTTGCGGAGCGCCGCGTTGCCGGCGCCGTGGCCATGCGAGTCGTTGACGCTCTTGAAGCGGTCGATGTCGGCCACCACCAGGCTGAGCGGCGTGTCGGCCCGGCGGCAGCGCTCGATCTCGAGGTCGAAGGCCTCGTCGAACCCGCGGCGGTTGAGCAGGCCGGTGAGCGGGTCCCGACGGACGGCGTCGGTGAGGTTGCGCAGCAGGTGGGCAACCCGCTCACGACCGCACGAGATCAGGTAACCGGCGACGGCGAGGGTGACCACGCTCGCGGCGTAGCCGCTGATCGCGTAGCGATCGACGTCCTCGATCACCAGCACGACGGCATAGCTGAGCGCCACGGCCAGCACATGCAGGGCCGCGGCGGGCGGCCGGAAGAACCAGGACGCGTAGACCACGATCCACAGGTAGGGCAGCGGGGCGTAGGCCGAATCCGTGCCCCACGCATACGAGCCGGCGGCGGCACAGACCGTCCCGCCCAGCACGATCAGGTGGAAACCCCACGGAGGTATGCGGTCGTAGGCGACCATCAGCAGGGCGGCGAAGGCCAGGGCGACGACGCCCACGCCCAGCGACAGTCCCCCGTCGAACTGGCTGCCGTGGGGCAGAGCTGCCCCCAGCAGGGCCACGGCCGCGCCACCCAGCGCCAACGCGGCGCCGGCACGGGCCATCGACGCCGCGCTGGCGGGAACGTCGACCCCTGTACCCATCGATGTCCGCCAGCTAATGCGCTCGCGGAGGGGCGGATCCATGCCACTCCTCTTCGCGGGTTCCCGGTCCAGCATAAGGTCGATTTGTGTGGGCGCAGCACGAAATCTCGCTCGAGGCGCGGCCACGGGGCTTTCACCTGATCACCCGCGAGGTCGAGGCGGGGTTGCCCGAGCTTCCCTCCCTGCGCATCGGGCTGGCCCATCTGATGATCCAGCACACCTCCGCCTCGCTGACCGTGAACGAGAACGCGTCGCCCGCCGTGCGCGACGACTTTCGCTCGTGGATGGACGACGCGGTGCCCGAGGACGCCCCCCTCTGGACGCACACGCTGGAGGGCCCGGACGACATGCCGGCCCACATCAAGGCCTCGCTGACCGGCCAGGACCTGACCCTGGCGGTGCGCGAAGGCGCCTTCGCGCTGGGCACCTGGCAGGGCATCTACCTCTGCGAGCACCGCGACCACGGCGGCTC